>JAEEGL011696144.1_pt1 | contig 13264 bp, 7 predicted proteins | sample 9134231 | NCBI WGS metagenome assembly JAEEGL01 (sample SAMN16246548, study PRJNA631951) | gut metagenome | biome: gut microbiome; feature: rumen; material: fiber-attached | host: Bos | place: Iran: Karaj | collected 2018-10 | reverse complement strand
TTATATTACTTGGACCAACTTCTTTTGCTAAAGCTTTTGTCAAACCAATAACTCCAGCTTTTGATGCAGAATAAGCTGCTTCACAAGAAGCTCCAGTAATACCCCATACAGAAGAAATATTGATTATTTTTCCTGATTTATTGGCAATCATTCTTGGAAGAACAGCCTTACAAAGATTGTATGGTCCAGTTAGATTTACGCTCATTAAATTGTTCCATTCATCAATTGACATATCTTGCAATAATCCAGTATAAGAAATACCGGCATTATTTATTAAAATATCAATATTTCCAAACACTTCATAAGTATAATTTACCATATTAATAACACTTTGTTGATCTGCTACATTTGCACCATATATTTTTACATTTTCAAATTCTTTTGAAATTTCATTTGCAGAAGATTCAGAGCGATTAAAGTTTAGCATAACATTATAGCCTGCTTTTGCAAAAGCATATACCATGGCTTTACCAATTCCTCTAGATCCTCCAGTTATTAATACAGTTTTATTTGTATTCATATATAATTAATCTCCGTTTCTTATAAAGAATTCTTGTGTCTTTTCTTTAAAATATCACCTGAAAAAAGCTTTGCTATAAGTGAAATTGTTCGGTAAAAAGCTACTTTTATCTTCTTTTTGATTAAATAGCTCTTTTTTAATTTCGGTACAGGTAGATAATTAGGCTCAATAGGGGCTAAAATTAGCTCTTCTTTCTCAATTGCTGCAGAGAAGTTTTGGCCTTTATTATTATCCCATTTACCGTTAGAGCTTCTAAAGCAAAAATAAACATCACCAAATTCAGTAAATGTGATATCGGCTTCGTAGCCTGTAAGTCCTTTTAAAAGCTTAATTTCAGATAGTTTTTCCCATAAAAGGCCATAGCCATAATGCATATATATTTCTTCAGGCTCTCCTTCACAAAGGGAACCGCTATATATAACTCTCGAAGACTTATTAGCTACAAGAGTGTCACCATCAAAATAAACCGAGTCGTTAATGTTCATAATCCAACTCCTTTTTGCTTTAAAATCATACTATAATTATATAAAAACGAGGAAAAAATAACAAGTATCGTATAATAAAATAAACACTAATTATGTTGCCTTTTATGTAGAGTTGTGCTAAAATATCAAAGGATATAGACTGACTTTAGAAAAAGAGGTTGAAGTTAAATGAGTAAATTATTACGTTCAAGTGGAAATGGAAAAAAAGCTGCAATAGTAGTGATTGTGCTACTATTGTTATTATGCGTTGGTGGATTTATCGCATTTTCATTTGCTGCTAGCAATAGCGATAAAATTTTAAAAGGCGTAAATGTAAGCAACATTTCTGTTTCAATAGATGATATGTCAAAAGAAAGGGCTTTAGAAAAGCTTTCTGAGTATCAACAAGAATTAGATAGAAAGGCTTTTACAATTTCTTATGATGGAAGCACAAATCAATTCTTTGGAAAAGATATTGAGCTTAAGGTTGCATCAAATGAACTTGTAGAAAAAGCATATAAAGTTGGAAAAGAAGAAGGCTTTTTCCAATCAGCAATTTCATATTTAAAGAGTATTTTTGGACAAGAAATTGCAAATTTAGATGCAGATTATACTGTAAATGAAGAACAATTAGAAACATATGTAGATAAGCTTATAGCTGCTTCTGGTACTCAAGCTGTAGATGCTAAATATGAAATAAATGAAGATAATACTGAAATTAAAGTTACAAAAGGTCATGATGGTATTACTCCATTATATAGCCAACTTTATAATAGTATAAAGGAAGCTGCTGGATCAGATGAATTAGAAGGTGCAATTGAAGTTAAAGCAGAAGTTGAAGCTGCAAAAGATATTGATTTTGAAGAACTTTATACAAGAACTTATGTGCCAAAGAAAAATGCTTCATATGAAGAGGGCGGAAAATATACACCTGAGCAAGTAGGTATTAGCTTTGATAAAAACGAAGCTTATGCAAAATATAAAGTGCTTAAGGCAGATGAAGAAATGACAATAGCACTTAAGAAAGAAAATCCAGAAATAACAACTGAAAATTTAAATGATATCTTATTTAAAGATGAACTTGGAAGATTTAAGACACTATTTAATGCAAGTAATTTAAATAGATCTTCAAATTTAAATATTGCTGCTAATAGCATCAATAATAAGATTCTTGTTCCAGGCGAGGTATTTTCATATAATGACACATTAGGTGAAAGAACAGCTAAAAATGGATATAAAGAAGCTCACGTTTATTCAGGTGGCGAAGTAGTAGATGGAATGGGCGGAGGAATTTGCCAAGTTTCTTCTACATTATATAATTCAGTTTTACTTGCAGATTTAGAAGTAGTTGAAAGAAAAAATCATATGTTCTATCCAGAATATGTAGATCCAAGCTTTGATGCTACTGTTGCTTGGGGTTCAATAGATTTCAAGTTCAAGAATAATAGAGAAACTCCTATTAAGATAGTTGCATCTGCAAAAGGTGGAGTATGTATAGTAACAATTTATGGCAAGAAAGAAGACGATGAGCCAAAGATTGAACTAGTATCTAAGGTACTTTCTAAGAAAGCTCCTACAACTATCACAAGAAATGATCCTACTTTAGAAGAAGGAAAACAAGTTGTAAGTCAAAACCCAGTTACAGGATACGTTTCTGAAGGTTATAAAGTATATAAAGATGCGAGCGGAAAAGAGATTAAGAGAACATTAATTTCTAAAGATACATATAGCCCAACAGATAAGATTATTAAAGTTGGAACAAAGAAAGTTGCTAAACCAGTAGAACCAGTTACACCAGACCCAGTAGTTGAAACACCTACTACAGTAACTCCTGAGCAACCAACAACAACGACACCAGAACAACCATCAACACAATGGCCAACAGGTTGGGATACACCAGAAAATCCAAATTATAGAGGATAATAAATAACAAATAAAAACACTAGCAAAAGCTAGTGTTTTTTGTTTTATTAAAAATTTACATTAAATCTTTAAAATCATATTCAGTAAGCCAACGGTCAGTAACTTCAAAAGTTTTTTGCAAACGACAATTACTGCAAGCAGCAGTAATATGTGTTATGCGAGAGTCGCTAATAGGATCATTTTTTGCAAGATTGATAGTATAAGACTCTGATTCAAAAGGACTAACATGGCAACTACAAGGATAGCCAATTTTCAAAACATTTTCCATAGCATAACGAGTTGCAACAAAGGCCATCTTTTTTACCTCCTTAATAAAAAGGTTAATTTAATACCTTGGGTTATGTGATAAGATACCACGAATTTATAAAAATTTCAAGTAAAAAAGCATCATTAGTAATGATGCTTTTTTGATGGCTCGGGTGGTAGGATTCGAACCCACGTACTGTCAGAGTCAGAGTCTGATGCCTTACCACTTGGCGACACCCGAATATTTAAGTACAAGTGAAATTTTAGCACTTTCAGTTGTTTTTTTCAATATTTTAGAATGCTTTACATAAGAAATCGAGTCATTATTTATTGTTTATTTTGATATATCAATATGATAAAATTTTATTATATATTTTAGCGATTTTTGTTGTGGCAATAAGTTATTTTTGTCACATATTTTTTATATGTGAGAAAGGAATGTTTATGGGTAAATATTTTGAAACAGATGGATTTAGAGGAGAAGCAAATGTAAGGCTTACATCAGATCATGCTTACAAAATTGGTAGATTTTTAGGATGGTATTTTGGCTTAAAGAAAGAAGCAGAAAAAGAAATTAATACTAAGCCTAGAATTGTAATTGGTAAAGATACCAGACGTTCTAGTTATATGTTTGAGTATTCTTTAATAGCCGGTTTGGTATCTTCTGGTGCAGATGCTTATATGCTTCATGTTACTACAACACCATCAGTTGCATATATAACTAGGGTTGATGAATTTGACTGTGGAATAATGGTTTCTGCAAGCCACAATCCTTATTATGATAATGGTATTAAATTAATAAACTCAAAAGGTGAAAAAATGGAAGAAACAGTATGTGATCTTTGTGAAGCATACTTGGATGATAGATTAAATGAAGTCGAAATATTTGGAAAGAATTATGATTCTATTCCGTTTGCAGTAGAAGAAAAAATAGGTGCTACGGTAGACTATATTTCTGGAAGAAATAGATATATAGCTTATTTAATTTCAAATGGAATCTATTCGTTCAAAGGATACAAAGTTGCATTGGATTGTGCTAATGGTGCTTCTTGGAACATTGCAAAAGCAGTTTTCGATGCTCTAGGCGCTACGACATTTGTAATAAATGCTGAGCCTAATGGAACAAATATTAATAATAATGCAGGATCTACTCATATAGAAGGACTTCAAAAATATGTCATTGAAAATAATTTAGATGTTGGCTTTGCATATGATGGCGATGCTGATAGATGTTTTGCTGTAGATGAAAAAGGAAATGTTATTAATGGAAATAATATTTTATATATGGCTGGAAAATATCTAAAAAAACACGATGCTCTTTTGTATGATACAGTTGTTGTTACGATTATGGCTAATTTAGGTCTTTCAAAGTCTTTAGAAAGAGAAGGGATTAAAACTGTTGCAACAAATGTTGGAGATAAATACGTATGGGAAGAATTAAAAAAGTCTAATTTATCATTAGGCGGTGAAGATTCAGGCCATATCATTTTTTCTAAACTTGCTACAACAGGTGATGGAATATTAACTTCAATTAAACTAATGGAAATAATGATAGCTGAAAAGAAAAAGTTTAGTGAATTATCAGATGGTTTGGAAATATATCCACAAACTTTAATTAATGTGAGAGTGAATGATAAAAACGAAGCTATTAATGATGAAAAAATAAAAGTAGCATATAAAAATGCAGAAGCAGAACTTGAAAAAATTGGAGGAAGAATAATACTTAGAAAATCCGGTACAGAACCAGTTGTAAGAGTACTTACTGAAGCAAAGGAAAAAGAAATTTGCGATAAATACGCAAATCAAGTGGCAGATGTTATAAGAGAAAACCATGGAGCATAGTTTTTTAAACCATATGGAGGTTAATTTATGTGTGGTATTGTAGGATATAATGGAAAAAAAGAAGCGGCACCTATACTTTTAGAGGGGCTTACAAAACTTGAATATAGAGGATACGATTCTGCAGGCATAGCAGTTGAAGATGAAAATAATATAGTTAATGTCATTAAAGCAAAAGGCAGATTAGATATATTAAAAGAAAAAACAGAAAACGGAAATTTAGTTCATGGAAAGATTGGTATAGGCCATACTAGATGGGCTACACATGGTGAGCCATCTGAAGAAAATGCTCATCCACATAATAGTAATGACAATAGTGTTATTGGAGTTCATAATGGCATAATAGAAAATTATCAAGAATTAAGAGAAAAACTTATAAAGAATGGATACAAGTTTTTCTCTCAAACTGATACTGAAGTAGCGATTAATCTAATAGATTATTATTTAAAAAAATATAAGATAGGTCCAGTTGATGCTATTAATCGTTCTTTAGTTAGAATTAGAGGTTCTTATGCTTTAGAAGTATTATTTAAGGATTATCCTGGAAAAATTTATGTTGCAAGAAAAGATAGTCCGATAATAATTGGTGTAAATAATGATGAATCATTTGTTGCATCTGACGTTCCGGCAATTCTAAAATATACAAACAATGTTTATTATGTGGATAATTTAGAACTTGCTTGTGTCGAATGTGGAAAAGTAACTTTTTATGATTTAAATGGAGATGTTGTTCAAAAAGAACCTGTTAAAGTAACTATTGATCCGCAAAGTGCAGAAAAAGGCGGATATGAACACTTCATGATGAAAGAGATTCATGAACAGCCAAAAGTTATTTCAGATACTATTAATAGTATTATAAAGGAAGATAGAATTGATTTAGCTAACGTTGGCTTAACTAAAGAAGTGATGGAAGATATTAATCAAATTATTTTTGTTGCATGTGGTAGTGCTTATCATGTTGGCGTTGTAGGACAATATTTAATCGAAGATTTTGCAAGAATTCCATCAAGAGTAGAACTTGCTTCTGAGTTTAGATACAGAAATCCGATAATAGATAAAAAAGATTTGGTTGTAGTAATTAGCCAATCTGGTGAAACTGCAGATAGTTTAGCCGCTTTAAGGCTAGCAAAAGAAAAAGGAGCTAAAACGCTTGGTATTGTTAATGTAGTAGGAAGCTCAATTGCTAGAGAAGCAGATAATGTATTGTATACACTTGCTGGTCCAGAAATTGCAGTAGCGACAACTAAGGCCTATAGTACACAACTAATTGCAATTTATTGTTTAGCAATTGAATTTGGTAAATTAAGACAAATAATAGATGGTGAAAAATATATAGAATTAATTAGAGAAATAAAATCAATTCCAGATAAAATTCAAAAAATACTAGATGATAAAGAAAGAATACAATGGTTTGCTTCGAAGTTTTCAAGTATAAAAGATGCATTTTTCATTGGTAGAGGAATCGACTATGCAATATCTTTAGAAGGTAGTTTAAAGATGAAAGAAATTAGTTATATCCATTCTGAAGCTTATGCAGCAGGAGAATTAAAGCATGGTACAATAAGTTTAATTGAGAATAATACTTTGGTTATAAGTATCTTGACTCAGCCACAAATAATTGAAAAGACACTTAGTAATATGGTTGAAGTTAAAAGTAGAGGTGCTTATACAGTTGGGTTAACTATGGCAGGTTTCTTCAATATCGAAGATACTGCAAATTTCACAATATATGTACCTAAAATAGATCCACATTTTGCTACTTCACTTGCTGTAATTCCACTTCAATTATTAGGTTATTATATGTCTTGCGCTAAGGGACTTGATGTGGATAAACCTCGAAACTTAGCTAAAAGCGTAACTGTAGAATAAATTGGAACAATAATACATAATAACCAGTCAAATAAATAGTTAAATTATTTTGACATAGGAAGGTGTTTAAAATGAATATAATTAAAGGTTTGGTAATTATTGGAATAGCTTTTATGGCAGGATGTACTAATATAAAAGAAGAACAAATTAATGATTACAAAGTAGAAGGAGCACAACTAAGTATAGAGGAGGCATATATGAGCAATAAAGAAAAGATTGTTTTTGATAAAATGGCTGATGCAACAGTTGTTTCTAAGCAAGAAAGCAATAATATTATTCCAGTTAATGCTTCTTTTGAATTAACGTTTGATAAAGACGTTACAAAAGAATATGTTGAAAATGTTTTTGGAATTAAGCCAAAAATAGATTTTCAAGTTGAAGAAGTTACACCTAAATTTTATAAATTGACGACTGTAAATGGACTTTACGAAGATCAAATATATAACATCGAAGAAAGAACAACTTCAGGTGTTAAAAAGTGGGCTTTCCAAACGGAGAGAATATTTAAAGTAACTAATACATATCCTTCGAATGATTCATTTATAACTGAGACAGGTACAATAGAAATTGGATTTAATGGTAAGATATCTGATTCTACAAAACTAAAAGACTATGTTGAAATAACTCCTAAAATTGATGGCGAATGGAAAGAATCATATGGATATAGTTATCATTTGGAAAGTAAAAATCATTTAAATCCTAAATCACTTTATACAGTGACTGTTAAAAAGGGATTAAGAGACACTTTTGGTAATGTTTTAAAAGATGATTATTCATTTAAATTTACTATTAGTAACGAAGAAGATATTTATGCGGATTTATCAATATTAAATAATTATAGACCAAATTCTGAAATGGAATTTGATTTAAATTTGAGCATGAATTTGAATAAAGCAATTACAGTTAAAGATGCTAATCTAAAAATTATAAATCTTAAGTCAAAAGATGAGTTTGTAAAAGCAATTAGTAGAACTACTTATTTAGAACAGCTTGAAAATTATTATCAAAGTAGTAGCTACAAAACTGTTTTTGAAAAAAATCTAAAAAGCCTAATTGAGGGAGAATATGCAAAAGCAAAACAAGAAAAGAGATATTGGTATTACAATACAATACCACTTGATTTAAATCTTTCTATTGCTGAGCAAGGCTATTATTTAGCAATTTTAGACATTAATTCAAATCTTACAAGTTGCTTATTTCAAGTAAATAATTCAACTGCTTCGGTAAGTAATTTAGCAAATAACAACTTTATGATTTTATATAAAGGAAAAGATGGTCATAATAATAGCGTTGACGTATATGTAAACGATAAAAAGCTTGGCTCTACTGATCAAGATGGATTTTTGTACATTGAAAATTTCAAAAACGTAATAAACGAACTAGAAAAAGAGACAAACTATGTTGATTTTAGAACAGGTGATGTTGACTATATATGTGATATTTCGGTGCAAACTAGGTCATGGCTTGATGAAGGCAACACATTGACATCGCTTTCAAGATTCAATAATGGATATATATATATAGATAGAAATTCATATAAACCTGGTGAAACGATTTATTATTGGGGATATGCAAAAAACAGAAAGATAAAAGTTGAGAATGCTACTCTAAAAATAATATCTAATTATTCTGATGAATTAGCTTCTATTCCGCTTAAATTAAGTGAAGTAGGTACATTTGAAGGCGAATTTACCTTAGACAATGTAGATAAAGAAAGTTTTATACAATTAAAGCTATATATTGGCGATTCTTCAGCACTATATGATAATTGTATTAGCACAGTAAATGCTAATGTTAGAGATTATGAACTAAAACAATACAATGTAACTATCAAGCCAGAAAGCACTGAGTATCTTGATGGAGAAACAGCAATAGTAAATATTAAAGCTGAAACATATGACGGTACACCTCTTAGTAAACTAGAGTTTAAATATGCATTAGGTAGTAATTATTATTACTATGACAAGAATTCACAAAAGGTGGATGGTAGTGTAACCACAAACGAACATGGCGAAGCTGTAATTAAGGTGCCTTTGAAATTATCTAAAACACAAACTAATATATTATCTGAGAGTGTTGGACTAACCATATTAAATTCATATATTGATGGAGAACAACAAAGAGTGTACTTTACTGTTTATCCTTATAAGCACTATGCAGATGGTACTGCAAAGTACATTTTGGATGAAAATAAATATCATATTTCTTTTAATGAATATTTATCTTTAGATAAAAATGTTCCAGCAAACGATTCTATCAAAGTTGTGGCAAAAGCATTTAAAACAGTTAAAACTAAAATTGGTCAAACTTACAATAAATATCTAAAAGAAATGATAGATGAATATAGATATGATGAAGTTGCACAAAATAAATATGACAAGACTTTCAATGTAGAAATTAAAGAAGGCAAGGGAGAATACGTTTTAGAAAATTATAGTTTAGATAAAAATTGTTATTACAGGTTATATGCATATTTAATTACAGATACTGGTAAAGAATTGGCATTATCTTATGATGGACGAATTTATTCATATTCATATAGAACTATTTTTGATGAAACTGAATATGAAGAAGTAGAATATATGGATCCAATAATTGCTCCTGATTTAACATATACATTAGTAAATGAAAGAAATGATAAGTTAAGAGTTGGAGATGAAGTATACTTTAATTTACAAGGAGAACAAGGTAAGAGGATAAAAGATTATTCTAACTTTGAATTTTATACTTTGCTTGTATCTGCTGATGGAAATAAGATAATTACTCATAAAGGTGAAAGACCACATTTTACATTTACAAAAGAAATGGGAGCAAATGTTACTACATATACAGTATGCTATGATACTTTAAAAGCATATGTGCCAACAGCTAATAGCAGTATTTATTATTCGTATGCTTCATATGGCAGATATTATGGCAATACCATTAGATTGTGTGATGAAGAACTTTCTTTAGATGTAGATGTTTCTTTTGATAAAGAAGTTTATTCACCTCGAGATGAAGCAATAATTAAGATTAAAGTGTCTAAAAATGGAAAGGGAGTAAAAGCAGGTGTGAATCTATCTGCTTTAGATACAGCTTTTATAGATGCTAACGGCAATATTAGAAGTAGTATTTTATCATCTTTAATAAATAATTATAATTTTTCATCATCAAGCAATTCGATTTCCTCTTATTCAAAAACTGCAAGTAGGGAAATTATGAATGATGCTGTGGCAGAAGAAGCTGTTATGTCTAAGTCTTCTAGAATGGGCGGATATGATGATGAGAACGAAAATGCTATTCCACGTGATGATTTGAAAACAACTGCATTTTTTGAAAGTGTTGTAACTAATGAAAATGGTGAAGAAGAAATAAAAATCAGATTACCAGATAATATCACTGAATGGACAATAAGAGTACAAGCGATTTCTGAAGATTTTAAAGCTTATTCAGATGAAAAGAAAATTAAGGTTAGTAAAGACTTCTTTGTGAGTGTTAATCATAAGAATCGTTATTTAGTTGGCGAGCATTTTGCATTTGATATAAAGAGCTTTTCTAAATTGTATGCTGGAAAAGATGTTGATTTTGAAGTTGAAGTTTTAGACAGTAAAGGTAATTCTTTAGAAAAAGGAAATGTCAGTGCAAAAGCACAAGATGTTATATCTTGTAAAATTCAAAACCCAATTAATGAAAAAGGAAAATACAAATTAAAAATAACTGGCACGTGTGAAGGATTAAAAGACATACTAATAGATGAAATAGAGATAACCGATAGTTTATTTGATGCAACTATTAGAGAAGACCTGATTTTGAATATAAATGATAAAATATCAATTGTATCAAATAAGGGATATTTACTAATTATGAATAAGGATGTTGCTAAGGTTCTTCCTACTCTTTATAGTTTATTTGCTTTTTATCCTGAAAGAAATGATACTATGATTATAAATGATGAAGCTTCACGAATTCTTAGAAATCTTTTTGATGGAAATGAATTTGCATATAGTAAGAAAAGCTATTATGAAGGTGACAAGTTTATATTCAAAGTAATGAAAAATTCTTCTGATGATGCTAGACTAGCCTTAAGAATGCTTTCTACACATGCAGTAAATATAGATTCACAGGAAGCTTTAGAGAAGATAGAAGTAAGACTTGGAGATTTTGCTAGAGCGTGGGCTGAAGTTAATATGGGCTCTGTGTCTTTAGGCAAATTAAGAGAATATAAAAATGATTTGATAAATAATACTTCATCTTATAAAGTTGAAGATGCACTTTATCTAGCGCTTGCTTTTGCAGATTCGGGAAGTTATGATGATGCACTAGAGATTTATAATATGGTAAAAGATGAAATATATTCTGATAACGAGATTGAATATGAACTAAAAGTAGTATTGGCAATTAAATTAAATCTTGAAGAGTCAGAAGAATTGTATAATGAATATATAAAGAATCAAGATAATATGCTCCCTGAGAATTACAACTTTGTAAAACTATATTACGTTCAAAATATGCTTTCTAAAAACTTCCAAAAAGGTGAAATTACACTTAATATTAATGGAGTAGATGAAGTAGTAGAAGTTAAAAATGTTGGCTTAACAAGAAAGCTTATTGCTGGAAAAGATGATATAAGATTAACAAAGATGACAGATAATTTAAGCTTTATGATAGAGCAATATAAACCAGTTGATTTTGATACAATTCCAGATAAAGAATATATTATTTCTAAATCATATAGTAAAAAATCACCAAATTTGGGAGATTTAGTTGATGTCACTATTACTGTTGATTGCAAGAAACTATATAATGATGGTCAAAAATATGGACTAATAATTGAGGATGCTATACCAAATAATATGACATTTGTTGAAATGATATATGATAATAATTCTAGGGGATATTTAAGAAAACAAGATGGCCAAAAATTAACTATTAGTTTTTGGAATCCTTATGATCCTAAATGGAATCCTTTAGCTACAAAAGCATCTATCAAATATAAAGTTAGAATGACAAATAATGGTGAACAATTTGAACCTGGAACAATTTTAGTAGAATATGATAACAAAATTGTTGATGGATTAAAGAAATAACGAAAAACCGACTAGGAGTACTCCTAGTCGGTCTTTTATTATGATTCTTTAAATTATGTATACTGCCTTATTGAAATATAGCAAAAACCATGATATAATCCACAACACTTAATAGAACTATATATTTTCCTATGAATATATTTATTTAAAGGAGGCAATTTTATGATTAGGTACAGTGAACAACAAGGACTCATCTCACCTAGTGGAATTAAATCGCGGACAGGGAAAAAGACCGAAGACATTGTAATTCCTGAAATTTGTGTTGGAGTTTATTCACATCATCTTTTTGAGTATATTATTGACTATTATCCTGATCTTAGGCCTACACAGATTGGATATATTAATACTGCAAATTGCGAAAGGGATGTTTATAAGATTAACTTTAAAGGTACTCCTATTACTTTCTACATTGCCGGCATTGGCGGTCCGCTTATTGCTGGAGATATTGGCGATTTGGTAAAGCATGGTGCTAAGAAGTTTATCTATTTTGGAAATTGTGGTGTATTAGATAGCAATATTGAAGATTGCTCTATCATTATTCCTACAAAAGCTTTTAGAGATGAAGGAACTAGTCAACATTATATTCCAGATAGTGAGCTTATTGATTTAAATCCTAAGTATATTCCAGAATTTGAAGCGGTGCTTGATTCTTTTAAGATGAACCATACGAAAGGTTATACATGGACTACTGATGCTATCTATAGAGAGACCGAAGAAAAAAGAGATTATTATAAAGCTAATGGTGGAGTATGCGTCGAAATGGAAGCTTCTATCATTTCTGCAGTTACAAAGTTTTATGGTGTTGATCATTTTACTTTTTTCTATGCAGGAGATAATCTTGATGCTGTTGAATGGGAAGCAAGAAGTATTAATGGTCTTACAAAATTTGAACAGAAAAAGCTTATTCCTTTTTTGGCATTTGAACTTGCGCATAAGCTTGATATTATGAGTAGGAGGGATTAAAGTGGCACTTTCGTACATGGATATTCAACAACTCAAAAAAATCGCTAGGCAATTTGCAATTGCAGAAGGCGAAATAACCCATGTGATTCCTGTCGACGGTGGGCGGATTAATACTACTTTTAAAATTACTGTAACTCACAAGAATGACACGGTTTCTTATATGCTTCAAAGAATTAATACCAAAGTTTTTAGTGATATTAATGCAGTTATGAGTAATGCTCTTTTGGTTACTGAACACTTAAGAAGGAAGGATATTCAAACACTGGAATTTGTTCCTGCTTGTAGTGGTGGATATGTTTATGAAGATTATCGAATGACAAAGTTTATTCATGCTGAGATTTTTCAAACTATTACAAGGCCTAGAGATATGT
>JAEEGL011564011.1_pt1 | contig 13264 bp, 19 predicted proteins | sample 9134231 | NCBI WGS metagenome assembly JAEEGL01 (sample SAMN16246548, study PRJNA631951) | gut metagenome | biome: gut microbiome; feature: rumen; material: fiber-attached | host: Bos | place: Iran: Karaj | collected 2018-10 | reverse complement strand
TTTTTTCTTTGCTCCAGATAAGGTCTTATAGACTTTACCCTTCGCTAGATTATTGCCATGAGAATCTTCAACAATATACTCCTTATCATCATATTTGCTAATCCAAATAAAATGATTTCTATTGTTGCCCTTCATTGAAATCGCCCAACAAGTATGCTCTCCAGTTTCCTCATCATCGCATTCTGGAACCACAATCAAATCTCTCTTTTCCACTGTAGCTCCTCCTAAATAAGACCATGCTCTTCAGCGATTTTTTCAAACCAATAAACAAGTGTCATGTCGCCATCATAAGCTTTATAGATAGTATCACGATCTATGCCACGCTCAATGGCCATTGCCACAAAATCGGCTTCGTCTACACCTGAATCAGGTTGTTTAGAAAACTCGTAGTAGGCCTTAAACCACTTGATGTTGTTTCTTTCTTCAGAAATACCTAAACGATCTTCAAATATCATTGAAAATACGTCGTAATCTTCTCCGTAAATAGAAACATAAAATGGCTCATTTCTTACAGTATCATAGCCTCCCATTTCACCTTCATCTTGTGCTTCCTTGCTTCTAGGAAGAATGACACCTTGTTCTGATAAAAAGTCCTTAATATCATCAATACAAGCACCGATGAAATCAAGTTTATGCTGATGAACACTCGCTCTTGCTTCAGTTAAAACCTCTTCAAGTTTGCCATTATCATCAGCAGCTTTAATGTTTGAAAACAATCTCGCTTGCATTGCAGGGTTTGTAATTGCAATATCCATATAATCTTTATCGTCTTCATATGTAGCAACTACATTAATTCTGGTTACTAGCTCTGTACTAGCATCAATAATTGCATACATATCAACGTATTCTGTATCGACACCAAATAATAACTTAAAGTTCTGATCAATGTCTCCTGTTACTACAACTGAAACTTCACCACTTTCCTCGTCATCAATATTAATGTCACTACATAAATCAGGCTTTAGATTTAAGAAACAAAAGTCATTAATTATTCCTCTTTTCTTTAACTCTAACTTAATAGCGTCGTCTGATGCTTCTGATAAACTACTATCACCAATAGTGTAGCCACCATCAGAAACTTCTATTACAGCTCCATCATATTCGCTAGAGTCTGAAGAAATAACAAACTCTCCTTCAATCCTGTTTCCAAGCACCTTGAGTAGTTCATCCAAAGGCTTTTCGATATAATCCGTAAAAGGTGTAAGTCCCTCCATTTCATCCATTGCAAATGATATATAAGGAATTGCATCTTCTACAAAAACAGAAAAAATAGTCTTACCTCTCTTCTCGTTTTTAATAGATTCTACCGTTTTGATTTGCTCTGATGTCAAATCGCCTTCAACCTTTAGTGAACCTTCTACTGTCACATAATAACCCATGTTGTTTACCTCTTTCTTTTAAATAAAAATATCCCGCTCGTCAGCGGTCACAAATACTACCGCCAACTGGCGACCTATTCTCACGTTAAAAATAGGTTAACAATATGAAATTTTTCTTTAGAATACGGGTGTCGATAACGCCCTTGCGAGAACGACTATTTGGCATATAATAGCCTTCAGTATAATTCTTTCTCCAGACGTTAATAAACGCATTCTTTTTGCTCCTATGTTTTGTAACACAGCAGTGTCCTCCTCTTTATAGAGTTATATTCTTGCTTTATCATCTAAAGCATATCTATATAATCAGCAATTAAAGCTGTTATTTTATTGCATAAAAAAATACCCCTGCTAATGCAAAGGCACTCCTTTTGCAACGGGGTATATATTAAGTCTTATTTATTTACTAGCAAAGTATAACATAAAAAGTGCAAAATTAAAAGCCCTAGCGTTTGCTAAGGCTTAATATTTGGTGAGAAAACTAACTGTTAATTCTTAGTATTGACGGTACTAAGACAGTTTAGAGGTCTTACCGCTTGAATTAATTACAATATAACATCAATTCATCTTTTTGTAAAGAAAGCCGTTGTGGTTTTAGCAACCTCTTCCTCGCCCCTGCGAGTGTATTTTGTTTGGTTCCGTCAAAACCGTTGACGATTATAATTACCTCTGCCACAACGACATTTCCTATTCTGTTACATCAAACTTGCAATTGCAACAGCTATATGCTCTAAAATGTGAGTTAATACTTCAGCTAGTATGAGCATAGCCATAACCTTTTTATAAGTCTTTTTCTTCAAGCATTTTTCCTCTGCGGTTTTCTCACCCGCAGAAGATAAGTCCGTTACATGCGGTACTAATAATACCACATCTATTAGCCAAAATAGTAGTAGATTCCATCAATCTTTACCCTACAACATTTGTTATCTGGATAAATGTCAGATAGAGTTATCTCATACTGATACTCTTTGCCATTATGAACAATCCAATCATCACAATTTTCTGATGGTTCTATTGAATGTCCAAATACTTCATCGTAATAAGGCAGTTCATCTACTAATTCTTCTATGGCCACTTTGTATGAATAAATATCATCGATATTTACCTCACGAAAAGCCTGATCGTGAGCAGGGTCAATTACTTCAAGCTTATGAAAAACAATATCTTCCTTTATTTTCATTTCAGCAAGCCATTTACCTAAAGAAACAAGCTCGTTGTCGCATATAAATTCCGATACCATTTTCAAACTTTCTGGAGATTCATAAGTGACTCTCGCTAAGAAATAAATGTTCCCTGCAAAATGAAGCATATGCTTCTTATCAAACCCTTCATCAAAAGGGAGTGATACAAGATTCTCAGTAACAATTATACTGCCTCCCATTCGATAAGTTATTTACTAAAGTCGCTAATAAGGATATCAATGCCATCCTTGTATTCTGCAATTACAGAATCAATAATAGCCTTTAACTGTTTATAACAGATTTCTGGCTCTGCGGTAGCTCTAACAGAAAAACCTGTCCATGTACCGTGATTTCCGTTTATCCCGTTGTAAACCTTAATTCCTACCTTCTTAGTTCCTTCAGTCGCAACCTTATCTGCTTTGCTCTCACCAAAAAAGGTAAAAACAGAACGGTTAGCTACATCACTGCCGATATCCCTTGAAATACGTCGGATTTTAGAACGCATACAGCCATCATTTAATACAGCTGAAGCAATCTTCTCCATTCCAGGATATTCATTGTTAATTCTTTGTGCAGCATATAGCATTGGCCACATATGGTCTTGAGTTAATGGATAATCGGCTTTGCCAACATCCTCAAGTGTTTTTGTTGGATCCCATACATATAAGGTTCCATCAAAATCAAAAATAATCGAATTCATATTAGTTAACCTCCTTAAAAGAGCTCCCCGAAGGGAGCTAGAATTGATAGTCCCTATCGGGTTACTCCTTAAGCGGAGTAGTAATAGTCTTTGCAATCTTCTGAGCTTACAGAAATAAATTGCTTTTTTGCCTGATATAAACCATCAGTATCATCAGCTGTATATTCGTCGAGCCATTCTTCAAATACACCTTCATCAGATACGCCCTCGTCTACATCCGAGCGGAAATCTTTTAAGATATTCTCCTTAAACCAGTCAAAAAGAACATCTTTTGGCATTGTGATTATCGTAAGGTTTTCTCCATCAGTTGCCTCATCATAATCTGGTTTTACATTATCGTAAAACACTGTTACATTGATTAGTTCTGGCTGATATGTGGTAGTGATATTTCTATATCTACCGCAACCTGCATCACTTATTCTATACATCTCATCTTTAGCATTGTAGTCGCTATCACGAAATGTATAGGCTAGATAGCTAATACCTCGATAATCGCAGAAATCTTTAAGCTCTTTATGAGTCTCAAATCTTTCATATCCGTTTGCCCATGAAATAAAATATGGCTTTTCCATCTATGCCACCTCCTTTGAAAGAGCCTTTGTAAGCTCTTTTGTGAAGTACGCCTTTGAGTGTTCCTCAAAGTTATCTTCATAGCTTTCGGTGCCACAGTATGTATTTTCATACTTCATTACCATGTCTTCGACATATTCTGCCAAGCAATAAAAAGGATATCCTTCTACTTCAAAAACTTTATTAAGATTGATTACATCATCTTCTGAAAGCTTCTGAAGTGCAATCATACAACTCATTGTCGATTCTATAATAGAACGACGCTGTGACTGAATATCCTTCTTTTCAAAACAAACGTTGTATGTAGGCTGTTCCTTTGGAGCACTTGTTCCTTCAAATGGTGCAAGCTCGTCATGAGTAACAAGACAAGCATTGTATTCACTCATTGAGTGACCCTGCCACTTAATCAGATACAAGCCCTCATCATCTCTGACTTCAGCTACATAACATCCGATTTGACCTTTCAGCTCGCTCCAGTCAGCAAGCACTACTACTTTCTGTCCTAATTTGAATTTCATCTTTAATTAACCTCCTAAATAAAAAGCTACCCCGAAGGGTAGCAAATAATACTACCCATTCAGGGCAACCTCCTTATTAGGAGGTTATTCTACGTACACATCGATACGCATTTGATTTTCAGCAAGTGGTTTTACATAGATGACCTGGCAATCATTATATTTTTTATCAATGCTATCCTTGCCATCGTAGATACCAATAATCTCGCCTGTCTGATCAAAAAGACCAATACCCATTTCTTCATTGAGTTTTGCAATCATTTCTAATGTGAACCAATCCATTTATGCGGCCCTCCTATTTCTATTTAGTAATTCAATAAGAGGATTCTTAAACTTCATGTCTTTATAATACTGTGATGGTTCATTAAACTCATTATCTGGATCAGCAAGTTTGTAAAGCTCTTCTTCTTGAGAATCAGTAATAAGATATTCCTGATATAACTCATAAATACAAGCTAAAATATCCTTTATAGTATACTTTGGATTGTATTTCATAAGCTCTACTGCTGCCCTAATGACGTACATCTCAATATTAGATATATAATCATATTCTTTACACATAGTCTTTCGATTCACTCCCCTATGGGGAGTAGGTTGCCTCTTCAACCTTTCACCCCACAAGGGATATTCTAACTAAATGTTATGCTACACATTCGTAGTCTGGACAAGGCTCTGTTTCAAACCCTATCGTTTCAAACAGTTTTTTAGACACAAGCGAACCGTCTTTAATACTTCTTAAAATGCCATCTACAGCATTCTGAAGATACTCCTCGCCTTTGTTTAAGTCATATGGAGAACAATATCCAAAGTCTTCAAGCCAATCTAAGTGGTCTTGTAGATTTTTCATGCTCATCTCATAATCGCCTAAACCTGTGCAACCTAAACATTCAACTACTCTATACATAATAAATCACCTTTTATCCCCGTATAGGGGATGGACACCTTTCTATGCCCTTGCCCCTAAAGAAGGAACAATGCTAACTTACTAATCTTAAATCAGATGGATAGTACTGATACTGCGCCAGTTCACTTTCATCTAACTTCTTATTAAGCCTTCTAAGCTCTACTGTTATGAAACTACCGTTAATTTTCGTGACTCTTCCTTTACACCCGTAAGAGCGAAATAAGTCATTTTTAACTCTAACGATATCACCAGTCTTAAACGCCATAATATCTACCTCATTTCTATCCCTGCTTTATTAAGGATAATTCTAAGAGCTTCACGCTCTTCATCTGAGGCTTTATTCATCATAGCCTTTACCACATCAATTGCTACTGATTCATTCATGCCCATTATGCTGCCACCTCCTGCTCTAAAACAAATCCATACTTTTTATAATCAAAGTTAGGATAAGGGAGTTCCTTCATTACGTTTGTGATTTTTGCAATCTCAGTAAAGACTGCATCATCAATCTCTATTTCATGAAGAAGTCGTCCATAGCCTAAAGCATGAAACAGCTTATATCCATCATCATGAACAAAGACACATTTACCCTTTTTGCTTTCGAGCAAACCAAGGTGCTCGTAACAAGCTTTCTCGCATACTGCTAAGGTATCTTCATCTTTCAGTGCAAGAACAATAAAGCCAGGAAAAACATCGGAGCTATAAGCTGAACAAACAGGCTTAATACCCGCTTCATCAAACTCTTTTTGCTTTGCTTCATAAAGAGCTTTACTCTCAGCTTCGTATGCTGCAATTTTTGCATTTACTTCTGTTTGATGCTCTGACCATGGTTCTCCTAAAAGAGTAGGAACACCAATTTCAGTAGCAAGAAGCTCATACAATCCATTAAGTCGAGATACCTTATACTTAAAATCTTTATCTAGGCTTGTCTCTTTGCAGCTCCATTCCATAGTATGTCTTAAAAATGACATTAGCTGACGAATTTTGCTCTGACCGCCCTGAATATTTCCATTAAGCATACTTACAACAAAGTCCTTTAAATCATCTCTAAAGTCTTGTCCTTCAGCATGGTATGGTGACTTAAAATAATAAAGGGGTCTTACGCTGCTATCTGCAACAGTAAGTGTAATCTCCTTGTTTTTCTTATCAATTGACGCATATTTAAGCTTGTAATAACTCATATTTATTAACCTCCAAATAATAAAGACTATCCCTGCTAGTAGGATAGTCATTTCTAGTTACTACCCTCTAGCATGGGTGCCTCCATATGGAGATATTTAGTTTTTAAAGTTTCTTATCGACCGTAATGCAAACTTCCTGTGGAGTCTACATATTCAGGCCACCAAAAGCCGTTAATCAGTCCCTCACGACCAGTTGCGTGACAAACCTCATCCTTACCATTAGCATTAATAAATGCCTTCTCTTCTGGAGCCTCTGCTCTAAGTACTCTAATAGCCATATTTTTACCTCTTTCTAAACAAGCCCTCCCCTGCATGGGAAGACTAAAACTTAACCTTCCTAATGCAGTAGGATTGCCTCTTTAAAATAAGGCTTTAATTAGAATCATATCTTTATATGACCCTTTAGCATTTTCAGCAAAACTTCTGAAAATAAAAAAAGAACACCCCGTCGGATGAACAATAACTCACCCTTCTGGGATGCTTCTCGTCAGAAGCTTTTATCTATTTTTAGCCTTTTATAAAAAAGACATTGCGAAGAAAATAACTTTATAAATATATATTAAAGCAATAAAAAATACCCCTAAAATCAATAAGGGCAATCCTTAGTGCTTTTGGGGTATGTAGTATGTTATATTTATAATACTCTTACATAATATCATAGTATTACGTTTTTGACAACAAAAATAAGGCTCCCATGTGGAAGCCTTAAATAAATTGGTGACTACTTAAACCATAATTCCAATTGTTCGCAGCAATTGGTGGTTCGGGAGTTTCCCAACATCTTAAGTTAATTAAAATATAGCATCTATTCACCTATTTGTCAAAATAGGATAGCCTTTACAGGTTCATCTAACTCTTCCCTAACCCTGCGAGTGTATTTGTCAGTTCTGCGAAAACTGTGTTAGTTATATTAAAATCCACTGTAAAGGCATTTCCTAGATGCTATATTAAATTAAATGCAATGCAACAAGTATTGTTACGATAACAAGAACAAAATCAGCAAATTCACGAATGAACTTCCAGATACTTTGAACTTTTTTATCCTTCTTATTATGCCTTTTACTCAAGATGCCTATTCCTCCTGTAGGTAGTCACCCGCAGAAGATAAGTCAAACCCAATGCTAATTATCTTAGCAGGGTTAATGATGTAGCGCAAGATGATGTTCTTTGCGATAATTTACTACAGTTTCTACATCTGGATTGTGCCAGTTGTGATTCTTAAGTAACCTATCTATCGCTCTATCGTAGAAATCCTCTATTTCACTATCATCTTCAGCAGAAGAAATATAGTCTTCTAATCCTGTCTTAGGATAGAAGGCCCAGGCACTTAATCCTTCATCAAAACTATTTTCAAAGATATATAAAACAATACCTGCTGTTAGAATCGCTTTTCTTCTGATGTAAATGCCTGCTTCAGAAATTTTCTTTTCGTATTCTGTTCTTGTTTCTCTGCTCTTTTCAGATACCTGTTCCATTTCTGGAGTAATGAAACATTCGACTTTCATTATGCTACCTCCTGCTTTTTCATGTACTCTTTTCTTGCTGCGACATAAGCATCTCTTTGAACCTGAGTAAACTTAAGTTCATCAAAATACTTATTAATGTCTTCAGAATAGTCTGGCTGTGGAGTAATGCGTCCAAATGCAGAAAGAGTATCATAATCAGCCTGCCAATTGATTGCATACTCATGATTAGCCATCTCATACATGAAAGCATTTTTTTGATACTCGAAATTATTCTTTGTATCGTTCTTTGACGCTTCAAGTGCTCTTTCAAGTTCCTTGTGATGCTCTACGAATTCTTTGTCTGCAATAAAGCAAAAGCCTACTGGATCATAAGCCATTGTCTTTTTAGCTTCTTCCAGTGTAGCTTTTTCTTCATCTGTTGGATTAATGCAAAAGATACTTACCCTATCACGCTGCATAGCATAATAGTTATTAAGAAAATAGCTCTTATTTCTGTAATCGAAATATGACTTAATAGGAGACATGATTTCCTCATCAGTAAAGAGCTTATTGTCAATAGAACGCAAATAGTACTCTCTTAAAGCTTCTTTGCCTTTCTCTTTTGCCAACCAACTGTGATGAAGCTCGTAATCATTAGCATAATGAATATGGTGGCCGTCTTTGAAAACTAAATAACTGTATCCAAAAGCTCCTTCAAAATCTACAAAATAGATATTGAATCCTTTGATTTCAGCTGTTTCAATTGCTGCCTCTTTTGCTTCACTTTCTGTTATCTGCTCAATGTCTTTAATATTAAAACTCATCGTTATTAACCTTCCTTTCAATAAAAAAGCCACCCGTCGGTGACTAAATAAATAATCACCGATAGGTGTCCTTCTGCGTCCAGAAAGATTAAATATCATTTAAGGACAAAATTTATCCTTAAATCTTAATGTAGACATTTATGCTGCTATGGGAGTTCTTGCTTCTTTGAATTTAGCTTCAAGATCTTCAACAATGTCTATGATCTGCTTTTTAACAAGACCATGCTTGTTGAAGTCAGCATTCATATACTTTGTGCAAATCTCATCGCTATTTCTTATAAGCTCTTCCCAAAACTTTTCTTCAGCTTCTTTATTGTCTACTGGTGGCTCGTAAAACTTCTTTCTAAACTGAAATAAATCAGCCCAAAAAGTAAATTCCTCTCCACCTTTTTCCATATTACCCATGTTTAATTCCTCCTATCTAACATCCACACTCACAAGTTAATTGTTCTTCATATAACTGGTTTTCATTTTTACCAAAAAGAATAACCTTTCCTGCCTCAAGAGACTTAGGAACATCGATTAATCTTTGGTTTGATGAACCTCGCCAGTTAAGTGAAACATCTCTCAAATCCTTCATGTACTTTCCATCCACAAGGACATCTATGTACTTTAGAATTTCACTAGCTGTTTCATCTTCTAAAAGTTGCTCATAAGTGTAGCCTGTATAAGACCAAATATCTTTATCAGGGTATTTATCCTTAACCTCTTTAACTAGCTCTAAAATGTCTGCTCTATTATAAGTAGCAAGTGGATCACCACCAGATAAAGTAAGACCAGATGTAATTTCATTCGAAAGGGAATCAATCACTTCTTTTCTTGCTTCATCATCAAATAAAAGTCCACCACACTTATCCCAGGTTAAAGGGTTTTGACATTCTTCACAGTGATGTTCGCATCCTGCTGTCCAAAGCACAGTTCGAAAGCCTTCACCGTTAAGCATGTCCTTTTTTGTAATGTTATGATAATTCATAGTCCATTCCTTTCTAATAATCTAAAAGGCAGCTTATAGCCGCCTCGAAGATTAGTATTCCATGCTTTTTACAATTAATAATTCAATAGCCATTAGTACAGCAGCTACAAAAATCGGGAAGATGAATAATCCTCCAAGCACAGATGTTTCGACCATACAACCGCAAAGAACAATAATTCCTACATTTGTAAGAATAGCTCCTGCTTTAAGTCTTTTTGTGTTTGCATTTCCGATGTCATTTGCGATAATCAAAAATGCTCCAATAACTGTTGTTATATAAGCAATAATTTCTACCATCATTAAAAAAATATTAAAGCCCCGTCAATGACGAGGCAGGACGCTCCTTACGCCCTATTCCTCGTCATCGAGGTGTGCTAAATTATTTTGTTACATTGATATTCTTTCTGATAGCTCAGCCATTTTAGCGTCGTTAAGTCTTGTGTGACCCTGGACTCTTGAATAAGCTAAGTAACCGTTCATTCTGTCAATTTTAGTGAGGTGCTTGCTTCCGCAAACAGGACAAACATCACCTAAATCAACATCCTGATAACCGCAATCATCGCAGTAAGAAAGAGCCATATTAACGCCTTCATAGAAGCCCATTTTCATGGCTCTAAGAATCATTGTCTCTATAGCTGTCTTATTCTTTACTGGGTATCGTACATACTGAATTTTACCGCCATTAAAGAGGTTCCAGAAACGATATTCTAAATCCTGCTTCTGTTCTCCACTGATATCTTCAGTTACATGGCAATGGAATGAGTTTGATACATATTCCCTGTCAGAAATCTTAGGGATAATATAACCTCTCTCATCTTCAATAACTTCGTACTTTACTCCAACTGAATTACAAGCATTTCTTAGCTCTGTAGCATGTTGCATAGCATATGCTCTAAGTTGCTTTATCTGCTTTCCACAAAGGGACTCAGCAGGAGTGCCATAAATAGCGTAAAGAATGTGATCCTGCTCTTTAAACTCATCAATCTTAATTTTGATATGATTCATTACTTCAAGAGCAAACTTTCCATCTTCTGCAATAGACTTACCATTGAAAGCCTCCTGAAGCTCATTTAAAGCAGTGATTCCAAAAGAATAAGTAGTTGATTCCATCATCTCCTTAGACTCTTTTAACTTCTGCCATGGCTTCAAGTTGCCACCCTTAAAACCGCCCTCGCAAAATGCAAGAGGATTAATCATAGCAGGTCTATTTCCAAGATAATCTTTAGTTCTAATGTGAAGGCCTCTAATCATTTCAAGGTATTCATCAAGTAGATCATAAAAGTCCTGGCCATTAACTCTGCTCATAAGGTAAATAAGTGGTAAGTTCAGGCTGATTGCGCCTGCGTTAAATCGTCCAATGAAATATGGGCTATCTTCCTTATCTTCAGCAGGGAGAAAATGATTTCTTGAACCATCTTTCATAAGCTTTCCTACCTCATAATAAGGTGAAAGGAATGCTCTACAACCCATTGGAGAAATTACTTTACCATATTTCTTGTACATTTCTGGCACATATCCTTCACCAGTAAGTGATAACCAGTCAGGATACATAACCTCTTTCGAACACTCTAGTGCTGCATCATAAACATCTCTATTTGGGCATCCTTTAGAATGTAATTTTTCATCATATAAAAATACATACTTAGGGAATAAAACAGCTTTTTGGCCAATTCCATTCTCATCACCGCCCTGGCCTTTTGCATGAACTTCAAAACCTGTGATAGCACACATTTTTCCAAATTCATCAGTTGAAAGGCCCATAGTAACGGTAATAAATGGATAATCACCACGAGAAGAGGCTACAGTATTAAACTTGTATTCCCATCCTTCCCATCCTTGCTCATACTCTTTACGAGTCTTCTTTAATGCATAGGTTTTAGCGTCATCATTGATAACGCCAAGAAGTGATTTAGCATCTGAAAGGTGCTTTTCATATGACATTCTTGCATATTTAGCAAGAACTGAATCAATCTCTGGAAGAGTAAATCCACCATACTGCTGAGACGCTGCCATAAGAACAATATCACCAATTACATCAAAAGCTGTATCAAGAGATTTTGGCTCACGATAAAAGATGTTATTCATCTTAAATCCACCAGAGAGAACATTTGCGATATCAAAAAGACAACAATTCATTGTAAGTCTTCTCTTATTTCTATCGTGAATGTATATTGCTCCAGTATTTTGAGCCTTAAGCTCATCGGCTGTAAGAAATGTTTTTTCATAAAGTGCTTCTTCTAAAGCGCACGATTCTTTTGCAACCTGAGTCGATACAAGTGATGCGTCTGAATTAGCATTCTCTCTATTTGAGTCAGCTGACTCTTCGAACTCTGTTGCATAACCATACACGATTGTGTCGGCCTCATCGTAAACCTTCTTCATCATCTGATCTCTGTCCATTTTGAAGTTACGATAATTGCGATACTGAAGAGCTGTCTCAGGTGAAACAACATCAAGTGCCTTTTCTACATATACATGAAGTTCCTCAACGGAAACATTCTTAAGACCTCTTACTTCAATCTCGTTTCTTACAACTTTGCAAATGCGATCTGTTTGCTCGGCTGTAAGATTAACAGCAGCTCTACGTGCTGATTTTTTTACTGCATCAACAATCTTTGATTCCTCAAAGTTAACTGTTGTGCCGTTTTTCTTTACTACATTGATATTTAAGCTCATGGATTTACCTCCTTCCACGCTTGTTTAACCATAAAAAAAGCCCCTAACTATGGGCATCGCTTTCCTCATAGTTAAGGGGTTAATAGTTTGTTTTATTTATTTACTTGAACATAATAACACAATATTACAAAGATTGCAAATAGTTGCATGCAATTTATTTCTTACTACTTTTCATTTTAGCTGCTCGATCCGTAAAACTTATCACATCCTTTATTATTGAATTATATTCTTCTTGCTCTACTGTTATAGCTTCAGCCTTTTCTATTCCCTTCATTGTTATGTCATCTTCATTATCGTCGATAGCATCTACATCTTCCTTTCGAGTCATATTAATAAGCTCCGCTGCCTTCTTTTTTCTATCATCATCGAAGGCAGCATAATATCTAATAGTTGTATTTATATTCTCATGACCTAATACTTCTGCTACAAGCCTTATATCATGTGTTTCTCTATAAAGGGCTGTACCGTAGGTGCTTCTAAGCTTATGAGGAGTAATATGCTTATTGGGAATAACCCTGCTAGTATAGCTTCTAACCATTCGCTCTACTGCATCTGGTGTCATTCTCTTACCCTGGATTGACAAAAATAAGGCTTCTGCATCACTAGAATCCTTATTTACTTCAATCATTGCCCTTTCTCCCTTAATGTAGCGTTTTAAAAGCTTCTTTACGTCTTTATTGAAATATACAATATCTAAACCTCCTCCTTTTCGAACTATTGCAATAGAACATTCTCTAAAATCCACATCATCAAGATCTAAGCCTATGCATTCCGATAATCTTATACCAGTATTTAAAAGAAGCGAAAAAATAGCCATATCTCTTTGCTTAGTTTTCTTCTTATACGACTTTTGTCGTGGTCTTTTAAAACAACTCTGTGTTGATACAGCTTTTAGAAGTGCTTTCACTTCCCTGCTATT
>JAEEGL010093515.1_pt1 | contig 13264 bp, 10 predicted proteins | sample 9134231 | NCBI WGS metagenome assembly JAEEGL01 (sample SAMN16246548, study PRJNA631951) | gut metagenome | biome: gut microbiome; feature: rumen; material: fiber-attached | host: Bos | place: Iran: Karaj | collected 2018-10 | reverse complement strand
GATTGAGCTGAGTCAGACCAAGCTGCAACTGGCAGGGTCCTTCCTCCAGCACGTCGTTCACAATAAGCTTATAGACGGTACGGTTGTTGGCCTCTTCGGTCGTGCCTACAGGTCCCCATACGGCGGCCTTGCGCGAACCTTTGCGCCCGTCGAGCGTAATCCATTGTGTCTTGTAATGCTGGTGGGCTGTAGCTGAATTCAGGTAGAACTTGGCAGGTTTTGATGCGTCTTTTGAACGAAACTCCACATTCTTGTTCACGTCCTTGTCCTTGCCGATGTGACCGCGGCCGATGTAGAGTGCCTCCTTCGGAGAGAGGGCATACTCCTTACCATCGACGATGACCCAGCCGTCGCCCTCGCCGCAGTTCACCACGCCAAGCTCACGGTTGTAGAGGAAATACTTCTCCTTGATGCCTGGGTCGACGTCGAGGCCCAGCTCGAGGAAGTTCTCAAGCTTCAGGTCTTTCGTTACAGGCATGGCGCCGCCGAAAATGAAGCGGTCGTAGTGCGAGTAGGTCAGGTTGATCTTGTCGGCTTCCATTACTTTCTCCATGACAAAACGCTCACGAAGGGTCTTTGTGTCGTAGCCTTTCACGTCCTGCGGGTGACAGGCGGTCTGGAAACTCACGGTCTGCTGAGCCTGGGAAGCGAATGCCACTGCCAGCAGTGCTGCTAAAAGAATTGTTTTCTTTTTCATCCTTTATACTTTAAATTAACCTATTAATTGTTTTATTTGAAAGAAATCGGCAAGAATTATGTTTTATTTGAAAGAAATCGGCAAGAATTAGAATAATTATGTACAACAATGAGAAGAAATAATCAGGAATCGGATATGAAGTTTTTGTAATTTTCTTGCGTAAGTAAAACGAAGTCATCTTCTGCGGGCAAATACAAGTAACGCTCTGAACGTAAGTATTTCTCACCGAAATTTAACAAAATCCCACGATGTTTTCCTGTGATGCGCATATAGTTGAACAACTGTGCGCGATGGTCGGAAACGACTTCTGAAACGGACTTCATTTCTATGATAATGCCTTTGTAATAAAAATCAGCATAATACTTCTTCTCCAATGGCACACCTTTATATAGAAGGCATAGTTCTTTCTCCCGCTCAGCTATCATGTTCCGTTTCTTCATTTCCACAGCAAGAGCTTCCTGATAGATAGATTCAGCCATGCCGCGACCTAAGGTGTTATGAACCTCCAAGGCAGCACCCACTACATCATAAATATCCTTATATTCTTGCTTTGTCATCAGAAGAACGAATTATTTCTCATTGTTGGGCGTCATTATTTCTTATTCTTTCTCATTTCTTTCAGAGTGTTCTTTTGGATGCGTTTTCCTCGGCGACGATGCGCATGCGGTTCCACGCCACCATGCCGATGGTGATGAGTGTCAGCAGGCCCATGCCTATCCACTGGATATACTTCACGCAGGCATAGATGATGTAGCCGAAGAGCGACGAGGCGAAGTCCATGGCTCCAGCCTGGAAGCCTTCAGGAATCTGGGCGGCCTTGTCTTGTGTGGCCTCAAACACGGCGTTGGCGGCATTGGTGAAGGCAGGGGCCATGTCAGTGACGAAATAGAGGCCGATGGTGACTGCCACCAGTCCCACGATAAAGGTCTTTACCACATTGCCCTTTGTGTAGGGCAGCACCATCACAAAGACATAGAACATGCCAGCCAGCGATGCCAGCGGCAGGAACTGGTTGCCAGCTTTCGACAGGGCGATGGCCAGAATCAGTGTCACAGGAATGAGCAGCAGCGATACAACGAGTGTCGTGGGATGGCCGATGACGAGCGCAGGCGACATGCCGATATAGACCTTCTTGCCCTTGAACTTGCGCTTAACCACTTCCTGCGTCTTCTCAGAAATAGGCATCAGACCGTCGATGAACAGGCGTGTGATGCGAGGGATGAGCTCCATGACGGCACCCATGGTCACTCCCAAGAAGAGCACCGACTTCACAATGCTCATCACAGCATCGCTCGTCGTCTCGAAGCCAGCAGCATAGGCAGAGAAGTTGATGAAATGATCGAAGTGGGCAGCGGCACCGATGAGTGCGCCAACGATGACACCCAGCACCAGCGGCTCGCCCAGCACGCCAAATTTCTGCTTAAGTCCCTCAGCGTCGATGTCGAGCTTCGAGAAGCCAGGAATGCGGTCGAGCAGCCAGTTGATGGCAATGGCGAAGGCAGTGAAGCTCTGGCAGAAAGGCTGTGGGATGGAGATGCCCTCCATATTGTCGTAGTAGCCCTGGAACCGTTCGGCTGTCAGGTCGGCCATTACCAGCGTGATGATGTAGCAGACGATGGCAGCAAAATAGCCCCACAGCAGGCTCTGCCCCATGACGAAGTAGGCCACGGCACCAATGAAGGCGAAGTGCCAGTAGTTCCACAGGTCGATGTTCACAGTGCGGGTGCACTTGGTGATCAGCAGTAAGAAGTTGATGCCCAGACAGATGGGAATGATGAGCGCGCCGACGGCCGTGTTGTAGGCAACAGCAGCAGCGGCAGGCCATCCCATGTCGAAGACTTTCAGGTCGAGGTTGAAGATTTTGGAAATGGCATCCAGCGGGGTGTTGAAGTTGGTGGTGAGCAAGGCTGTCACGATGCCCAGGCCTACGAAACCGACGCCGACGTAAAGGCCGCTCTTGAGCGACTTGCCGAATTTCATGCCTATGCACAGGCCGATGATGGTAAAGAGAATCGGCATCATGACCGATGCTCCCAAACTGATGATGTAGCTAAAGACTTGTTCCATTTTTATGTAGATTGTTGCTTTGTTGAGTTTGCAGCGTGCGTAGCGTTATCGCCTGTTATTCTTTAAAGGCGGTGCAAAATTAAGCATTTTTCTTCAAAAAACCATACGATTTAAGAAAACTTTTCATTTTAGTCTTGGAAGTAGACACGCTTCACCCGATTGGAGACGCTGGTGAGCACCTCGTAGGGGATGGTGTCGATGGCATCGCTGAGCACTTTGACGGGCAAGTTCTTGCCGAAAATCTCCACGGTGTCACCTTCACGGCATGCAATGTCGGTGACGTCGATAAGTGCCACATCCATACAGATATTGCCTACGTACTCAGCTTTTTGCCCATTGACGAGGCAGTAGCAGTGGCGATTGCCGAGCCGTCGGTTCAGTCCGTCGGCATAGCCGATAGGAATGGCCGCAATGATGCTGTCGCGATGAAGCACGCCCTTGCGGCTGTAGCCCACCGTCTCTTCCTTCGGCACATGGCGAAGTTGCAGAATAGTGGTCTTGAGGGTGCTGACAGGCTGCAGTGGAGCGTGAAGACACGGTTCAACGCGGTTTGAGACGGTGGAGCGTGAAGTGTTTAGAGGCTCCACCCCATAGAGTCCGATGCCAAGGCGGCACATGTCGAGCTGTCGCTCAGGGAAGTGCTCAATGGCGGCCGAGTTACAGATGTGGCGCAGGATCCTGTGTGGGAATGCTGCCTGTAGCTTGCGGCTTGCCTCATCGAAGAGCATGAACTGGTGGGCCGAGAAATTGTCGAAGTCGTCGCTGTCGCTGCCCACGAAATGGGTGAACACCGAACGCGGAATGACGGCCTGCTGGCGCTTCAGCTTGTCGATAAGCGTATCGAGTTCACTATTTGACGATTGAACGATTTCACGATTGGGCTGTGCAGCACAATTGTCAAATTGTGAAATAGTGAATTTGTCAGATTGTGAAATAGTCGAATTGTCAAATACATTAAATCCCAATCGGTGCATGCCCGTGTCGAGCTTGATATGCACGGGCCAGCCCGTAATGCCCTGTCCGCGAGCAGCTTTGACGAGTGCGTCCAACAGGCGGAAGGAGTATACCTCAGGCTCCAGATCGTAGTCGAAGAGTGTCTTGAACGACGACATCTCTGGGTTCATCACAATGATGTTTTGCGTGATGCCGGCCTTGCGGAGCGTCACACCCTCGTCGGCTACGGCCACGGCCAGATAGTCTACGCGGTGCTCCTGCAGCGTCTTTGCCACCTCGATGGCTCCTGCGCCATAGGCATCGGCTTTGATCATGCACACCATCTTCGTCTCAGGTTTAAGGAACGAGCGGAAATGGTTCAGGTTGTTGACCACGGCGTTGAGGTCCACCTCGAGGATGGTTTCATGCACTTTCTGCTCCAACTCCTCCGTGATGCGCTCAAAGCCAAAGCTTCGCGCACCCTTCAGCAGCACCACCTCGTCGTGGAGCGAGCGATAGACGCCGCTTGCCATGAATTGTGACACGCTGCTGAAGAACCACTTCTGCCCCAAGTCGAACTTGTCGGATTGTGCCGAAAGGTCAGGACCAATGCCGATGAAGCGGTCGATGCCACGCTTGCGCACCAAGGCAGCCACCTGCGTGTAGAGCTCGTCCTGCGATTCGCCGCTCTGCAGTATGTCGCTGAGTATCAGCGTTCGGCGTCGCCCTTGTTGGTCGGGTCGACGGTTCATGAAGTCAAGAGCGATGTCGAGCGACTGCAGGTCGCTGTTGTATGAATCGTTAATCAGCGTCATGCCTCGCTGCCCCTCTTTGACCTCCAGGCGCATGGCAATAGGCTCCAATAGCAGCATGCGCTCGGCCACCTGCTCAGGCGTCAGTCCCAAATAGAGCGCCGTGGCGGCACACGTGATGGAGTTCTCGATGGAAGCCTCGTCAATATAGGGAATGGTGTAGCTTCCTCGCGTTCCTTTATATATATACTTAATGACTGAAGAGTGGTTGGTGAAGAGTGAAGGCTCCACATACATTTCCGCCCGCTGGTCGTAGCGGCTCCAGCCGATGCGCTCACCCTGATACTGGGAACGACGGACGCAGCGGCTGACAACATCGTCGTCGCTGGGATAGACGATGGCCCGTGTGTCGCGGAATAGTTGTAGCTTCTCCATGCACTTCTCGTCCATCGAGCGAAAGTTCTCTTGGTGGGCGGTGCCGATGGCAGTGAATACGCCAATGGTGGGCTGGATGATGTCGTGAAGTGTCAGCATCTCGCCAGGCTGGCTGATGCCTGCTTCAAAGATTCCCACCTGCGACCGTTCGTTGAGCAGCCAAACCGACAGTGGTACGCCTATTTGCGAGTTGTAGCTACGCGGCGAGCGGGTGACCTTCATCGATGGCCTCAGCAGCTGGTAGAGCCACTCCTTGACCCATGTCTTGCCGTTCGAGCCCGTGATGCCAACGATGGGGATGTTGAACTCATCGCGATGGCGCTCGGCCAGTCGCTGAAGGGCAGCCAGGGGCGAGGGCACAACAAGGAAATTGGCTCCCTCCAGCTTTCCCCAACTTGGGGAGACTCCTTTTGACGCAGTGCCTCCCTCGCCTGTTGGCGATGGAGTGGGGGCGAGGCTTGCACTCTCGACGACGAAGTTGCGCACGCCACGCCGATAGAGTTCGTCTATGTAGCGGTGCCCATCGTTGCGCTGCGTACGCAGTGCAAAGAACAATGTCTGTTCAGGGAAACACAGTGAGCGGCTGTCGGTGAGCAACCAGCCAATGGTGGCATCGGCGTGCCCATATCGGCGTGCCCCAATAAGTGTGGCTATCTTTTCAATTGTATAGGTCATGGTCGTTTGTCGTTAATTAGGTGCAAAAGTACAAATAAAAAACAAAATAAAAAAAGATAAAACGGGAAAAAACACAAAAACACCTGTTTTATCTTGCTTTTTCCCGTTTTGTCTTGCTTTTAAGGTGCGAAGCGTGCCACTTCGCACCTATTGTGCCAGTGCTTAGTGCCAGCCGTGACCGCCTCCGCCACCGCCAGGCCCACCCTGGTTGCCGCCGCTGTATGTTGACAGCGTAACGCTGTTGCCACCTGAACAGCTGCTGTAGCCATTGCCACTCCAGAAGGTGGTGCCGCTGCCAGTAACGCCCGACTTCAGTGCCGTTGTGCCCGTCGAGGTGTAGGCCACCATGGGCGTGCCCATGTTGTTGTTCGACGGTACCTTAAAGGCGAAGGCCACGTCGTTGCCGCTATACAGTGCATACCATGCTCCCTTGGTGTAGGACGATGCCTGATAGGCCGTGCCTGTCACGTTGGCGCCACGCTCCAGTCCGCCGATGGCCACAATGTTGCCGCCCGTGATGCTGAGTGTCTTGCCTTCGGCATCGTCGATGGCTACCTCAGCTCCGCTGGCCGAGACGGCGACGATGTTGCCGCCCTTGATGGTCATGTTGCCGTTAGCGTCGAGCCCGTCGTTGCCGCTGGAGACAGCCATGATGTAGCCACCGCTGATGGTCATGTCGCCAGCAGAGTTGATGGCATCATCGCTGGACTTGGAGTAGACGTAGCCCCCACTGAGGGTGAACGTGCTCTTGGTCTCGATGCCCTCGTGGCTGCTGGAAGCGGCGTTGATGGTGCCGCCCGTAATGGTCATGGCGCCGTCGCTCTTGATGGCCTTTGCCGATGCAGTATAGCTGCCGTACGAGAACTTCGAGCCCGTCGAGGTGGCACTGATGGTGCCCTCGCTGACGGTCAGGGCTCCGTCGCACTTGATGCACTTGCCGCCCGTGCCCGTGCTGGTCAATGTCAGCGTGCCGCCACTGATGTCCATGTTGCCGTCGCTCTTCAGACCTGCACAGCCCTTGGCATCCTTCTCGCTACTGTCATAGGTGCCATTGCCCGTTGTCTTCACGGTGATGTTGCCACCGCTCACTTTCATGTCGCCACCAGCCTTGACGCCTTTCGTGGCAGCGCCTGTCACGGTGACGCTGAGTGTGCCGTCCTCCAGATAGGCATTGGCCGAATTCTCGTCCTCGTGGCCTGTGGTCTCGCCTGTTGTCGCGTCGTCGCTTTCAAAGTCGGCCTGTATGCCGTCGTCGCCCACTCCGCTGATGGTCACCGTGCCACTCTTCATTTGGAAGTACTTGTTGCAGTTGATGCCATCCTTAACGGCCGCCGTAATGTTCAGCGTCAGGTTCTTGATGCTCACGTAGTCGCCGCTCTTGATGGCGTGCCCCGTGTTGCCTGCCACGTTCAGCGTACCCTTGCCCTGCAGCTGTATCTGGCCTTTGCTGTAGACGCAGCCCTTCTGCGAGCCGTTGGCACCATCGGTCAGCGTGTTCACCGTTCCGCTCTTGGCACTGAGCTGAATGCGCTTCTTGTTCTCGATGCTGATGGCCGCACCGTTGGGGTTGGTCAGTGTCACACCAGCCAGCGAGATGGTGCATTTGTACGAGCCGTCAAGCGTCAGTGAGCCGTCTGTCGACGTGCCGCTGAGCTGGTAGGTAATCTCATCGTCGTCAACGGCATCGGTGTTCGACTGTACGATGCTCACGTGGGCACCGCTGACGGTGGCCTCCACATACTGGGCCACGTTGCCTGCCACGGTGACGGTAGCCGACGTGCCGTCGTAGCCAATGGTGACGAGGTTGTCGGTCACTGCCGTGTCGTCGACATACATCTCGTCGATGTCTGTCAGCGTGAAGGTCTTGCCGAGAATGGAGAGTGTCGTCCCGCTGTCGTAGGTCATCTCGCCAGCTTGAGCTGCTGGGAACTGGTAGGTCACACTGCCTACCACGACGTTCATGGTCTGAGCGAAAGTGCTGGCTACCAGCACCATTGCTATTATCAAAGAATAAGCCCTTTTCATTGTAGTACGATTTTAAATGTCTTGTCGTTGGTCTTCATCACATAGATGCCACGCTTCAACGTGCCCTTGGCCTCCGTCAAGGAGTCGTAGTGTCCTACCAGCACGCCGCCAGTGGTATACACTTCCACGGCGCCGTCGTTAGGCACTGATACAATGTCGGTTGAGATGCCGCTGGCATTGTTCGAAAAGTACATCACACGCAGCTCGTTCAGAGGGAACGTCACACTGCCGTCGCTGTTCGTAGCCACCAGTTGGCCATTGCTGACCGTCAGGCGCAGTTTGTCGACAGCCATTGGCGTCTCTCCGCCGTCGGCTGTGCGTAGGGTCAAGTAAATGTAGTCGCCAGCTATAGCCAGGACCGTACTTGCCATCACTAACAGAATTAAAAACAATCTTTTCATACGTTATGCTATATTTTGTGGAACAATAAGTGAATAAACATGCTGCAAAGGTAGCCTTTTCAGGCCACCTCCACAAAAATATTCAGTCAAATGCGGGTTTCGTTCAGCCAACGAAGTCTCGAGACAGACCCAGTGGGCATGCTTCAAGACGGCACGCCTCGAGGCCGCTCCGAACTGCCCTGCCAGCCTGCTCCGAGAAGTCCGACACTCCTCTCGGAGAAGTCTGGCGGTCTTCTCGGAGAAGTCTACCAGTCCTCTCGGAGACGACTGCCAGCTAATTGCGCGTCGCGTCTGAAATAAGAAAAAGCGCGCATCGCAAAGAGCGGTGCACGCCTTGATGGTTACATCTTGTTTCTTAGTACAAGTGGAACATGCGCTCCATCAGTTGCCACTTCTCGTCGCTGGTGGCTTCGGCAGCGCACTGCTGGAACTGTGCGACATGCTGTTCCCACTCCTGCTGGCGTGGCAGCGTAGCCAGACGTGCCATCGCCTCGTCCCACTCGAAGTCGAGGGGTGTCTCTACAATCATCACTAAGCGGTTGCCAAGGATGTAGATCTCCATTTCGAGGATGCCCACCTGGCGGATGCCGTCGAGAATCTCCTGCCAGGCCTCCTCGCGGCTGTGGGCCTTGCGATAGAGCGCTATCAGCTGTGGGTCGTCCTTCAGCTCCATGGTCTGCACGTAACGTTTCACTGGACCGTCGTATGTCCGTACTCTTGTTCCTTCTGTCATGTTTCTTTCGTTTTAGGTTGTTTTATAGAATTAACGAAAAACAAGCCGTTTTATTTGTTTTATTGACCACTTATTCGTACCTTTGCAGCCAAAGACCGACAAAATGAATACACTACCAACACTTTCAGCCATCGTAGCCCGTTTCGCTACCGAGGGTACTGTGACCGCCATCGAGCCGTTGGGCCATGGCCTGATTAACGACACCTACAGGGTGAGAACCGAGGATGCCGGCACTCCCGACTACGTGTTGCAGCGCATTAACGACAGCATTTTCACTGACGTCGCCCTGCTGCAGCACAACATTGAACTGGTGACCAGCCACCTGCGCCGCAAGCTGGAGCAGCAGGGCACGGCCGACCTGGCGCGTCGCGTGCTGCAGCTGGTGCCCACAACCGCTGACGGCCATACCTATACCCGCGATGCCGATGGCAACTACTGGCGCATGACCGTTTTTATTGCTGGTGCCGTCACTGTCGAGACTGTCGACACACACTACAGTCGCGAGGCGGGCCGCGCCTTTGGCGAGTTCGAGCTGATGCTGAGCGACCTCAGCGAGCCTCTGGGCATCACTATCCCCCATTTTCACGACATGGAGTTCCGCCTGTCGCAGCTGCACGAGGCTGTCAGTCGTGACGTGGCAGAACGTGCCGCCTTGGTGGCCGACCTGCTGGCAGCCATCGATGCTGATGCCGAGCGCATGTGTCAAGGTGAACGTCTGGCCCGTGAGGGACGTCTGCCACAGCGCATCTGCCATTGCGACACGAAGGTCAACAACATGCTGTTCGATGCCCAAACGGGCGAGTGCCTTCTGGTTATCGACCTCGACACGGTGATGCCAAGCCTCTTCTTCAGCGACTATGGCGATTTTTTGCGCTCTGCCGCCAATGCCACTCGCGAGGACGATGCCAACCTTGCCAATGTGCGCTTCCGCGACGACATTTTCAAGGCTTTCACTGAGGGCTATCTGCTGACGGCCGGTCAGTTCCTGACACCACTCGAAACTGAGCTGTTGCCCTATGCAGCCGAGCTGTTTCCTTTCATGCAGGGCGTGCGTTTCCTCTGGGACTACCTGTCGGGCGATCACTACTGGAAGTGCCAGTATGCTGACCATAACCTCGACCGTGCCCGCAACCAGCTGCGCCTCTATCAGGAAGTCTGTGCCCATGAGACGATGATGAAAGAAACTGTGGCGCACTATGCGCCGAAAAAATAACGACGAACGACTATGATCATTCCATTTGTTACGTCCAACGACGCATTTGAACAGCGTGCCCTCGCCCTGACATTGGCTGAGGCCCCATGGCGTGCTCAGTATCCCTACATGCCTGAAGTGCATTTGCGCATCGCACACAACAACCAGGAACTGCTGCTCGCCTGGCATGTCCGCGAAGACTGCATCCGTGCTGAAGCCACTGCCGACGGTGGTCCCGTCTGGGAAGATTCTTGTGTAGAGTTCTTTTTCCAGCCGTCCCCCCAGTCTGACCGCCCTTCACCTTATTATAATATAGAGTGTAACTGCGCTGGGCGCCTGCTGGTAGGCTATGGCGAAACACGCCATAACCGCGAGATGGCCCCTGCTGACATAATGGCCGCTATCAGTCGCCATTCGTCGCTGGGCAGCGGCATTCGGCCCCTCACTGACGGCAACTGTGCGTGGGAACTGTCGATGGCCATTCCCCTCGCAACCTTCTTCCACGACGACCTGTCGTCGCTCAGCGGACGGCATGCCCGTGCCAACTTCTACAAGTGTGGCGACCGACTCACGAAGCCCCATTTCCTCACCTACTTCCCCATTGGCCTGCCGCGACCTGACTTCCACTGTCCCGACTTCTTCGGCGACATTGTCTTCGAATAGGAAACGATGAACTGTATGCTTCGAACTGCGCTTCTGCTGTGCGCTTGTCTGGCCTTTTTCCCAGTTGGCGCCCAACATCGCGACGACACTGTCGACGACCTGCTTCAGCATGTGCCGATGGCCACCGTGTTTGCGTTGAAAGTCTGTGGCGTCGACAACCGTGCGTCGTGGGTCGAGACAACGGCCACCGCCTTGGCTGCCTATGCGCTCTCAACAGCCGTTACCTATAGTGGGAAGCAACTGGTAGGCGAGCGTCGTCCAGACAAGAGCGATCGTCGCTCGTTCCCGTCGGGCCATGCCACCTTTGCCTTCGCTGGTGCCACCATGCTCTGCCATGAGTATGGGCACGTCTCACCCTGGGTCACTGTAGGCGGTTATGGCCTGGCCACGCTGGTTGCCGCCGACCGCTTGCGCCTCGACCGCCACTACTTGCACGATGTCTGTGCTGGTGCTGCCATCGGCATTGGCGCTACCGAGCTTACTTACTATGTGAAGCGCAAGCTGCTGAAGGACCGTCCACTCGATGTCTCGTTCACTGGTAGCACCGTCTCGCTGAGGCTTTACCTTTGAACCAGAATTGGTCGATTGACTGAGCATGTTGTCTCTGTCATGAGCTCTGTTGCGATGGTATGTGTTGTCTTCAAACCAGACTAATCCCTTGTTGTGAAGGCTAATGGGCGTTAAAAAATGGTAATTGTGCCGTTTTCTCATCAATAATGCGTAATTTTGCAGCCCGAAAGTCGAGAACGTCCTTCGAAAAGCCCCCCACAAGCCCCTCATACGCGCGTATATATAATAAGGTGTAGCACGTAGGTCAGGGTAGGGTGGCGATGAGAGTGTATTTTAGAGAATAGTTAATAGTGATAAGAACCAAGTAAAGATGAACATTCAGTTTGAGTGCGCCGACAAGGTGAACGGTCTGATGACCATTACCGTTGAGCAGGCTGACTACCAAGAGCAGGTAGACAAGAAGTTAAAGGAATATCGTAAGAAGGCCAACGTGCCTGGCTTCCGCCCAGGCATGGTGCCGATGGGACTCATCAAGAAGCAGTTTGGCACAGCCGTGAAGGTTGACGAAGTGAACCGCGTGCTGGGCGAGAAGCTCTATGGGTATATCCGTGAGAACAAGATTCAGATGCTGGGCGAGCCTCTCCCCAACGAGGAGAAGCAGCAGCCACAGAATCTGGAGGGCGACGGCCCTTTCGAGTTCGTCTTCGACATTGCCGTGGCTCCCGAGTTCAAGGCTGAGCTGACGGGTAACGACACTGTGGATTACTACGACATCAAGGTCGACGACAAGATCATCGACGATCAGGTGCAGATGTTCGCCTCGCAGGCCGGCGAGTTTGTCGAGGCTCAGGAGTGGAGCGGTAACGACACGTTGAAGGGTGACCTGCGCCAGCTCGACGCCGAGGGCAACACGCTCGAGGGCGGCATGGAGGTTGAGGGTGCTCTCGTCATGCCCAGCTACGTGAAGGACGACGATGAGCGAAAGAAGTTCGACGGTGCTAAGCCTGGCGACATTATTATATTCAACCCGAAGAAGGCCTATCCTGACAACGATGCTGAGGTGGCTGCTCTGCTGAAGGTGCAGAAGGACGACGTGAAAGAGCTCACCAGCGACTTTAGTTTCCAGGTCACTGAGATCCGTCATTTCCAGCCTGCCGCCGTCGACGAGAAGCTCTTCGAGCGCGTGTTTGGTGAGGACTGCAAGACGGAGGCCGACTTCCGTCAGCGGATTGCCGACAGCATCCGTCCTCAGCTTGTTGGCAACAGCGACTACAAATTCATGCTCGACGTCCGTAAGTACGTGGAGGATAAGGTCGGAGAACTGACGTTCCCAGAGGCTATCCTCAAGCGCGTCATGCTGCACGCCAACAAGGACAAGGGTGCCGACTATGTGGAGCAGAACTTCGCTGGCAGCATCAAGGAGCTGAAGTGGCACCTGATTAAGGAGCAGCTGGTAGCCGCTACGGGTATTAAGATTGAGGACGCCGACCTGAAGGCTATTGCCAAGGAGGCCGTGCGCCAGCAGTTTGCCCAGTATGGCATGTCGAATGTTCCTGACGATGTGCTGGAGCAGTATGCCGAAGAGCAGCTGAAAAAGCGTGAGAATGCAGAAGGCTACGTGGAGCGTGCCATCGACATGAAGCTTACCCAGGCCCTGAAGCAGGTGGTGAAGCTCAATCGGAAGGAAGTGACGCTCGACGTGTTCAACACGATGATGCGCGGCGAGTAAGCCCTGACGCTCTCTACCGTCATAGATAGGGACACTATAGGCCCATCCGTCAGCACTGTAGAAGTCTGCCGTCACGACACTAACAACAGCTTTGCGCCCTGCCCTGCCTGTTCCGTAACAACGGACTGGCAGGGTGGGGCGTCGCTTTTCTTACGACCCTTCACTTTTTGCATACTCGTCTCATTGCTAGCCTTTTCTGGTGAAGGATTCTTTAGTGTTGTCCCTATCATTGATGTTGTCTCTATCGTCTATGTTGTCTTCAAAAAAAAGGCAATGATATAGCAGTTGACCTATTTGTACACTCTTCTACGCGTTTCTGGGCAACCGATGCCGTAGGCATCAGATAGTGGTAGCCAGCCATACAGCTACCCCGTAGGGGTTGCGAAATGGCTGGGAAGAAGACGGGACGGTGGAAGCGTGCCTTTAGGTACGCGACAAGGGCGCAATGTTGT
>JAEEGL017191475.1_pt1 | contig 13265 bp, 12 predicted proteins | sample 9134231 | NCBI WGS metagenome assembly JAEEGL01 (sample SAMN16246548, study PRJNA631951) | gut metagenome | biome: gut microbiome; feature: rumen; material: fiber-attached | host: Bos | place: Iran: Karaj | collected 2018-10 | reverse complement strand
GTTTCTTCCAGAGAGGCCAGACACAGGTAATGAACATCTGCACACTCGCTCCTTTGGCTGAAGCACAGAAGCTCGAGGGGCTTGATGAGCAGACATACAAGAGATATGTTCACCATTACAATATGCCCGGTTACTCTACAGGTGAAGCTAAGCCTTCCAGATCACCCGGACGCCGTGAGATCGGTCACGGAGCATTAGCTGAGAGATCACTGATCCCTGTTCTTCCTTCTGAGGAAGAGTTCCCTTATGCAATCCGTACGGTTTCAGAGATCACGATGTCCAACGGTTCCACATCACAGGGTTCCGTCTGCGCTTCGACTCTGTCGCTCATGGATGCGGGCGTTCCGATCAAGAGACCTGTTGCAGGTATCTCTTCCGGACTTATCACAGATCCCGACAACGACGATAACTTCCTCGTATTCATGGATATCCAGGGCATCGAGGACTTCTTCGGCGATATGGACTTCAAGGTTGCAGGTACAACAGAAGGTATCACATCCATCCAGGTCGACATCAAGGTTGAAGGTCTTACATTAGATATCATTAAGGCCGCTTTCGAGATGACACACAAGGGAAGACTCCAGATCATCAACGATGTAATCCTTCCCCGTATTCCCGCACCTCGTGCAGAACTCAACAAATGGGCTCCCAGGATCATCTCCATGCAGGTACCCGTTGATAAGATCAGAGAAGTCATCGGATCAGGCGGAAAGGTCATCAACAAGATCATTGCTGACACAGGTGCTCAGATCAACATCAACGATGACGGTATGGTTTATATCTCATCACCTGATCTTGAGGCTGCAGACAAGGCTAAGACCATCATCACGGGAATCGTTTCAGATCCTGAGGTTGGCACCGAGTACGACGGCGTTGTTACAAGACTTATGGACTTCGGCGCTTTCGTTGAGTTCCTCCCCGGTAAGGAAGGTCTCGTACACATCTCCAAGATGGCTTGGAACAGAGTAGAGAAGGTTGAAGATGTTCTTCACGAGGGCGACAAGGTTCACGTCAAGCTCATCGAGATCGACTCACAGGGCAGACTTAATCTTTCTATCAGGGACTGCCTCCCGAAGCCTGAGGGCTATGTAGAGGAAGAACCCAGAAGACGTGAGAACAGACCTAACCGCGAGCGCCGTGGCGGTTTCGGCGGCAGGAACAACAATAACTCCGGCCGTGACAACGATTTCGGCGGAGAGGACAGAAAGGGAAGAAGAAGAGAATTCTGATTTCCCGCAACTAATGGATTACCCGGGGGTCCGCGCATGACAGCACTAAACATGTTGGAGACGGCGCGGACCTTCGAATTTTAGGAGAGCGCAAATTGAGATCTGAATGCATCACATTACGCAAGATAGTCATGACGGCAGGTTTTGTTCTCGCCGTCGCTGTTTTTGCCGGTTGTGCATTTAAGAGCGTGAATTCCGGTACTTCAGCGACTGTAACTGAGACTACGGAACTTACCGTGCCTACTACTGTTGCTTCCGAGACGATTCCCGAAGAGACAGTAACGACTCCTGTACCGACCGAAGAACCCGAGGCCACAGACACTCCTGCACCTACAGAGGAACCTACAGCCACTCCGACACCAAAAAGCGTTAAGGTTACTTTCGTCGGTGACTGTACGCTCTGCTCGGATGCCAGATATACCAGCCGTTTTGACAAAGTGGTCAAGAATAGGTGGGATTATCCGTTTAAAAACTGCAAGTCGATATTCAAGAAAGATGATCTTACGCTGGCGAACTGTGAGATGGCCATTACCAACAGCAAGGCATACCGCAAAAAGAAGTTTGTATTTGCAATGAAACCTGCAGGTATTGCAATGTTTACCCGTTCCGGAATCGAAGCGGTCAATCTTGCAAACAACCATACGATGGATTTCGGTAAGAAAGGCTACAAGGACACGCAGAAGAACCTTAACAAGGCCAAGATCTTGTGGAGTGATTGCACCCGCTATTCGATATTTACTGCAAAGAACGGAGTAAAGATCGGCATGTGCGGCTATACTGCCTCATACAAGCTGAAAAGCATCTATAAGATGATCACCCAGCTCAGGGAAAAAGGCTGCCAGATAGTCATTGTCTCATATCATAGTGAGGTCGAAGGCAGATACAAACCGACAAAGAATCAGATAAAAAGGACCCATGCACTGATCGATCACGGAGCTGATATTGTTGTTGGAACTCATCCGCACAGACTTCAGCCTATAGAAGTCTATAAAGGCAAATATATACTTCACAGTCTCGGGAATTTCTGCTTCGGCGGTAATAACAATCCGAGTGATCCGGATACGGCAATAGTCCAGTGCACTTTTGTCCTTAATGATGAGGGTACAGAGGTTGCCGACTACAGACTCAATGTAATTCCGTATTCCATTAGGAGTTCCGGCACCGGCAATGACTTTTGTCCGAAGCCGTACGCATTTGAAAGCAAAGCTTATGACAGGGTAATGTCACGTCTTGACTGGGCGCAGGGCGACGAGTGATACCAAAGGAGGAGATGTTATATGGCTGATGGAAAAGTATTGGTGGTAATGGGATCCGATTCCGATTTTCCCGTAATGGAAGGATGCTTTAAGATGCTGAACAAGTTTGGCGTGGAGTTTGAGGCTGATGTGGCATCTGCGCACAGGACGCCGGAACGAGCACATGAGCTTGCGGCTACGGCTGAGGAAAAGGGTTTCAAAGTGATTATTGCTGCAGCAGGTCTGGCGGCACATCTCGCAGGCGTTCTTGCTGCAAACACCACGCTTCCCGTTATCGGAGTCCCCTGCAAGGGCGGTGCCCTTAACGGAGTTGATGCCCTTTATGCAACAGTTCAGATGCCTACGGGTATCCCGGTAGCAACTGTAGCAATCGACGGCGGTTCTAATGCTGCGATCCTCGCATGCCAGATCCTTGCGCTTTCCGACAAGAATCTGAGCGATGCACTCAAAGAATATAAGAAGAGCCTTGCTTCTTCTGTTGCAGAGCGTGATGCCAGACTCAAGCAGAAGATTGCTGAAATGGACAAGTAAGAAGTTTATACATAAAAAGGACGGAACAAAATGAGCGGAATTTTCGGTTGTTATGACATTAAGGGTCAGACGCAGGACATTGCAAAAGATGCCTATTACGGTGTCTTTTCGCTTCAGCACAGAGGACAGGAATGCGCAGGTATCGCGGTAAACGATAACGGAACTTTCCTCGTACACAAAGCAATGGGATTGGTTACGGATGTTTTCGATGAAGTAACTTTATCGGCATTGCAGGGCACATGCGCCATCGCACACTGCAAAGGCGGATCTCCCCGTGAGAACGGCCCCGAAGCGATACAACCTATTTCAATCAAGTCCAGAGTAGGAAGCATCGCTCTTACATTGGATTCAGTTGTAATGAATGCAAACAAGGTTAGGGATGAACTCAAGGACCAGGGCGCAATTTTCCAGACGAATACGGATTCTGAGATAATCCTTTCGCTGTTCTCGAGGAACAGGATCAGAACAGAGGACTGCGAGCACGCGATCCTTGAGACGATGAAGCAGATCCACGGTGTTTATGCCATGATCTTCATGACCGAAGATAAACTCATCGGCGTAAGGGATCCTTACGGAGTAAGACCTCTGATCCTTGGAAAGAAGGGTGACAGATACTATATTTCTTCCGAGTCATGCGCTCTTGATGCCATCGGATGCGAGACCATGAGAGATTTCCTGCCCGGCGAGATCGTCACCATATCCAAAGACGGTGAGAGTTCGCTTCTTTATAACGAATCTGTAGAGAAGAAGGACGGCAAGGTTTGTGTATTCGAGTATGTTTACATTGCAAGACCCGACTCCTTAATGGATAAGATGTCCATCTTCGATTCCAGATACAGAGTAGGCATGGCTCTTGCAAAGGAGAGCCCCGCAGACGTTGATCTCGTCATAGGTGCTCCTGATTCCGGTAATGCTGCCGCGGAAGGCTATGCCGCAGGACTCGGCGTTGCTTACGGTTCAGGACTTCTTAAGAACCGCTATGTCGGAAGAACATTTATAAAGAGCACTCAGCAGCAGAGAGAACTCGCAGTAAGGATGAAGTTTGCCGCTCTCAAGACTGCGATCAAGGATAAGAGGATCGCAATTGTTGATGACTCTCTCGTAAGAGGAACGACAACAAAGCACATCATCTCATTCCTCAGAGAGAACGGTGCAAAGGAAGTTCACGTCAGACTTGCATCTCCGCCGGTTAAATTCGGTTGTTTCTATGGTGCTAATGCGTCTTCAGAGACAGAGCTTCCTGCAAGCTCCAAGACTACGGCTGAGATATGCGAAATGATCGGAGCTGATTCTCTTGCATATATAAGCATTGAGTCTTTGAAGGCGTCCCTCAACACTATCGACTGTGGTGTGTGTGCAGCATGCTTCGACGGCGACTTTATCGCCGGAAAGCCTGAAGACAATGCTTAAAGAGGAAATAACATGAAGATAGCTGTATTCGTATCAGGGGGCGGAACAAACCTCCAGGCGATAATAGACAACACGAAGACCGGAATATTGAAGGACATTGAGATAGTTCTCGTTCTGTCGTCTTCACCTTCTGCTTACGCATTGACCAGAGCAGCTGAGAACGGAATACCTTCAGTTGTTATGAGGGCTGCCGACTATCCTTCAAGGGAGCAGTGGGACACCGAAATGGCCGAGTGCGTAAAGAAGTCGGGAGCAGAGCTCATAGTTCTTGCAGGCTATCTCTCGCTTCTCGGACCTAAGACGGTATCACTTTATTCAAACCGCATAATCAACATTCATCCGGCACTGATCCCTTCGTTCTGCGGTGAAGGCATGTACGGCATCAAGCCGCATAAAGCAGCACTCGCAAGGGGAGTGAAGGTGTCAGGAGCGACAGTTCATTTCGTAAACGAGAATTATGATGACGGCCCGATCCTTTTGCAGAAATCTGTTGATGTCCTTCCTGACGATACGCCTGAAACGCTTCAGAAGAGGATCATGAAAGAATGCGAATGGATCATTCTTCCCAAGGCGATAAGACTTATTGCAGACGGAAAAGTAACTATCGAAAACAACATAGCATACGTAAGAGAATAACAAACGGAGGTGCACTGAAATGAAGACGGCAGATCTCGGAGAATTACTTAAGACAAACGCTTATCCCGGAAGAGGTATCGTAATCGGAAGAAGCGAGGACGGCAGCAAGGCCGTTACCGCATATTTCATCATGGGAAGAAGCGTCAATTCGCGCAACCGTGTTTTCACTGAGACGGCTGACGGAATCAAGACAGAGGCTTTCGATCCTTCTAAGCTTTCCGATCCGCACCTCATTATCTATTCACCTGTCAGGGTACTTGGCAACAAGACCATCGTCACCAACGGCGACCAGACAGACACCATCTATGAGCTCATGGACAGACAGTATACATTTGAGCAGTCTTTGAGGAACAGGGAATTCGAGGATGACGCTCCGAACTATACTCCCCGTATATCCGGAATCATGCGCATTGAGAACGGCGCATACAACTTCGCAATGTCCATCCTCAAGAGCGCTGACGGCAATCCTGAATCAACAGAGCGCCACACATTTACTTATTCCAATCCGCTTCCCGGTGTAGGAAGATTCATCCACACATATATGGGCGACGGCAATCCGCTTCCTTCATTTGAAGGCGAGCCTGAAAAGGTTGCCATCAGCGGTGACATCGATACATTTACAAAGAATGTTTGGGAGTCACTCAATGAGGACAACAAGGTATCTCTTTTCGTAAGATTCATCAATATCGCTGACGGTACATACGAGACAAGGATCGTCAACAAGAACGTTAAATAATCGCTTTATCGCGGTAACAGGAGGAAATACACATGTCTAATGAAATGGCCCTTAAATACGGCTGCAACCCTAACCAGAAGCCTTCGCGCATCTTTATGGAAAACGGTTCCGACCTTCCGATCGAAGTGCTGAACGGAAAGCCCGGATACATCAATCTGCTTGACGCTTTCAACGCGTGGCAGCTTGTAAAAGAGCTCAAGGCAGCAACCGGAATGCCCGCTGCCGCTTCATTCAAGCATGTTTCACCTGCAGGTGCCGCAGTAGGAAGACCTCTTTCCGATACTGAATCGAAGATCTATTTCGTTGACGACCTGGGTGAGCTTTCTCCGATCGCTTGTGCGTACGCAAGGGCAAGAGGCGCAGACAGAATGTCTTCTTACGGTGACTTCGCAGCTCTTTCGGATACATGTGACGCAGTTACCGCAAACATGCTCAAGCGCGAAGTAAGCGACGGCGTCATCGCTCCCGATTACACTCCTGAGGCTCTTGAGATCCTTAAGACAAAGCGTAAGGGAACATACAATGTCATCAAGATCGATCCTTCGTATAAGCCCGATCCGATCGAGCGTAAGCAGGTATTCGGAGTTACTTTCGAGCAGGGAAGAAACGAGCTTGATATCAACAAGTCACTTCTTGAAAACATCGTAACGGTTAACAAAGATATTCCCGATGATAAGAAGGAAGATCTTCTTATCTCACTTATCACGCTCAAGTACACACAGAGCAACTCCGTCTGCTACGTTAAGGACGGCCAGTGCATCGGTATCGGTGCAGGACAGCAGTCCAGGATCCACTGCACCAGACTTGCCGGAAACAAGGCTGATATATGGTGGCTCAGACAGCATCCGAAGGTCATGGGACTTCAGTTCGTTGACGACATCAGCCGTCCCGTACGCGATAACACTATCGACGTTTATATTTCCGAAGAGCATGATGACGTCTTAAGAGACGGTGTCTGGCAGACACTCTTTAAGGTTAAGCCTGAAGTCCTGACAATGGATGAGAAGAAGGAATGGATCGCTAAGAATACTGATGTATCCATCGGTTCTGACGCTTTCTTCCCGTTCGGCGACAACATCGAGCGTGCTTACAAGAGCGGCGTTAAGTACATTGCTGAACCCGGCGGATCCATCCGTGACGACAATGTCATCGAGACATGCGATAAGTACGGCATGGCAATGGCATTTACGGGAATCAGACTTTTCCATCACTAATATCCAAAGAGGGTCTTCCTTGCAACGGTTCTCCGCGCTTCGCCTGTGCGGAAGGCCGCGGGAAAGACCCTCTTTTTCTATTTGTATATTGAATAATCATTCAGGGAGGTAACAGAAGATGGCAGAGAACGAAGAAATCAAGGCACTGGAAGTAAAGAGTGAAGCGACTGAAGAAGCTCCTGAGGTCAAGAATGAGAACGAAGTTGCCGTAAAAGAACCCGCTAAAGAGTTTTCAGCCCTGAGTGACCGCGACCTTCTTATCGAACTTCTCAAGGAACAGAAGAAGACCAGCAGGCGTTCGCTCATTACTGCCGCTTCGCTTGTGGCTATCTGCCTGATCATCGGAGTGGCGGTGCTCGTTATCGTTCCAAAGGTTGTTGATACCCTGAGCAACGCATATAAGGCCATCGACAACATTCAGACCGTTGTCGTTAATGCAAACAAAGCTATCGATTCGGTTGAGACTTCTCTTGACGGACTTGATGTGATGATCAAGAACATCGACAAGGTTGTGGTCGATAACACTGATTCCGTCGGCAAGGCCGTTGACAGAGTCAGCAATATCGATATCGCAACTCTTAACAAGTCGATCAAGGATTTAAGCGAGATAATAGAGCCTCTGGCTAAATTCTTCAGACGCTGAGAATAAAAACAAAAAGATTACTGGTCTTTCGGTGCGGGCGGCTGTGAGTAGCCTGAATCCACGCGGAAACGCTTGACGTACATGGCGCGTTTTCCGGGTTCGGCTGCCCAGAAAGCGTATTTGTTTGCAACACCGGTAGTATAGGCTGAATGCCATATGTAAGGTCCCGGCTTCGTGTCGGATTCTTTCTTGCCTTTCATTGAACCGTGGAAGTGCTCATAATCCTTTACGGAACCGTTCTGTACACCTGAATAGATGCCGCAGTGAATCGGCTTTTTGTTCTTGTTGTAGAAGATAAGGATGTCACCGGGTCTGCAGTATGAAGTCAGCCATTCGTTGAAATCGGCTTCGGTTATCTTTTTGATCTTCTTGAGCTTGGATGTGGTGACTGGCCTGCATATGACGAGCCTTCCTACTTTGTCCTTATAAGTGAAAGTGCTTGTGAGCAGGGCTTCGAGGCTGCTACATCCCATCCATTCGTTAAGCCTGGGGTATCTCGCGCCTTTCTTTTTACCGAGCTGTGATCCAAGAACGTCAGTAAGGACCTGAGTGACCAGACGGTCACACATCATATCCTCATATTCGGTGCGGTTGTAGTACTTTGCGCGGCGAAGAACAGCTGATGCGAATCCTCTGCTCCTCCCGGTAGGGGAGATCTTCCAGTCGCTAACACCGGTGTGCGTGCTTGCGGAACAGAATTTATAACCTATGTTGCACTTGGCTTTGCCGAGTTTGCCGGGATCGCCTTGTCCTTTCTTAACGAGAGAGATCTGTATGGCTTCTATGTGTCTGCCGATACTTCTCGTTCCGGACGCTTCTCCGTTTTTTGCCCAGACAAACCAGCCGAGACCGCCGGAATAGGTGCGGTAGTAGATATCATAATGATTGGCGATCTCGCCTGTAAGGCGGATCTCTATAGCTTCGATTTTCTTGCCTTTTTTAGTCGTGCCGCTGAAAGTTCCGTCTGACATCCATTTCTGCCAGTCGCCGCCGCCAATAAGAGTTCTGTATTCGATTCCGCCGGAATACCCGTTGCTGCGCAATGAGAGCTCAAATCCCATAAGTTTTCTGTTTTTTCCGGCGCTTCCGGTAGTGCGGTTCGAGCCCTTCCATTTCTTTTCCCAGCCGGTCCTCTGCATATAGGATCTGAAAGAGATCTCGCTGTATCCGAAAGTGGTGTCACGCTTGACGAGCATGACCTTTAACTGTTCTATCTTTCTGCCTTCGGAAGAGCTTCCTGCAATTGCCCCGTCGCTTACCCAGCCCTCAAGATCCTTGTGGCGGTCAGTGTATGCCGCGTACCAGACGCTGTATGAATCGGCAAGTGTTCCGGTAAGTCTCATCTGGATTCCGGTGATCAGATACGGCATGGTGGTAAGACCGGTTGTATTGCCGCTGTCGGTCCAATCCTGCCAGCCTTTTTTGCTTATATAAATCCGGTACTGCAGTGAACCGCTGACTGTAGTGTCATGCATATCAAGACGGATGTTGAGCGTCTGAAGGCCCCTGCCGCTGCCTCCTTCGCCGATCTTAAGGATTCCGGATTCGTTTGTTCCGATGGTAAAGCCGGTCTTCTTGATATAAGCCGTTCCGGAAATAGAATAAGGGCTGTCTGCAAGTGATTTTGTGGAAAAGCATGCGAAAAGGGAACCTGCCGTTATCAGCAGCGTAAGTAAGAATGCAAAGGCTCTTTTCAGAAACGACTTAAACAAGCACACCCCGTTTATAAAAGCGCCCCGGAAAAATGATATCCGGGGCTTACTGTTGGAGCCAATGGTGGGAGTCGAACCCACGACCTATTCATTACGAGTGAATTGCTCTACCACTGAGCCACATTGGCACACAAAGAAATATACTTGTTTAGCCTATTTATGTCAAGCAGAGTATTTTTATTGTTTTTATTATTTGAGTTATAATTAGTACGTTAGGAGGTATAGGCTGTGAACTTGAAAAAGACCTGCGCTACGGCTTTGGTTTTGTGCCTGACATTATTGTTCGGCGCATGCCGCAGCGAATCGGAAGTCTTTCCGGTTCTGGGCAGTGTTCCCGGCAATTCCCGTCAGACCGAAGAAAAGCCTGTTTCCAACAAGGGCAGTGGAGAAGGGATCAAGTCTCTCAAAGTCGCACTTCCTTATTCGAATGAGACCATAAGCTGCCTTGCCGCAATGTTCTATGCCAAGAACAACGGAACCTGGGATACTTCAGTAACAGGCGCTGATGTAGACACCAAGGCTCTTGCGGCAACTTCCACCAACTATGTAATACAGAATGTCGGAGTCTCTAATGAAGGCGCCAGCCTTGAGAACCTTAACGGATGGAAAAGTTCCGGTGAGGAGCCGGACCTGTTTCTTGCGTCTGATTCACAGTCTGCTTCGGATTCCGGACTGGCAGCTGATGTAAGCAGTTTTGCTTCCGGCAATCAGTATATCGACGGCTCTAAGATCTATGCCGCTTCAATGTCTTCCCAGCTCGAATCCGGCAAACTGTTTGGGATTCCGCATTATTGCTCGGCTACGGTCATTTTCGGCAACAGGGACTTTGTTCCCAAGAGCGGAAGGCTGCAGGCTAAATACACGACTGAAGACCTTACCAAGTATCTCGAGCAGACTTATTCCGCCAACAAGTGCGTTCCTTTGGCATCGGGCTATGCTCTCATGCCATACCTTGGATCGTGTTTTTACGGAGACCGCAATGTCTCATACATGATGCGCGATGAATATAAGGCTGATAAGGAGAAGACCGAGCCTTTGATCAACAGTGCATCGGGCTATATCAAGAAACTGTACGATTCCAAGCTGTCGGCTAATACGGACAAGGACGGGGCGGATCCCGTTTACTCAAGAAACGCGGCACTTTGGATCGGATCTTCAGCCAGCAGCAGGACATGGGAGGAGTATTATCCCGGAAAGATCTATTATCTTCACCTGCCTTGCAGCAGCACGTCCAACCCCGGAGTACCTTATCTGAGACCCTATACTCTTTGCGTATCTCCGAAGTGCGAGAACAAACAGTTTGCCGTCGATTTTGCCTCGTTCATTTCTTACGACGAGGATGCCCAGCTTCTGATCTACAGATTGGAGAACATGCAGGGACTTTTGCCTCTCGTGCGCTCAAGCAAGGTATGGAACATGGCCGGCAACGAGGGCGGCTTTGGGAACATGGCAGCTGATTACCGTCAGACGATGGACAATGCCGTTTATTGTCCCGGAAGCTATGACAACGAACTTTACCGCAAGACGAATGAATACATCGGAACCTTTTTCGGAAACGGAAACGACAGATTCAATGCGGAGGCGTGCTATGGCGAAAACGATTGAGCTTCGCAGCATACATATCAGGGACAGCGCAATTCTCCGTTCACGCGGCCTGATGGAGGGCACGCTGTCGCTGATCGAAGATGATATCAGGTCATTCGGCAAGGGCAGTTCGGGAGAAGCGCTGATCGCGCTCAAAAATGACGAGATATATGCGATGATCAAGCTTTTCAGACCTGACCGAAAAAAGTGCAGGGCACATCTCGAGTTCGTTTTTACCAATGACGCCAATGCGGATACGCAGAGTGCCATAGTTGACAGGCTTCTTGAATATTGTTTCCTCGAAGAGTTCTACCATAAGGTAACTGTCATCTGTGACAGCGGAAATGAGGGCCTTGAGAGGATCATCACAGGAGCGGGCTTCGTTCAGGAAGCCGTCTTAAGGGATGAAGTCAGAAGAAAGACAAGCTTTGCCGATTCCGGTCTGTTCTCGATGCTTTCGTATGAATACCCGGCCTACAATGTGTGCTTCGTGCCGTTTGAACGCGGAGTCGCCATGGTCGGAGGCGGCAGGGATTATATCGACAGGGTCAAGCTGTTCCATTACGGCCAGACGATAGAGAACGACGGATTTGCCGTGAATGTGGCCGGCGGACTGGGGCTTCTTGAAGCTTCCGGCGGTCTTGCCCGTAATGACGGCAGATATTCGATCGATGCAGAGCAGCTCGAGTATCTTCCTGAAGAAGTCGGCAGGGCAAGCCTTCAGCTCGCGGAGTATTTTTCGAGCAGCAGGGCGGGGTTTGACATCAATCTTAAGTTCACGCAGGGAACGGATTTCCAGCGTGAAGTCTGGAAAGCGCTTTGCAGCATACCTTACGGAGCGACCGTAAGTTATGAGGATATAGCAATGACACTGACCGGAGGCGACAAGCCAAAGGCCAGAAAGATAACAAGAGCGGTCGGTTCCGCATGCGGAGACAATCCCATCGCAGTTATAGTTCCGTGCCACCGCGTAATCGGTAAGGACGGAAGCATTGTGGGTTATTCCGCGGGAATAGACATCAAGGACTACCTGCTGCTGCACGAGAGTTTTACGGCAGTCACACCGCTCGGTTTCAAGGAGGCATAACATATGGCAAAACACGATAAGAGTCCGGTCGGCATTTCAACGATATTGAATCCTGTGCCGGTCGTGATGGTATCTTCGGCCGGAAAAGAACCGGATTCAAAGCCGAACATAATGACGGTCGCATGGGCGGGAACGGTCAATTCTGAGCCGCCGATGGTATCTGTCAGCATCCGTAAGTCCAGGCATTCACATAAGCTGATTTCAGAGACGGGAGAATTCGTCGTTAATCTGGTATCGAAATCGCTCTGCAAGCCCTGTGATTACTGCGGAGTCAGATCCGGAGCCGATGAGGACAAGTTTGCCAAGTGCGGACTGACTCCGGTCAAGGCGGAAGGTCTCGAATATGCTTATGCCATCAAGGAAGCGCCCGTATCGATCTCATGCAAGGTTAAGAGCGTGACCGAGCTTGGCTCTCACGATATGTTCATCGGTGAGATCGTTGCCGTAACCGCGGATTCGTATCTCACGGACGACAAGGGCAGACTTTGCCTGGACAACGCAAAGCTCGTAGCATATAACCACGGTGAATACTTCCTTTTGGGTGAGAAACTCGGCTTCTTCGGCTATTCGGTGGCTTCGCCTGAGGTATTGAAGAAAAGGATGGGCGGCAAATGAAGTTCAAAGGCATAACCAAAGCTTTTTCCGGCAGGTTCATACATTTCTACAAAGCCGAATACGAGACGGAAAAGGGCAATACCAAAGTATATGAGATGGTATCCAGAGACGGCAATATAACCGGCCTCGAGAACGGAATAAAGAACGACAAATGCGATGCGGTCATACTGATAATCACATCGGTTGACGGTAAGAAGATCCTTCTGAATAAAGAATTCCGCATGGCGGTCGGAGATTTTGCTTATAACTTTCCCGCAGGTCTGATCGATCCGGGAGAAAGCCTGGAAGAAGCTGCGAGAAGGGAACTCCGGGAAGAAACAGGACTTAAGCTTAAGACGATAGATGAAGTCCTTCCTGTAAGCTTTTCGGCGGTTGGAATAACAAATGAGAAGAGCCGCTGCATTATCGGTACCGCATCCGGTGAATTTGCTCCCAGCACTTCGGATGAAGAAGAGATCGAGGCCGCCTGGTATGACAAAGAGCAGGTAAAAGAACTGCTCAAAGGGAGTTCTTTCGCTGCAAGAACGCAGGCTTACTGCTGGTGGTGGGCGAAGCAGGAGTGAACTTGTTTTTCGCAAAGAAGATTGACTAATGTTTGGCCCGAAAAGCATT
>JAEEGL016260933.1_pt1 | contig 13265 bp, 12 predicted proteins | sample 9134231 | NCBI WGS metagenome assembly JAEEGL01 (sample SAMN16246548, study PRJNA631951) | gut metagenome | biome: gut microbiome; feature: rumen; material: fiber-attached | host: Bos | place: Iran: Karaj | collected 2018-10 | reverse complement strand
TTTTTTCATTTCTCACTCCTCCGTTTCATCAATGGCCTTGCCAATATCATGGCGCATATATTTATTCTCGAAGTCTACCCACTCTGTCGCCTCATAAGCCCTGGCCCGGGCTTCTTTCAGAGTGTCTCCCTTAGCTGTTATGCCAAGTACCCTTCCGCCGTTTGTGACAATGCCCTCCTCTGTGAGCTTTGTTCCGGCGTGGAAACAGTAGTAACCATCCTTGCCCTTAAAGTTTGAAAGCCCCTTTATCAGCTTTCCCTTCTCGTAGCTCAAAGGATAGCCATCGGATGCAAGGACAACACATACTGCAGCCTTGTCCTCAAAATCCAGATCCAGATCAGATAATGTCCCGTCTATGCAGGCGTTACAAACATCGATTATATCAGTTTTAAGCCTCGGAAGCACTACCTGGGCTTCAGGATCTCCAAATCTTGCGTTGTATTCCAAAACCTTAGGGCCGTCCTCTGTGAGCATGAGTCCGAAGAAGATAACTCCCTTAAACTCTCTTCCCTCAGATGCCATGGCCTTTACGGTCTTGTCATATATATTTTCACGACAGAATTTGTCAATTTCTTCAGTATAAAACGGACTCGGCGAAAAGTTTCCCATTCCACCGGTGTTGAGCCCCGTGTCTCCGTCTCCGGCCCTCTTGTGATCCTGGGCGCTGGACATGAGCTTGTAGGTCTTTCCGTCAACAAAGGACAAAACTGAAACCTCGCGGCCTGTCATGAATTCTTCGATGACCATGTGATTTCCGGCATCTCCGAACTTCTTGTCCTGCATGATCTCTTTTACTCCGGCCTTAGCCTCGTCTAAATCCCGGCAGATCAGAACGCCCTTTCCAAGGGCCAGGCCATCGGCCTTAAGCACAATCGGGAATTTAGCGCTCTCCAGATATTTCAGGGCATCCTCTGCGTTGTCAAAGGTCTCATAGGCCGCAGTGGGAATTCCGTATTTCTTCATAAGGTCTTTTGAAAAGGCCTTGCTGCCCTCAAGGATGGCTGCGTTCTTCCTTGGTCCGAACACCCGAAGGCCCTCTGCCTCGAAGGCGTCCACAATGCCGCCCACAAGAGGATCGTCCATTCCAACAATGGTGAGATCGATCTCTTTTTCCTTAGCGAACGCCACCAGTTTGTCAAACTCCATGGGAGTTATGGGCACGCACTCGGCAAGCTCTGCGATTCCGCCGTTGCCGGGAGCACAGTAAATCTTATCAACCTTCTTACTCCTTGAAACAGCCTCGGCAATTGCATGCTCACGGCCGCCTCCGCCTACAATCAAAACTTTCATCGGTACCTCTTTTCCCCAGATAAAAATCAGTTACTAAGCTCTTTAAGTATGCTCTCGTCATAGTCGTCTATGAAAACCCGGCTGCCCTCGATCTTCACCTTACCGTTTGCGATGAGGTCGATGGCCATGGGAAGAATCTTCCACTCAGCCTGCTCCATGATGCGCCTCTGAAGTGTTTCGGGCGTATCATCGCTTTTTACATAGACGCTCTTCTGCAATATGATGGGGCCTGTATCGGTGCCCTCATCCACAAAGTGGACAGTGGCTCCCGAAACCTTTGCTCCTCTCTCAAGAACCTTCTCGTGGACCTTGAGGCCATAGAAGCCGGTTCCGCAAAACGACGGGATCAGCGAAGGATGGATGTTGATGATCCTTCCCCTGAAGGCCTTTACCACGCTCTCCGGGATTACCACAAGGCATCCTGCAAGAACAATGAGATCCGGATCAGCTTCCGTCAGAGTCTCAAGCAGAGCCTCATTGAAGTCATCTCTGGTCGCATAATCCTTAGGGCTTTTGCAGACGCTCTTTATGCCGGCCTGCTTTGCCCTCTCTAGGGCGTAAGCCTTGGGGTTATTGCTGTACACCAGGCAGATCTCGGTGTTCGTAATCTTATTGCTATTTATCCCATCAATTATTGCCTGGAGGTTTGTTCCGCCTCCGGACACCATCACAGCTATTTTCATATAAGTTCAACACCCTTTTCTCCGGCCTCAACAGAGCCCACAACCCATGCCTTGTCGCCTGCTGCTTCTATTGCAGCAAGAGCTTTATCCTTATCAGCCGGGTCGATTGCCAAAACCATTCCAAGGCCCATATTGTAGGTATTGTACATCATCTGATCCTCGATCTGTCCCTTCTTCTGCATGAGTTTGAAGATCGCAGGAACCTCGTAGCTATCCTTTTTGATCACTGCTTTTGTTCCCTCTGGAAGCATTCTCGGGATGTTCTCGTAGAAACCGCCGCCTGTTATGTGGCTGCATCCCTTGACCTTAACTCCATTATTCTTGAGGGACTTCATCATCTTTACGTAAATCCTGGTGGGTGTTAAAAGACACTCGCCCAGGGTCATTCCAAGTTCATCGTAGTATGTCTTAAGGCTCTCCTCTGTCATGTCAAAGATCTTTCTGACAAGTGAGAATCCGTTGGAGTGAACACCACTTGATGCTACTCCTATAAGCATATCGCCGGGCTTGATGCTGCTGCCGTCGATCATATCTTTTCTGTCCACAACGCCTACCGTAAAGCCGGCCACGTCGTAGTCGTCCTCGGGCATAAGACCCGGATGCTCAGCTGTCTCTCCGCCGATAAGTGCACATTCAGACTGCTTGCAGCCCTCAGCCACACCCTTTACTATGGCCGCTATCTTCTCGGGATAGTTCTTGCCGCAGGCTATATAATCAAGGAAAAAGAGCGGTTCGCCGCCTGCGCAGGCAACGTCGTTAACGCACATGGCCACAGCGTCAATTCCTATGGTGTCGTGCTTGTCAAGAATGAAAGCCAGTTTGATCTTGGTTCCTACGCCGTCTGTTCCGGACAAAAGAACCGGATCCTCCATATCCTTTATCGCCTTCATGGAGAAAGCTCCGGAGAAACCTCCAAGACCTCCCAAAACCTCGGGCCTCATGGTTTCCTTCACATAGCCCTTTATGAGTTCCACGGACTTGTAGCCCGCCTCAATGTCAACGCCTGCAGTTTTGTAATCCAGTGCCATCTGCTCTTCCTTTCGTTATCAGTAGTTCTTGTATCCGACTTCCTGAAGTTTCTTATCCTTCTCGACTACCGCATCCTTGAGGGACTTGGAATAGTCCTTGAGTTTTGAAAGAAGTTCGGGATCACTTGTTGCCAGAATCTTTGCTGCAAGAAGTCCTGCATTTGCACCGCCATTGATTGCAACTGTCGCTACAGGAATTCCTGAAGGCATCTGTACTATGCTGTATAAGGAGTCTCTGCCGCCCAGAGATGTGGTGTGCATGGGTATTCCGATGACGGGCATGGGGAAAATAGCTGCGCACATCCCCGGAAGGTGTGCCGCCATTCCTGCACCTGCAATTATCACCTTGTAGCCTTTTTCCTCAGCGCTCTTTGCATACTCAAAGAACTCGTCAGGCTCGCGATGAGCTGAAATGATCCTCATATCATAGGATATGCCCAGCTGCTCCAGTATATCCGCAGCCTTGCTCATAACTGGCATATCTGAGTCGCTTCCCATTACTATTCCTACCTGTGGCATGGTCTCCTCCAATTTTCAATATTTAGTCGGTCATATCATAACACAATACAAAATATTGTGCTATAGAATTTTACAATTTTATTAACATTTAAGTTATATAAATCCCAGTACCAGAATCACTATGGTTGACACAATTGAAAGCAGGTTCAGGGCAATGCCCAGATTGGGGAAGAGTTTGAAAATATCCCGTTCAAATCTTGACATTATTCCGAGAACAATCCCCACTACAGAAAAAATTGCCGCAACCATAACTGCTGCGGCATATCTTAGCTGAGCCTCGCCGCCGTCCCTGTAGGTAAACAGAACGGCTGCGATGATGGCTCCCATTGATATACATCCTAAAATTGCTGACATTACCCCCTTTTCCGGGTGTCTGTTGTCAGTAAACATATAGCGGTCTCTGACCGGTTGAAATTTCTTGATGCGGATTCTCATTGAATAAATTTCCCCCGTGATAGATGCATGCCATTGTTTCACTTCCGACACGCTATCACTTTAGATGAGTACATTTCTCCTGCTTCCGAGGAGCTTGGCTCCGCTGATGATAAGGAGTACTCCTGCGACTACTCCGACTACTATAGAAATAACTCCAAAGGTTATGTTGAGGGCTCCTGTTGAGCCTAAAACCTTATATGTACGCTCTTCCATGCTGAAATCCTCCGGATATTTATTAGTTTCTTTTGCCTTATAACTTCTATTACTTAGCGCCGTACTCTGCGTAGTACTCGTCGATGGACTTCTTTATTTCTTTTGTCAAAAGAACTTCTCCGTCGATGGGTCTGTTGTAGAGATATGAAACAACATCGTTCATTGTTACGATGGCGTGGGCAGAGAAACCGTATCTGTCCTTGATCTCATCCAGCGCGCTCATGTCAGAATCCTGGCCCTTCTCCTGGCGGTTAAGGGAAACCATAAGTCCCACGATATCGCAGTCAGCCTGCTCCTGGATGATAGGAACCGTCTCCTCGATGGACTTTCCTGAAGTGGTCACATCTTCTATTATAAGGACTCTGTCTCCGTCCCTGAGCTTGGATCCAAGAAGTATGCCCTTGTCTCCGTGGTCCTTGATCTCTTTTCTGTTGGAGCAGTATCTGATCTCCCTGCCATAGAGCTCGCTTATCGCCATGCTGGTCGCAACTGCCAGAGGAATTCCCTTGTAGGCAGGTCCAAAGAGCACGTCAAACTCAAGACCAAAGGTGTCATGAATCGCTCTCGCATAGTAATTGCCGAGCTTCTTGAGCTGTGCGCCTGTTACGTAAGCGCCGGCGTTCATAAAGAAGGGGGATTTTCTTCCGCTCTTTAATGTAAACTCTCCAAATTTAAGGACATTGCTGTCTACCATAAATTCGATAAACTCTTCCTTGTATCTTTCCATACCCTCAATGCTCCTTTTCTGAAAAATCATTACATAGATTATATGAAGATTCACTCAGTCAGTCAATGGTGTTTGTGATGAGCTGATTCAGAGTGACTCCGTACTTTCTTGCGATGTCATCGGCGTAGGACATACCTACGGGAGGCGCCACCCTCACTTCGTAGGAGCGCTTTCCTTCCTCCGACAGGACGATAAGAGATGCGGCCTTGCACTTATTATCATCTCCGTTTATTTCATCGATATCCATGGCCAGCTTGTGCATATGGGTGTTGTAAATGGTCCTTATGCCCTTCTTCAGAATGGCTCTGGAACAGTCCCTCGCTATGTAGTAGCCCTCTTCAAAAGAGGTGGTGGAGAAGGTTTCATTCAATAGAAGAAGACTCTTGTCCGTTGCCTCCTCATAGATTTCCTTAAACCTCTTGCACTCCTCTCCAAGTCTTCCAAGGTCAAGGGTCTTGTCCTCGTCCGCAGGGAAGTGAGTAAATATCGCATCCGCCGGCACATAAGAGAATTCTTCACCTGTTACGTAAATGCCGCCCTGGGCCATAAAGAACAGCTGCCCCACAGCCTGGGTTATGGTGGTCTTTCCGCCGCGGTTGGCGCCCGTCAGGATGTAAAGTGTCTTTTCCCTGTCAAAAGAAATATCGTTGGGCACAACTTCTTCGGGCTTTACACTTTGGTCTTCAAGAAGCTTCATGTTGTAGATGCCCTTTGCTTCCACTACTGCGTCGCCGCCTTCGCGGTTCTCTTCCGGGAAGATGACATGGGGCTTGCAGAGCTTAAAACCTCTGGCATTCAATTTCTCAACATACTCAGCCCATCTTATATAATAGGTAAACTCCGGCATGAGATCCGTGATGTCCGTTATTGTGAGTGATGTGTATCTTGCAAGAACCTCCCTCAGATGCTTGACGGTCTTGGTAAGCATCTTCTCAGTGATGTCGTCCATGTAGTTGGTGACGGAGCGGATCTTGTCGTCGTTTTCCGAGATGTATTTTATGCTCATGAGAGCCATCGGGCTAAGAGGCGGGATCACAGGAATGGTCCTGTTTTCCATCGGACTCTTTGCGGTGAATTCCTGGAATCTGTAATCTCCGTTCCAGTCGTTTCCATCCTTGATATTGTCTTTTCCGGAAACCTTATCTATGAAATTGCTGACGATTCCGGACTTGGTGAACTGCTTGTTGTTGAGGGAGATTATCCCTATACCTTCAGCCTCAAAGCGGCTGTTTAAGTTGATGCCTACGGTCACGCTCTTAAGGTTCTGGGTGTCGGCCCGAAGGAGGGAGACGTCTTTTTTCAGCTCTGCGAAGCCATTTTCGTTGTAGAGTTTCTCCACATAGGTCTTCAGGTTTAAAAGGCCCTCGGAGTGGATGTCGGCGTCCTTGAGGCACTCTGAGATAGCTTCGATGCTCTTTATGTAATCGTCAAGCTCACCCAGTCTGTGGAGCAGGTCCCATACCTGGGGCTCGTGATCGTGGTCGTGTTTAAAGCTCCCGAATTCCCTTAGGAAATTTATCCTGTCCAGGATCTCGGTGATGTCTTCCCTCATCTTCTTATTATGAAGGATATCATCGAAAACATCTGCCCTGTAGGCAGCGTTCTTCGGATCCTTCGTCATCAGCTTCATTACGTTCATTATGTAGGCGTCCTCGCCGGGCTTTTCCACAATTCTGGTCACGATGTTGTCCATGCCCATGTCGTGGACCGTGATGTCGGTAAGGCGCTTAAAATCAAGCTGCTGGTTTGGAAACAAAAGACTTATCTTTTTCGACATAATTTGCACTCCGATTGTGAGTTGACAGTTTGCATCTTCTTTAAATGGTAAGTGATATACACTTCTGAGTCAACGGATGAAATTGGCTTATTGAAATCTCTTTTCCGTAAGAATCTGCGCTGAAAAATACTCCGCGACAAATGAGCCGCGGAGCATATCTATATGAGATATAAGAAGATTATTATGGCCTCTGTTTAGCCCTCTGCAAAGAGAGGTGTGGAGAGATATCTGTCTCCTGAGTCGGGAAGAAGGACCACGATGTTCTTTCCCTTGTTTTCCTCGCGCTGTGCAAGGATTGTGGCAGCCTTAAGCGCTGCGCCTGATGATATACCAACGAGGATTCCCTCTGAAACCGCAAATCTCTTGCCCTCTGCAAAAGCGTCCTCGTTCTCGATGGTGATGATCTCGTCATAAACGCTTGTGTTGAGAACATCGGGGACGAATCCGGCGCCGATTCCCTGAATCTTGTGTGCACCTGCTGTTCCTGTTGAAAGAACAGGGCTGGTGGCGGGCTCAACCGCAACTACCTTCACGCCAGGGTTCTGCTCCTTCAGGTATTCGCCGACACCTGTAATGGTTCCGCCTGTGCCTACGCCTGCAACAAAGATGTCAACCTGTCCGTCTGTCTGCTTCCAGATCTCGGGACCTGTGGTTTCCTTGTGTGCCTTGGGGTTTGCTGGATTTACGAACTGTCCGAGGATCACTGCTCCCTCGATCTCTTTTTCCAGCTCCTCTGCCTTAGCGATGGCGCCCTTCATGCCCTTGGCTCCCTCGGTGAGAACCAGCTCCGCGCCGTAGGCCTTAAGGAGATTTCTTCTCTCAACGCTCATGGTGTCGGGGAGAGTTAAGATTGCTTTGTAACCCTTTGCTGCTGCGACAGCTGCGAGACCGATTCCGGTGTTGCCGCTGGTGGGCTCTATGATTGTAGCTCCGGGTTTAAGTTTTCCGCTCTTTTCAGCGTCCTCGATCATGCTGAGGGCAATTCTGTCCTTGACTGATCCTGCCGGATTTAAGTATTCAAGCTTTGCAAGGATGTTAGCTTCTGTTGCTCCTGCTGCCTTGCCATAGCCGTTAAGTTTAAGGATTGGTGTTCCCCCAATAAGTTCTGATGCGCTCTGTTTGATGTCTGCCATAATAGTTTACCTCCCGGTTGTTTTTTATCTTTGATCTGTAATCAATATAGCACAGCATATCCGGACGGAAAATTAACGAAGACTTATAGGCAGGTATAAGCTCAGCTTATTCTGGCGATCAGAGTTTCTTAATCCTCTCGATGGCCCTGTGGCTGTTTACTCTGCTGCCGAAGGCCGTCAGTCTAAAGTATCCTTCGCCGCTGGGGCCAAAGCCCGAGCCCGGGGTTCCGACGATCTGGGCTTCATTTAGAAGGTAGTCAAAGAACTCCCAGCTGGACATGTTGTCTTTTGTCTTCATCCATATATAAGGAGCATTCACGCCGCCGGATACCTCATAACCTGCAGCCTTGAGGCCGTCAACGATAATGCCTGCGTTCTCCATGTAGATGGCGATCTGCTGCTTGATCTGGCTTCTGCCCTTGTCGGAATAGACAGCTTCGCCCGCTCTCTGAACGATGTAGGGAGCTCCGTTGTATTTTGTGCCGTGGCGTCTTGCCCACAGGGGCCAGAGTTTCTCTCCGCCTGCCTTGAGCTCTTTTGGTACCACTGTAAATCCAAGTCTGAGACCTGTGAAACCTGCGGTTTTGGAGAAGGATCTGAATTCGATCGCGCACTCTTTTGCACCCTCACATTCATAGATGCTGTGAGGAACGTCGTCCTCGGATATGAATGACTCGTAGGCTGCGTCGTAGAGGATGATGGAGCCGTTCTTGTTGGCATAGTCAACCCACTCCTGAAGTCTTGCCTTCTTCATCACCGCGCCGGTGGGATTGTTGGGGAAGCACAGATAAATGAGGTCAGGAACTTCCGTCGGAAGCTCTGGCGCAAAGCCGTTTGCCTCGGTGCAGGGCATGTAGATGACATCCTTGAATTTGCCCAGTGCCTCGTCGTATTCCCCTGTTCTTCCGGCCATTACGTTTGAGTCAACGTATACGGGATATACCGGGTCGCAGACAGCGATTTTGTTGTTCACGTCGAAGATTTCCTGAATGTTGCCGCAGTCGGACTTAGCGCCGTCTGATACAAAGATCTCAGACGGGTCGATATCGCATCCCCTTGCCTTGAAGTCTTTTTCTGCTATCACGTTCCTTAAGAACTCATAGCCCAGGTCAGGTGCGTAGCCCCTGAAGGAGTCGTCGCTTCCCATCTCGTCCACTGCGTCATGAAGAGCCTTGATGATGGCTGGCGCTATGGGCTGCGTAACATCGCCGATGCCCATCCTTATTATGTCTGCGTCAGGATGCTCCTTGCTGTAGCTTTCCACCTTCCTTGCTATTGTTGAGAAGAGGTAACTTCCCGGTAACTTCAGGTAGTTCTTATTTATGGATGCCATAACTGTCCTTCCTTTCAAGTTTATTTTGTTTTGCTTTGCCTGCAGGTCTTTTACCAAAATAAAAAAGGACAAAGCTATCCCTTGGATTTCTCCGGGACGCCTTTGTCCTTATGTTCAAAAATTCTACTATCACAGGCGGTGGTTGTCAAGAAAACAGGCCTTTTCATGATGGTCTCAGAGGGCGGTTTATGCTATACTTTTCGGTGTTGGGGAAATGTGATTTCGCTATTCAAATTTAAAATATACCGGAGGTAACTATGACTTTACTTGAAGAGTACAAACAAAGGAATCAAGAACTGGCCTATCTTAACCATGCTCTTGCGCTTATGCACTGGGATCTGGAGACGATGGCACCTGACGGAGCCAAGGAAAAACTTTCGGACGCCATGACATTCTTTTCCACCGAAGTATTCAAAAAGAGCACATCTGACGAGTTCTACAATCTTGTGTGCAAGCTCGCGGAGCCTGAAGAGTTCGATAAGCTGGACGATGTGATGAAGTTCGACATCTCAAGGACCAAGAGGGATCTTGATAAGATGAGGCGCGTGCCGGCGGATTTCTATGAGGAATATGTTAAGACCATGAACACGTCCACTATTGCGTGGCCCAAGGCAAAGCAGAATAATGACTGGGATTCTTATAAGGAGCCTTTGCGGAACACAATCGAGGCTATTAAGAAAATGCAGGGATATACTGATCCCGACAAGAAAGTCTATGACTCGCTCATCGACCAGTACGAGGAAGGAATGACCTGCGAGACCATTGATAAAGTGTTTGCTGATCTTAAGAAGGAACTGGTTCCCCTCGTTGAGAAGGTGACTGCATGCGATCAGCCGGATCACAGTCTTTTTACAATGTCGGTGCCTGTTCATAAGCAGGCAGAGCTCTGCAAGTTCCTGGTTGAGTACATGGGTATGGATATGAGCAGATTTGCCCAGTCCGAGACCGAGCATCCCTTTACTACCAACATGAACCTGGACGATGTGAGGATTACCAACCACTATCACGAGAACAACATTGTTGCTCCGATCTTCTCTGCCATTCATGAAGGTGGCCACGCACTCTTTGAACAGGACATCGATCCAAAGTACGAGTTCACGGCAGGGTCAAGAGTAAACTACATGGGACTTCACGAGAGCCAGTCAAGATTTTACGAGAACGTCCTTGGAAGAAACATCAACTTCTGGAAGCCCATCTGGCCGAAGGTTTTGGAGATTGTTCCGGAGTTTAAGGACATCACCCTTGAACAGTTCCACAAGGAGATCTGCCGCGTTGAGAACTCCATGATAAGAACGGATGCGGACGAACTCACTTACTGCCTGCATGTTATTCTGCGCTACGAGATTGAGCGCGAGATATTCGAAAACGGCGCATCGGTTGACGACCTTCCTGAGATGTGGAACAACAAGATGCAGGAACTGCTGCACATCACACCTTCCACCTACAGCGAAGGTATCCTTCAGGATATGCACTGGTCAGACGGTGGATTTGGATACTTCCCGTCTTATCTTCTTGGCAGCATCTACGACGGCATGTTCCTCGAGACTATGGAGAAGGAGCTTGGCTCCGTTGATGACATACTTGCAGCCGGCGATATCAAGAAGATCACCGCATGGCTCAAAGAGAACATCCACCAATACGGCGCCACCCGCATTTCAAGCGAAGTACTGAAGGAGGTCTGCGGCGCAGAGCTCTCCGCCGAGCCGCTGATGAGGTATTTCACAAAGAGATACAGTGAAGTGTTTGATCTGTAAAGAGATAATAATGGCCCACAGGCATCTGCCTGTGGGCTTATTTTTTTGGTGGCAACGGCGTGACAATGGGGACGCATGACAATGGGGACGGTTCTCTTTGACACATTTTTTGACAATGGGGACGGTTCTCTTTGTCACATTTTTCATCTCTTATACGGATCTGTTTTTTCTTTCATCCGATACATTTTCTCATCTGCTGTTTCTATGTATTCATCAAGGCTTTCCATATTCTCTTTTGCAGGGAGAAATTCAAAGCCGTAGCTGGCCGATACCTTAAAGGGATTGTCGTGGCTATCGTTGTAAGATGTCAGCTCAGCTTCGAGTATAGTCCCGAATTCTTCCGGTTCTCTGCTATCTTTATCGAGTGCGCAGAAAACGAGGAACTCGTCGCCTCCCGTCCTTACGATACTTGCGCCTTCCGGAGAAGCTTTTTTCAGAGCATCCGCCACTACTGAAAGCGCAGTATCACCGGCTCCGTGTCCGAAAGTATCATTCAAATATTTAAGTCCGTTCAGATCCAGGACGCATACAAACAGGTTCTTATTGGAATCCATAGCATCCTTCAAAGCAATGGCCTCAAAATACTTAAGCCCTTTCCTGTTGTAGCAGCCGGTCTGAGCGTCTGTCATATTCTCGATAAAGAGCTTGTTGTATTTTTCATTGAGCTCGTCTATCGCGCTGACAAGCTCATTGTACTGAGTAAGCATAGCATCTTTGCTGCCGTGAATATCCTGAATTAAAAAGAGATATTCACTGCCCATGGTGCTGTCCTCGGCGCTGGAGTTGCATATCGTTATGTTTGACCAGTAGTATTTTGAATCTCTGTGCCTGATGCGGCATTCAAGAGAAATGTATACCTGCTTCGAAAGGGCGTCATTTACCTCATCAAGATTCATAAACACCGTGAGGTTCTCTCTGTCCTCGGGATGAGTGTTTTTGAATAAGAACATAAAGAGATCATCATAGACCTTAACTTTATCTATGTCGAAATTTTGAAATTCCCCATCGCTGTCAACAACATGACAGAGATGATTGTCCTCTTCCACCAGAATAATAACCTGATAAAGGCTCTTAACGGCATTCTTTATAGATGCCTTCTTACGATCCGTCAAATACTGTTCCATAGTCATTCACCATAATGTTTTTCTTCTAAATTTAGCATCGCTACTAAGAATTATAGCACAGTGGTCATGTGCCAAACAAAAGTCGGTTCATGATGTCCCAGGATTAACCTTAGACTAACCCGGAAGGAAGCTCATCAGTTTTTCAATGCAATAAAATTTTGAATACTGCCAAAATCTATTGCAAAAAACAAAGCGATTTCAACCAAAATATGTGATATGCCGGAATCTATTGCAAATTATCGAAATATTTGCAATAGATTTCGACTTATTGCTTATTTCTATCGAAAACAACTCTTAAAATGCCATAGATTCAGGCTCTTGGCTCAAATCTATGGCATTTTTAAATTTGACACAATCTAATTTCCTGAACAAGTCAGCACTAACATCATTATCTATAGAAAATGTCATGCTTTGGTCACACAAAAGGAGCTGCCGAAACAGCTCCTAAGTCATCGGTGATAGTTCTATTGTTTTGAAGTGACAAAGAGAACCGTCCCGGTTGTCACATTACCTGGTGCTGCTTCTGTACTGCACCGGTGTCATTCCGTATTTCTTCTTGAAGAGCCTGTTGAAGTGCTCAACGTTCTGATATCCGGCTGCTTCTGCCACCTTCTCAACCTTCATGTTGCCGTTTCTAAGAAGTGTGCTTGCCTTGTTGAGACGGATCCTCTTAACGTTCTCTCCAAAGGTCATTCCTGACTTCTCCTTGATGTACTTGGAGAGGTAGGGCTTTGAGAGATAGAACTGGCTTGAAAGGTCGTCCAGGGTAACCGTCAGGTAATTCTCCTGGATGTAGTTGATGATGGAATTGATCCTCTCATCCTTGTTGTTCTTGATGCTCTTTACTGTATCTATCTGGTTCACTGCTATAACCAGCGCGTTTATGGAGGACTTGATGATATCCTCATCGATACCTACGCCCCAGAACTTCTGGCCGTTATAGGTGATACCCACATATGAGCAGGCCTTGGAGGACGATCCCCTTGAGAGGGCGTGCTCCTCGTAGGTGGAGAGCTCATAGCTGATGTTGAAATACTGCTTGATAGCGTTGCTCACAGCGTCGAGACGTCCGTTTCCGTTTGCCTCAACCACATGCTCCTTCTCGCCGTGGCTTATGGTCACTTCAGCAAGAATACCGTCAATCTGTTTGAAGTGTACTTCAGGAATTCTGAATACGTTGTCGTTGTGTACGTACTTGTCCTCGAAGATCTGATAGATCCTTGCAGGTGAAAGCTCTGCGTGCTCTCTG
>JAEEGL015299628.1_pt1 | contig 13265 bp, 9 predicted proteins | sample 9134231 | NCBI WGS metagenome assembly JAEEGL01 (sample SAMN16246548, study PRJNA631951) | gut metagenome | biome: gut microbiome; feature: rumen; material: fiber-attached | host: Bos | place: Iran: Karaj | collected 2018-10 | reverse complement strand
GGGACCAGGGTCACGTGGATGAACAGGCTGTTCTCCCGCCCGACTTCCAGGGCGATCTGCCGGACCGCCTCCAGGAAGGGCTGGGATTCGATGTCGCCGATGGTGCCGCCGATCTCGGTGATGACCACGTCGGCGTCGGTCTGACGGCCCACGCGGTAGACGAATTCCTTGATCTCGTCGGTGATATGGGGGATCACCTGGACCGTGGCACCCAGGTATTCGCCCCGGCGCTCCTTGTTCAGCACGTTCCAGTAGACCTTGCCGGAGGTCAGGTTGGACCACTTGTTCAGATCCTCGTCGATAAAGCGCTCATAGTGGCCCAGATCCAGGTCGGTCTCGGCCCCGTCCTCGGTGACGTAGACCTCGCCGTGCTGGTAGGGACTCATGGTGCCGGGGTCCACGTTGATATAGGGATCCAGTTTCTGGGCGGCGACCTTCAGACCCCGGGATTTCAACAGTCTGCCCAGAGAGGCGGCCGTGATGCCCTTGCCCAGGCCGGAAACGACGCCGCCGGTGACAAAGATATACTTTGGCACGGTTCTCATCCTCCCAAAAAAGAAAACAGGACAATGGGGACACAGAGACGGATGCCTCGGGGACGCCATTGCCTTTACCCGGGTATTATACGGGATTCGGAAGAATTTGTCAATCTTTTTTTGGCAGCTGAAAGCGCACGGCGATCGATTCCCGATTGCCGTGCGCTCCTCTTGTTTTCGTTTTTCAGTTCAGTTGCCGTCCAGCTCGAACTCGTCCGGCGGCAGCGGTCCGCGGATGGCGCCGCTGTTCTTGTAATTCGCCAGCAGATCGGCGATCACGAGCTCGAACCTCCAGACGCACCCTGCGTCCAGAAAATCCTGATGGCAGGAGAATCCCGCGGGCAGCTCAAACAGACAGCTGTCATAGCCGACGTTGTAGGCCGCCCAGGAGGCGAAATAGCCCTTTCCTTTGGACAGCGTGGCATAGGTGTTGTCTGGGAACTGCTTCAAAAACGCCTTGTAGATCGTGCCCTGTCCTGCGCTGGTGATGATCTGAGAGTACCATCCGTGGGTATCGATGCAGATGTTCTTGCCGGTGCCGCGGACGGACTGTACGAAGGACGCCAGCGCCCTTGCCTCCACGCACTGCAGGGGAGCGGTGCCGTTGAAGTTCCTTGTCTTGGTGATGGAGGAGTAGTTGTAGGGGAAGCAGCGGTTCATGTCGATGCCCTTGTCCGAGGACAGCTCGCCGTTGGGCTTATAATATGTGGTGGTGCAGCGGCCGGGGCCGTTGCAGGTGCTGCCCAGATAGAGTCCGTCCGGATTTGCGCAGCGGACGATATAGACTGTCCAGTCGCCGTCCGCGACCAGGGCATAGTGTTCGTCCAGATAGGCCCTTGTCTGATCCGCCAGATAGACCAGGGAGGCGCCGTCGCGGTTCCAGTTGTCTTCCCATCCGTGGATGGCGAAGGTCAGGACCATGACGTTCTCGCCGTCGCCCAGCCGGTAGGCCTCCAGAGGATAGGTGCCGGACCCGCTGGTGCCGTAGGTGATGGTTTCCTCGGACTTGATGTAGAAATGCAGCCGCTGTTCCGGCAGCATCAGCCTTGTCAGCAGGACTGCGAACTCGGCGCGGTCCACACTTCCGGCGGGCTCCGCGCGGTACTGCTCATCGCCGCTCGTGATCCCGGCGCAGTACATGGTCATTAGACAGTCGTGATAATCGGCGCCTGCGTCCACGTCCGGGATCTGATGGATGTGGTTGATCAGACCGAGCTCCCGGCCCTTCAGCGCCCGGGCCAGGAGGGTCAGCAGCTCTCCGCGGCCGATCTCCGCGTCCGGATCCGTCAAGGGCTCGTCCAGGATGCCATAGGCCAGCGCCTTCTCGGCGTAATAGGGGTCCGAGGGCTCCCGGCTGTGTTCTCCGGGAACGACGAGGAAGTAGGCGTCGTAAATCTCCACAGCCGCCGCAGCGGCTTCTGCCCGGGTCACCTTTCTCTCCGGCAGGAAGCTATCGCCGTCTATGCCAGGCATGATACCAATGCGCTTCTGAGCTTTGACCGCCTCATAGTACGGTGCATCCGCGTCGACGTCGGAGAAGTCCGCCGCAGGACCGCCGGACAGGCGGGAGGAGAAGACGGACGTGCTGACGTTGAGGATTATCAGCCCGGCCCAGTCCTCCGCGGTACAGATCCCGTCCTGCCCGGTGCAGACAAAGCTGCTGCCCGACAGAGAATAGGTGCCCGCTTCATGGAGGACGTACCCGCCCTTCACCGCGTACAGCGTGTCGTCGTAGACGTAAAATCCGTCTTGATAGCTGCCGGGATTACCGGCCGGTCTGCCGTCCTTCAGCAGGACCAGATCTCCGGTATGCACGGGGATCACACCGGCCGAGACCGTACACACGCCGCTGCTGCCCTCGCAGCTGAACCCGACGCCGTTCAGATTGCCCTCGGTCTGCGTATGGACGAAAGCCCCGTCCACCGCTGCATAGAGATTGCCGAACAGATAGTAGAAGCCGTCCGCGAGATTGCCCTCGGTCTGCTCGTGATCGATCCAGCGTTCGGGGTCGTCGTTCTCATATCTTGCCAGATGGGGGCAGGCTGCCTCCATGACGTTGTAATAATACCAGGTGCCGGGAAGGACGTCCGGGAAGAAGCGCAGCTCTCCGGCCAGCTCGTCGATCACGTCTTTATCGGGCTTCCGGTGCAGAAACGCGTTGAGGATCGTGACGGCCTGGGCCCGGGTGACGGGATTGCCGGGACGGAAGGTGCCGTCCGAAAAACCGCTGACCCAGCCCTCCCTCTGCGCCAGGGCGATGGATTTCCTGGCCCAGTAGTTCTCCGGAACGTCCGGGAAGGTGACCTCGCTTTCATCGGCCTGCAGACCGGACAGAGCGGTGAGGATGGTGACGAACTCCGCCCTGGTGATGATCTTGCCGGGCCGGAAGGTGCCGTCGGAATAACCGCTCAGCAGGCCCCGGGCAGCCAGAGCGTTGACCGCTTCCGTATACCACAGTCCCTCCGGGACGTCGGTGAAGCGGGAAGTGCCCTGCTCGTAGCTCCCCAGCTGATAGATCATCACGGCGCACTGCGCACGGGTCATACCGACGCCGGGCCGGAAGGTGCCGTCGGAGAAGCCGCTGATATACCTTTGATGTGCTTCTTCTGTGATTACAGGCTCCTCGGGCTCTTCGGGATCCTCGGGCTCTTCGGGATCCTCGGGCTCTTCGGGCTCCTCAGGCTCGCCGGGATCCGTGGGCTCCGTGGGTTCCGTGGGCTCCGTGGGTTCCGTGGCCTGCGCAATCTTCCCGGTTTCCGCCGCCGGAACGGCCTCCGCAAAGACCGAAACCGCGCTCAGCAGCATCGCCAGGATCAAAAGGATAATAATGCGTTTTTTCATTCTGTGCCTCCGAGAAAAGCCGGCTGCCGCCGGGAAAAACCGTTACTTGACAGGGATACCGTTGATCTCCACGCCCTCGTCGGCGCGGACGACGAGATACTCCGTTCCGCCCATCTCCCGCAGCTCGATCAGGTCGCTGCGGTCCGGATCCACCTTGATGCTTACGCTCGGCGTTTTGTATTCGAGCTTTCCGCCGCCCATCAGATTCTGCGGGGGAAGCTCGCTGTCGGATCCGAAGGTCTGCTCGTAGCGGACGCGGAAGGCGGCGAGCTTCTGTTCTGTTACGCCGGAGTCCTCAAGAACGTCGCTCAGGGTCTCGCAGTCCACCCGCAGGGGCTCGGGGTCCCGGGCGTCCTTGTGGGTCTGCACCATTTCCCGCAGCTGGGAATGGACGTTTTTGATGACCGCTGCGCTGCACTCCTCCTCCAGGGCGTCCGCCAGGACCTCCCGGAAGCTCTCGTGCTGGACCTCCACGGCCATGGCGGGCTTCGTGCGGAAGACGGCCTGCACGAAATCGTCGTAGCCGTCCTTCTTCGAGCGGTTGTACATCAGCGCGCCGTAGATGTTGGCGGCCCGGTCGTCGAAGGCAGGGAAGAGGAAGCCCAGCTCCGGGGATCCCACCACCCATTCGGCGCCCTGATTGCGGAAGGCCTTCTCCCCGGCGTCGTAGCGCAGGGCGGGCTTGCTCTCCTTCACGGGACAGACGGAGCAGACCACGAAGGAGAACTGGGTGTCGCCCTCCTGCAGGGAGCCGTCCTTGCCCCGGAAGGGCACGTCATAGCAGTCCCGGGCCAGCAGGATCAGCAGACTGACCTCAGGGATCCGGACGGATCCCGCGATTTTTTTGTACAGCGCGGTCCGGCTCTGCTCGTCCTCGAGCTTCGTGTTCCGCAGCTTCGTCAGCAGCCCGTGCTCCTCGCTGTCCTTCACCTGGGCCGTGGAGAAGACGACGTCGGACAGCGTCCCTCCCAGCCTGCCGGAAAGGGCCTTCTTGAGCAGTTCCAGATATTTTTCCTGTACCTCCGTCGGCAGCAGCGCCATGGACTCGTCGAAGGTGGTGACGATCTCGCCGACCTGGTTTACGTAACATCCGTGGACCTTGGTGATCCCGCTTCGGTCCGGGCGGAATCTGCGCCGCAGCTCCGCGGCTTCCTTGTCGATCATAGAAAACCTCGCTGATTCGTTGTAGTTGCGTTCCAAACATACATTATACAACGAAACACCGAGGTTTTCCAGTATTATTTTTTCAATTAGGGGGTTATCCGTTCTATTTTTCTTTGCTTTTTCAGTCGGTCAGGCCCCGCAGAACAAAGAGCGTGGACTGCTTCTCGTCGGGCTTGCTGGCATAATAGTACTCCACGACGACGTCGGGCTCGATGTCGGCGCTGCCGAAGTAGACGCCGTACTGGGTCGGCTTGATGGCGGTGATGACCAGGGTGTCGTTCTCGGCGGTGGAGGAGAAGAAGGACAGAAGGTTCTCCATGTCCGCCTCCTCGGGCAGCCGCACGGTCCCGTTGCCGACGATGTTCGCATTGGTGAGGTAGTTGTCGGCCTTGACCACCGTGCCGTCCGGCCAGACGGTGACGCTGAAGCAGTTGTAGTCCAGATCCAGCACGTTGCTGTCTCCGCAGAGGATGGGCGCCTCATAGCCCTCCCGCATGGCCAGCTTCTGTCTGCCGCCGGTCGGCGTGCGGAAGTAATAGGTGATGGCGGGCACTTCCACGTCTTTCATCTCGGAGGAGCGCTCGTCGTGATAAAAGCAGGTGTCGTAGTCCCAGTGGTCCAGGACCAGCTCGCCGACGATGTCGGGGAACAGAGCGACGAAGTCCTTTGCCTTCTGCTCCATCATTTCCTTGTTTTCGATCTTGGCCTCGGTCATCTCCAGGACCTTCTCAAAGCTGTGGGACATGGTGAAGCAGAATCGGCCGGTGATGCTGGAGCCGGAGACGAAGGCGTTGCCGTTGGGGCCGTACATGGTCCAGTTGGCATAGCCGTCGTGTTCGGAGTTCGGCTCCAGACTCATCTTGCCCACGCTGTCGAGCGCGGATTCCGCGTAGCTGTGCAGAACGATCTGATAGCCGTCGTCCATCGGCAGGGGCTCGTAGCGGTAGGCGTTGACCTCGCCGTGCATCTTGAAAACGTCGCCCTCAAGCCGGTATTCGGTCACGGGGTATTCCTGGGGCCACTCCTCGTCGTCCTCCCGGTGACCCGGGCCGTCCTCCAGGACGCGCGCCTCATAGACCAGCAGCAGCCAGCCGTCCTTCACAGGGCGAAGCTTCGCGTTGCCGTGCATGGTCTTGAACAGCTCGCCTTCGCCCACCAGATCTTCGGCCGCGGGGATCCGCAGACCGGTGTAGACGGACTCGAACTTGTCATAATAGTCGTCGATGTCGTGGACGTTGTAGGTCGTGAAGGTGATCTCCAGCTCGCCCTCGGCGGTCTTGTTCACGGTGTCGCAGACGGAGAAGCCGGTGTGCATGTCGCCGTCCGCCGCCGGGAACCAGAAAATCCCGTCGTGGTACTGCTCATGGAGGATATAATTGTTGCCGTTCTGCAAGGTGTAGTCTGTGCCCTCCGCGGGATGCAGCGTCACGCCGAAGAACCGCTCCGTGACCGCATTGGCCTGTTCCAACGTGAACGTTTCGTATATCGTGTCGCCGTAGATTTCCTCCGTCTGATACTTGATCGCGTCGCGATCGTTGAGCTTAAAGTACAGGTGTACGAAGCTGACCAGCTCGTATTCGCTGACCTTCCCGGGCACGAACTCGGTAATGTCCTGCTGGGAAAGATAGGTCAGGAAAAGGTTGACGCTTTTCTGTTCCTCGTCGCTCAGCGGGAGCTCCACGTTCCGGAGGTCCTCCGCAACGGGATCCTTCACGTCGTCCTTGGTATCGGAAATGCTGTCCGCAGGGGTAACCGACTGCGGTTTTCTGTTTTTGAGCAGACTGGAGATGCCGAAGCCCGCCAGTACGACGACGGCCAGCGCAGCCGCCAGGGACAGGCCCTGCTTCCAGCTGAAGCTGTGTTTGGATTGTTTCACTGTAATCGTCTCCTTGCCTTTGGGCTGCTCTTCGCCGGTTTCCCCGGGCTCGAGCGTCCCGTAATGATCTTCAAATTGATTCAAAAGATCTGTGATGCGTACCTTCATGACAAGCCCTCCTTACTGAGTATTTTTCTGAGCTGTGCCTTCCCTCTGGTGAGCCGGGAGCGGACCGTGCCGGCGGGGATCCCGAGGGCGGAGGAGATGGTCTCTGCGCTCTGCATATAGAAATAGTAGCGCAGAAAGATCTCCCGGTCCCGGGGCCGCATGGAGGCCACGGCCTCCCGCACCCTGGCGGCCAGCTCGTCGCGGATGGCCTGTTCCTCCAGCGGGAGGCTGTCGTCCGGGATCTCCACGGTGTCGAGATCCATCGGCATCTCCCGCCTGGCCCGCAGCCAGGTCTTTGCCTTGTTTCTGGCGGCGGTCCCGAGATAGGCCTTCAGCTTTCCGGGCTCAATGGCGTCGGCGTGCTGCCACACGGAGAGGAAGGTGTCGGAGCAGAGCTCCTCAGTGTCGGAATAGGTACCGATGCCCTGAAGCATCGAAGAAATGATCGTGCAGACGTAGGACTGATACTGCCCGCTCAGCTGTTCCAGAGCTTCGGGGTCTCTGCTTTTCAAACGGCTGAGCAGAGTTGCGTCACGCATGCGCTCATCTCCTTTCATCAATAACAACGCAGTCCGGCAAGAAAACGCTGCAGTTTCTGAAAAAATATTTTATACGCCTGCGGCGGCGTTGTCAATTCCCAAAACCTCTTGCATGGGCGAAAGGGGAGTGATATAATAAAAATATAGAAATATAGAAAAACGATACACCGAAGGGAGCGTTCCATATGAAGACCCTGTTCAGAAACGGCCTCGTCGTCAACGCCTCCGGACTGCGCCGGGCGGACGTCCTAGTCTGCTGCGAGAAGATCAAGCTGATCGCCGAGCACATCGACAGCCCCGACGCCCGGGTAGTGGACTGCACGGGCAAGCTGCTGTTCCCCGGCTTCATCGACGCCCACACCCACTTCGACCTGGACGTCTGCAATACCACCACCGCGGACGATTTCTACACCGGCGGCCGGGCGGCGATCCGGGGCGGCACCACCGCCGTCATCGACTTTGCCTGTCCCAACAAGGGCGAGAGCCTGCAGTACGGCCTGGAGCTCTGGCATAAGAAGGCCGACGGCCGCACCGCCTGCGACTACGGCTTCCACATGACCATCGACGACTGGAACGAATCCGTCCGCACCGAGATCCCGAAGATGATGGAGCAGGGCGTCACCTCCTTCAAGATGTACCTGACCTATCCCGCCATGATGATCGGCGACGGAGCCGTCCTCATGGCCCTGCAGGAGCTGAAACGGTTTGGCGGCATCGCCGGCGTCCACTGCGAGAACGCCGGCATCATCGACGCCCTCATCGCCGAGCATAAGGCCGCGGGTGATCTCGGCCCCTCCGCCCATCCCCGCACCCGCCCGGATCTTGCCGAGGCAGAGGCCGTGGGCCGGCTCCTGAAAATGGCCCGCATCGCCGACACCCCCGTCGTGGTGGTCCACACCACCTGCGCCGCCGCCCTGGAGGAGATCCGCGCCGCCCGGGCCGCAGGCCAGAAGGTCTACGTGGAGACCTGCCCTCAGTATCTTCTGCTGGACGACAGCCGCTACGACCTGCCGGACTTCGAGGGCGCGAAATACGTCTGCGCTCCTCCTCTGCGTAAGACTGCGGACGAGGAGGCCCTTTGGAAGGCCCTGGCGGCAGGGGAGATCCAGACCGTTTCCACCGACCACTGCAGCTTCACCCTCCGACAGAAGGACGCCGGCAGGGGAGACTTCACGAAGATCCCCGGCGGACTTCCCGGGGTGGAGACCCGGGGCGTGCTCCTCTACACCTACGGCGTCACCGCCGGCCGCATCGGCCTTGAGAAGATGGCCGAGGTCCTCTCCGCGAACCCTGCGAAGCTCTACGGCCTCTGGGGCCGCAAGGGCGCGATCGCCGAGGGCTTCGACGCGGATATCGTCGTCTACGATCCCGAGGGCGAGAGCGTCCTCCGCGCTGCCGATCTGATCGCCAACGTGGATTACAACCCCTACGAGGGCTTCCTTCTTCGGGGCTCCATCGACAGCGTCTGGCTCCGCGGTACCCTTTCCGTGGAGAAAGGCAAGGTCCTGGACAGCCGCGGTGGCGTTTTCCTCCCGCGGGGGAAATATGACCTGTAACGACGGTTTTTTCACGGAATCTCTTGCGGTTTTTCCGTTGCCGTGATACAATAATCAAAATCAATCTACGGAGGATCATCTATGGGCCGCATCGACAAGATCAACTACTATCTGGACATTGCCGAGACCGTCTGTGAGCGCTCCACCTGCGGCCGCCGCCGCTACGGCGCCATCATCGTCCGCAACGACGAGATCGTCTCCACCGGCTACAACGGCGCCCCCCGGGGCAGGGAGAACTGCATCGACCTGGGCTACTGCCTGCGGGAGAAGCTGAACATCCCCCACGGAGAGCGCTACGAGCTCTGCCGCAGCGTCCACGCCGAGATGAACGCCGTGATCTCCGCCGCCCGCAGCGAGTGTATCGACGGCACCCTGTACCTCGCCGGCAGAGACGCCAAGTCCGGCGAATACCTGCAATCCGTGGCCCCCTGCTCCATGTGCCGCCGCGTCATCATCAACGCCGGCATCAAGCAGGTCGTCATGCGCCACGGCAACGGCGAATATGAGATCGCCGACGTCCAGGACTGGGTCAAAAACGACGACTCCATCGTGGACAAGATCGACTGAATCGACTGAACGCAGGAAAGCCGCCCGCGAATAATCGCGGGCGGCTTTCCTGCGCTGTTTTACAGAATGTTTTCCAGTACCGGCCGGTCCATCAAGCGGATGTTCTCCAGCCGCTGCAGGAGCCTTCTGCAGACCTTCCGGTATTCCTCGCCCCGGACGGTCCTGAGCTCCTCGAGATCCTCGGAGATCTCCTTGCTGTAGGCGTGGCTGAGGAAGCAGGAGAACATTCCCCGGTCCCTGTGCCAGAGTCTGAGGGCCTTTCCGGTGAAGTAGTCCCGTCCCTTCTCGCTGCCGCCTTCCTCGGAGGCCAGGGCCCGGTGCAGGGCGCATTCGAGATCCCCTGTGCGCTTGCAGATCTGCCGGGAGGTGAAAAAACACGCGCACAGCAGCACGGCGAAAATGAAAACGCCGATATAAAAGTATTTCATTTCTTCTCCCTCGGTATGAATGTGATTTTTCCGTTCCCGTCGACGGTCATGAGGAACACGTCTCCGGCCCGTAAGCCCCGGTCGCGGAGCTCCTTCTGAAGCCTGGCCCGGTCGAAGCCGACGATGGGGAGATTGTCCCGCAGCACCACCCCGTCCGAGATGAGGATGCAGGGCAGGGCGGCGGGCTTTGCCTGCAGCCCCAGATCCTTTCTCGTGGCCGCGTGCTCCTCCTCCCAGGGCAGGACGGAGAGCTCCCCGTCGGTCTCCAGGATTGCGTACTTTACCGCCGCCGGATCGAAGTAATCCTTCTCCCGCAGCTTCTGGGTCAGCTCGTCGAGACTCACCCGGCTGGCGCTCAGGGCCTTCTGGTCGATCTCTCCGTTCCGGATCAGCATCGTCGGCACGCCGCACAGGAGCTTGCGCAGGGGGATGGATTTCAGGGACAGCACCGCCAGGATCAGCTCCAGACTCAGCACCGCGAAGATCGGGATGATCCCCGTCACCAGCGGCAGGGCGTTGTCCTGCATCGGCACAGCGGCCAGATTCGCCAGCAGCATCGTCACCACGAACTCCGCGGGCTCCATTTCCGCCACCTGCCGCTTGCCCATCAGGCGGACGGTGAATATCAGCAGACCGTAGAGCAAAACGGCCCGGATCAGCGTGATCAGCATGACAACACCTCGCGTTCAGTATTCCCCGCAGCCGCGAATTCATTCCGCAGACAGAAAAAATTGTTGCTATTTTACAAATTTGAATTGGTATTTATTTACAAATTCCACTTGCAATTTTTGGTTAAATAGTGTATATATATGTTCATAAATTGAAAAGCATTCAATCGGACAATCCAAAATCCAATCAAAGGAGATATCCTATGGGAATTGCGGAAATCTTCGGCTCCAACGTTTTCAACGAAAGCGTCATGCGTCAGCGCATTCCGGACAGGGAATTCCGGGAGCTCAAGAGCGTCATGGAAAAGGGCGGCCAGATCTCCATGCACACCGCCGACGTCGTGGCCCGCGCCATGATGCAGTGGGCGGTGGAGAAGGGCGCCACCCATTTCACCCACTGGTTCCAGCCCCTCACCGGCATCACCGCCGAGAAGCACGAATCCTTCATCACCTTCCCCCAGGAGGGCAAGACGATCCTCCGTCTGACGGGCCGCCAGCTCATTATGGGCGAGCCCGACGCCTCCTCCTTCCCCACGGGCGGCCTCCGTTCCACCCACTACGCCCGGGGCTATACCGCCTGGGACGTTACCTCTCCCGCCTTCCTCAAGGAGATGTCCGCGTGTACGGTGCTCTGCATCCCCACGGTCTTCGTGTCCTATACCGGCGACTCCCTGGACAATAAGACCCCGCTGCTGCACTCCATGGAGGCCCTGTCCAAGCAGGCCCTGCGCATCGTCCGTCTCTTCGGCAACTACAGCGCCGGGAAGATCACTCCCTCCGTCGGCGCCGAGCAGGAGTATTTCATCGTCGACCGGAAGAAGTATCTCCAGCGCCGCGACCTCATCTACACCGGCCGGACCCTCTTCGGCGCCCCCGCTCCCAAGGGCCAGGAGCTGGACGATCAGTACTTCGGCGTCATCCGCGAGCGCATCGGCGGCTTCATGCGGGATCTGAACGTGGAGCTGTGGAAGCTCGGCATCCCCGCCACCACCCAGCACAACGAGGTGGCCCCCGGCCAGCACGAGCTCGCCCAGATCTACACCACCTGCAACGTGGCCGTGGATCAGAACCAGCTGACCATGGAGACCATGAAGCGCGTCGCCGCCCGGCATGATCTGGTGTGCCTCCTGCATGAGAAGCCCTTTGCCGGCGTCAACGGCTCCGGTAAGCACAACAACTGGTCCATCGCCACCGATACCGGCGAGAACCTTCTGGATCCCGGCGAGACCCCCAACGAGAACCTGCAGTTCCTGCTGGTCCTGTCCTGCATCATGAAGGCTGTGGACGAGTACGCGGCCCTGCTGCGCAACTCCGCCGCCAACGTCGGCAACGACGAGCGCCTGGGCGCCGCCGAGGCCCCTCCCTCCATCATCTCCATCTTCCTGGGCAGCCAGCTGGAGGACGTGGTGAACCAGATCTGCGAGAAGGGCTCCGCCTCCGCCTGCATCGAGAACACCAAGCTCTCCACCGGCGTTTCCACCCTGCCCGTCCTCAACAAGGACGCCACGGACCGCAACCGCACCTCTCCCTTTGCCTTCACCGGCAACAAGTTCGAGTTCCGCTCCGTGGGCTCCTCGGACTCCATCGCCAACGCCAACACCGTCCTCAACACCATCGTGGCCGACGCCTTCCGCCAGGCCGCGGACGTGCTGGAGGGGGCCAAGGACTTTGACGCCGTCCTCAACAATCTGGTGGCGGAGAATATGCGCGCCCACCGCCGGATCGTTTTCTCCGGCGACGGCTACAGCGACGCCTGGGTGGCCGAGGCCGCCCGCCGGGGCCTGCCGAATCTTCCCGCCATGGTGGACGCCGTCCCCGTGCTGACGGAGGAGAAGACCGTCTCCCTCTTTGAGCGCTATAAGGTGTTCAACCGCACGGAGCTGGCCTCCCGCGCCGAGGTCCTCTACAGCACCTATACCAAGGTGAAATCCATCGAGGCCCGCACCATGCTCCACATGGCGGGCAAGCATTACGTCCCCTCGGTGGTCCGGTTCATCACCCGCATGTCCGACTCCGTCAACAAGACCGGCGCTGCCTGCCCGGAGGCGGATACCTCGGTCCAGCGGGATCTCATCACCCGCTGCAGCGCTCTGCTGGGCGGGGCCTACGCCGCGATGGGCAGGCTGGAAAAGTCTGTGGAGGAGCTCTCCGCCTTGGACGATCCCGCCCAGACCGCCCGCTTCTGCCGGGACCGCCTGGTCCCCGAGATGCGGGATCTGCGCACCGCGGTGGATACGCTGGAGCTCATCGTGGACAAGGACCTCTGGCCCGTCCCCACCTACGGCGACCTCATGTTCGAGGTGTGAGGCCTGCCATCATTCGCCTGCGCGCCCAATCGCAGTACGAAGCCCGGGACCGAACGGTCCCGGGCTTCGCGCTGTAAACCGGGAAACGCGGCAGCCGAAATGAAAAAAGAGAAATGAAGAATGAATAACTGAGGTGTCGCTGCGCGGCGCTTTTTCTGTTCGGAGACTCGAAAGAACCGCGATAAACCCTTTCCAAAGCAGGAATTGTGTGATTTCATAACAGAAAATGGAGCTGCAATTCCACCCGGAAAAATTTTCAACTTTTTTCAATTTTAGTGTAACCTTTTCGGCCCCGGATGTATCTTATATTCTAGAAGGGCATTTTTCTGCAGCGCGTCCGACATAGAGCCGTCACCGGTATGCCGAACAGATGGACCGTGATCAATCACACCACCGTCCCCCTGATTGATTGTTGAAAGGAGCGTATCATAATGAAAGTAAAAAAATCTGTTCAATCCCTTGTGTTTGCTCTGATCGTGATTTTACTTTATTTGCTTTGCGCCTGTACGAAAACGCCTGCGGTCACGCCTTCCGTGGAGAGCGCAACCACTTCCGGCATGGCAGAACCAAGCAGTTCTGGTGGTGAAGAACTTGCTGCCACCACATTCCCACAGCCCTATATTGTCACATGGTCCGGTTCTCCGATTTGGGAACATTTAAAAGAAAAATACGGATG
>JAEEGL013585418.1_pt1 | contig 13265 bp, 9 predicted proteins | sample 9134231 | NCBI WGS metagenome assembly JAEEGL01 (sample SAMN16246548, study PRJNA631951) | gut metagenome | biome: gut microbiome; feature: rumen; material: fiber-attached | host: Bos | place: Iran: Karaj | collected 2018-10 | reverse complement strand
TGTTGCGTTTGCATGTGGTTACACGAAAAAACAGTTGAAATCCACCTTGGCGTGTGCGGTCACCAGTGCGGCCGGAGTGTTGGAGATACAGGAAGAAGCTTCCGAGTTGAAACCCTATAATTTGGGCCGCGCCGCCATCGATGGGCTTGCAGCTGCACGGATGGGACGTTTGGCGTTGCCGGGTCCCGATGACATCTTGGGCGGCAAACGCGGGCTGCTCGCCGTGTTGACGGACACCCCGGTTCAATCCCAGCTGACCGCTTTCAGCAACGAGGATTATAGCATCGAAGGCATCTATCAAAAAATGTATGCCGCCTGCCGCCACTGCCATCCGGCGATAGAGGCGGCCATTGCCATCCGCAATGACCATAATTTGGAGCCTGATGAGGTGGATAGGATAGAGGTGCATACCTACAAGTTAGCGGTCGGTGGGCACGACCACACGGACATACAGGGCATCAGTTCGGCCAAGTTGAGCACGCCCTACAGCGTGGCCTTGGCCATGGTGAAGGGGGATGCCGGATTTGAGGATTTCAATGCCGACAACCTCAGGGATCCCGACATCATCGGCCTGACCCGCAAAGTCAGCGTCATGGAGGACGAGCAATTAACGGCTCAGTCTCCGGCTGTGCGCGGGGCGCGGGTGATTGTGCGGCTGAAAAGCGGCGAGGAGTATGCGAAGGAGGTTCTCTATCCGAAAGGAGAACCGGAAAATCCGATTCGTTACAAGGAAATAAAGGAGAAAACCATAAACCTGCTGCAAGACTACAAAAACAGTTATTTAGAAAAGATAATGAACAATATATGGGAATAAAGAGCGTGATATACAAACATTTGCCGATAAGTGTCCGTGTCTGGTTGTTCAAGAAGATGCGGATGGACACGCCTGTGGGCTGTTATGGGGAGATATACCGTGAGTCGCTCAAGGAGGCTTTTGATACTTTTTTGTCGCCAGAGCAACGGGCTGACAAGAAATTCATCAACCAGCTCACCGATGATCTGATCGGATGTTGGATACTATATCAGGCGTTGCCCTACGAGTATTTTCTTTATAATTTCAAAGACCGGAACCATGAAGGAAGGTTGGCTTTTGAGACCGATTCGGATCGGAATTATACCCTTCAACGTGTTTCCGGATTAGAGAATTTCCTCAATGAAATCAATAATAAATACAATTTCTACCAGTTAGCCAAGCCTTATTTCAGGCGCGAGGCCATTAAGATTTACTCTTTAGAACAGGAGAACGATTTTATTGCCTTTGTGAAAAAATATGGCAAGGTGTTTGTCAAGCCTCTGGAAGGATCGAAAGGCAAAGGGGCACATGTTTATTCATACGTTGACGATGAAAGTTCCGCAACCTACTACAAAGAGTTGTTAGGAGAAGGAACTTCGTGGATGGTGGAGGAACTCATCCGGCAGAGTGCCGCTATGGGACAATGGAACGAGACTTCTGTGAACACTATCCGAATTCCTTCGTTCCTGCGTGACGGCAAGTTCACCGTGATATGGACCCGATTGCGTATGGGCAAGAAGGGTGCGATCGTGGATAACGCCGGTGCGGGAGGCATTGTGGTGAATGTGGATCCGGAGACCGGTGTTGTCACGAGTGACGGAATTGACGAGTATTACAATCATTTCGAGCGACATCCCGGGAGCGGCCTTACCTTTAAAGGGTGGCAGGTGCCACGTTGGGATGAGTTGCTGAAAACAGTGGAGGAACTTCACCGTACGGTATTCAGCAAGCATGTTTACGTGGCATGGGATTTCGCGCTCACTGACGATGGTTGGGTGCTGATTGAAGGAAACTGGGGACAGCTCCTCGGTCAGCAGACGGCCAGCCAAGTTGGGGTGAGGAAAAAATTCCATGAATTGATTGGGGATAAATAAAAAAGTTAGTTGAAATATTTTTGAAATATGAAATTCACCATCATCGGCTGTGGCAATTCAGGCCTTATCCATGCAGCCAAGTTATACGAAAAAGGCCATGAAGTCGCATTGCTCAAGACTTCAAACACGAATGGACGATATTTTGATATTATTCAAGAAGAAAATGGTTTTAAAGTTAAAGACGATACCATTCAAGGAAACGGGCATTCGTTTTTTGTGAAGCCTGCCTTGATTACCAGAAATGTAAAGGAGGCGGTGTCGTTTGCCGATATTATTATGGTGACGACCACCACATTGCAACATGAGTTTGTTGCAGAACTTGTAGCTCCCTACATTAGAGATGGTCAAACCATTATTTTGGTGCCTGGTTACATGGGCAGTCTCATCTTCAAGAAATACATTAATAAAGATGTGACTTATAGTGAATGGGAGACCACAGCCTATAACGGTCGTGTTGTTAACAACGAATATGTCAGGATTTCGTTCTATAATCCAAGAAATGCCATTTCGGTGTTACCGGTAGCCAAAACACAAGAGGTTCTTGACATGCTTTCGCAGTGTTTCGATAACACCAAATACACCCGCAAACATATCCTTGAATCGGCATTCCACAATCCCAACATGATTGTGCATCCGATAGGAATCCTTTTTTCCGCATCCCGTATTGAATACAGTAATGGAGAATTTTGGATGTATCGCGAGGCTTTCACGCCTTCCGTGGTCAATGTCATTAAAGCTTTTGACGTGGAGAAGAACAAGGTGCTGCAGGCTTTCGGTTGCGAACCGTTGGATTATTTCGAGGCCGCAAAATGGCGCAATGAGGAGGACTTGAATATTGATGCCATGGCGGTGTTCCGCTCTTTTGCTGATTCGAGCAACAAAGGACCGTCGTTCATCAACCACCGTTATTTGCTTGAAGATGTGCCCATGGGTTTGGGCCTTTATATTTCTGTCGCCAAATTAGTGGGCGTGGACACTTCCATCCAAGAAGGCATTGCATCGCTCGCTTCAGCGTTGTTGAACAAGGATTTGAAATCTGATGCCAGAACCATACAATATCTGTTGGGTAAGGACGATGTGACGGTTGAGGACATTAAAAAAGCGATTGCTGAATAACAATGGCACAAAAAAATTTAAAGCAGAAGGCCGCTTCCGGCATGGTGTGGACAGCGTTGCAAAAGTACTCGACGGTGATCATCCAGTTCATCGCGGGTATTATTTTGGCGCGTCTTCTTACCCCCTATGATTATGGATGCATTGGGATGCTCAGTATTTTTATGGTGTTGGCAGAATCTTTTATTGATGGTGGATTTGGATCGGCTTTGATTCAGAAAAAAAGACCGACCCAAGAGGATTATTCTACGATTTTTTGGTGGAATCTTGGTATGGCCGTCTTGATGTACGCCTGTTTATTTATCTGTGCTCCAGCCATTTCGAGATTTTATAATATTCCGATTTTATGTGATGTGCTTCGTGTGCAAGGGTTGCTGTTGTTTATTTACGCCTTTAATATCGTGCAGCGCAACCAGTTAAGGAAAAAACTGAATTTTAAAGTACTGTCAATTGTCTCTATTACCACATCTATTATCTCATTGTGCGTTACCATCTTTATGGCCTACAAAGGATTCGGTGTGTGGGCTTTGGTGGCTCTACACTTAATTGCTGCAGCCATTCCCGCCATTGTTTTTTGGTTCTTCATTAAGTGGAGACCAATATGGACTTTTTCCAAGCAATCGTTTAAAGAATTGTTTAAATTTGGGTTTTATATGTTTTTAACCCATCTGATGAATAGTTTTTCAAGTAAAATACAAGGGCTATTAATAGGAAAGATATATACTCCAACTACAATGGGGTATTATTCTAAAGCTATGAGTACTGAGAGTTTGGCATCTTCAAATATAACTTCAATAATGACTCAGGTTTCCTATCCTTTGTATGCAGAAGCCCAAAATGATAAAAAACAGTTGGGAAATATGATAAAAAGGATGACGATGACCATATCATATATCACATTTCCTTTACTTTTTATTTTGCTTTTGTCAGCTAAACCAATTTTTATTTTGCTATATTCGGACCGATGGTTAGCGAGTGTTCCTTATTTTCAAGTTTTATGTTTCGCAGGTATGGGTGCGTGTTTAACTGCGGTTAACACACAACCAATAGCGGCTGTTGGACTGAGTAAAACAATGTTTACATGGACTGTTTTTAAGAGGGTTATAGGATTAATAGCAGTCGTAGGCGGTTTGTTTTTGTTTGGGATGAAAGGGTTGTTGATGGGAGTGATCTTTAATAATTGGTTCTCCTATTTTGTTAACATTCTATTAGTGTCTAAATATATTGGCTACAAGTGGACTCGCCAATTTTTTGATTTAGCACCTGTGGCCATAGTCTCTGTAGTTGCTGCTATTGTTGCTTATTTATGTGGCAGATTTTTGCCGTTTGGATTATACTTAAATACTTTAATCGTAATAATTGTATATTTTATTGTTTATTTGGGTTGGTCAATGATTTTCAAGCCAGAGTCTTTTACTTATGTGCTCAGCATCATTCCTGTTAGGTTTAGGTTCTGGGAAAAAATAGGCAAAAAATAAAAATATCCCAGAATCAATATTAGACAGGTTAGTACTTAAAAAATACTTAAAAAAAGCAAAAATTTTTAGTTTTAATTGAATACATGATGAATCGTATTAAGAGAATAATATTAAACATTTTACAGGATTCTCCACGCTTTTGGGTCAGACTGCTTTATGGAGATATTTGGACATTTAGAAAAAAAATACAACAGAATAGAACTTTTGATGATAGAACACCTCCTTCTTACAGATGGAAAGGGTGGAGGGTGAGATTATACAATGCGTATTGGCTTTTTTATGGTGGTTTTATTGGTGTTGATGCCATTATTGAAGAGGTTCCAATCTTTCCGCACGGACCACTTGGGGTGTTTATCAGCAATTCAGCGCATATAGGAAAAAAATGTGTTATATTCCAACATGTTACTATAGGAAGTAATACAATAAAAGACAGTAAAAATCAAGGAGCTCCATATTTGGAAGACGGAGTATACATAGGATGCGGTGCGAAAATTATTGGTAATGTTCATGTGGGTAGAAATGCAAGAATTGGAGCCAATTGTGTGGTTGTAAAAGACGTTCCCTCTAATAGTGTAACGGTTATTCGTGGCATAGAGACAATTGAAAAGGGTTATGAATTGGATAATGAGTATTTGAAAAATCAGAATAAACCAATCGAATCTCCTGATAATGATTAAAAACATTATAATAGTACTACTGTGTGTGTTGATTCTCTTCCTGACGCGTGACCAAATTCTGCGTTTGTTAAAGGTTTTGCTTCACAGATTATTGCCAAGTAATTTCTGTCGTTTCCTTGAAAAACAGTTGTCACGTGTTAAATCATCTGATAACGAAAAAAAAGCACAAGATATAGTTTATCCCGTTTTGTCTGCAGAGCAGGAGTTGGCACTTAAGAATGCGATAAAGATTACTTTTACGGGTGACCTGATCCTTTTGAAGAACATGGTTGAAAATGGTTATGATTCAGATGCAGGCCAGTATAGTTTTGATTCTATGTTTCAATATGTGAAAGACTATTATGACCAAGCAGATTATAATATTGGCGTTTTTGAGGGACCAGTGGCAGGGGCGCATAAAGGATTTTCGACATCCTCTTTTGATGATGGCATTCCAATCTATTTGAATTTTCCAAAAGAATTTGCACAAGCCGTGAAAAGAGCCGGTTTCAACATGGTGACTTTGGCAAACAATCACATGCTGGATCAGGGCGTTGATGGACTGTATTCTACATTAGATGAATTAGATAGTGTAGGTTTACTTCATACAGGAACTTATCGGAACACAAAGGAGAAATCCGTACATACTTTAGTTAACGTAAGAGGGAAAAGAGTTGCGCTGTTAGCTTATACCTATGGTAGTAATTATTATGACACCGACTTCTTTTTTCGTGAAGAAAATTGTCACCTGTCCCGAATACTTGTTTCCCCCAACAATAAGCACATTAAAGAATCTCTTGAATTGATAAAAAAAGATTTTCAAGAGGCAAAAAAGATGAAACCAGATATTATAGTCGTACTTCCACATATGGGTAAGCAGTTCAGGCATGCACCAGATGAATTTCAGAAGTTTTGGTGTGATGTTTTTGCAGAAAACGGAGCAGATATTATTTTATCAGACCATCCTCATGCAGTACAGCCGATAGAATGGAAGTCTATATCCGATAGAAAGATATTGATCGTGCATTGTCCTGGGAATTTTGTTAATTCGTATATAAAACGAGATGGTGATGCTTCTATGATAGTAGAGTGTTATCTTGATCCAGATACAGGAAAACCTATAGCCTCTGCCTGTATCCCGCTATACGCTTTCTGCAAATTTGGAAAAGAAAAGAAAGAAAACTATTGTGGAGTACCTGTGTTTGCAATGCTTCATAATAAGGATATTGTTTTTGGCAAATATGAATACGATAGAGTTTGTGAAGTTCACAAGTTAGTTACAAATGTTGCATTAGGTGTGGAAATTCAGATAGAAGATTTGCAAGAAAGATATTATTATTTGCCAGACCTTGGATATGTCCGACATGTATGATGTTTAATGCAAGGAGATTATGAGGAGGAGTGGGGGATATCAAGTTTTTGAATATTCTTTTGTGGGTTGTTTAACCAGCTTGTGTTTCGGGTTAATGACGTACATTGTAATTAAATTAAAATGCTATGATTAATATTAAAAAATTAAAAAAACAGTTTTATAAAATAAGGGTATGGGGGCGAAAGCAGTTTTATAAAAGATTTAATAGATTTGCAATTAAATATTATACCCTGCGAAGAGCTCAATATGTCAATTCTATATGCTATCATTATGATCGTGCCACATTGACCTCAAAGGAGAAACAAGATATCAAGCGAATATGGGGAAGGTATGGAGGAAAATACTATGCATTTGGATTTTATAAGCAATTTTGTGGAGAGTTTAACCCTTGTTATGTTCCAGATGATTATTATGATTTTGTCGAACATGTTCTAAATTTGAGATGGGCGGCATACTTTTTACAGCATAAATGCAATTTAAGGTATATAATTCCAGCAAAAAACAGAGCAAAAGTCATTGTGCAGAAAATAGATGGTCATTTTGTTCTTGAAGACAATACTGAAATATCAAAAGAAGCAGCTATTGTTCGTTTGAAAGAGCATCCTTGTTTTATGCGTAAAGTTGCCCGTGGAACAGGTGGTGGAAAAGGTGTAAGAAAAATCGCATTGGATGGTATAAAAGACGACGATATGAGTTTCTTTGATGAGTTATTAGAAGGAAACGATATTGAATTCGAGGAAGTTATTCAGCAAAGTGATTTCTTAGCACAGTTTAATCCTGATTCGGTTAATACATTTCGCTTTTTGACTTTGAATATCAATCAAAAATGTACATTGTTGAGCACTTTCCTTCGTATGGGTTCAAAAGGGTCGTATGTGGATAATCTGAGTGGAGGAGCAGGTGCTTTGGTTGGAATAAACCAGGATGGGTGCATAAATTCATTTGGAATTGATAAGCATTTTGAGAAAAAGTTTGTTTCACCGATGGGAAAAGAATTTTCAGGCATAAAAGTCCCCAATTTCGACAGGATTACGCAACAAATTATCGATTTTCATAAAAAAATACCTTTTGCCAATTTGATAGGTTGGGATGTTACTGTTGATAAAGAAGAAAATCCGATAGTCATAGAAGTGAATCTTGATAATGCGCTAATAGAAGCTCATCAAGTATTTAACGGTCCTGTTTTTGGGGATAGACTGGCAGAAGTGAAAGAATATGTTGAGAACAGAAAGCCAACGTTGTTGCACAAAATGATGATTTATTGATTTGTCCGTTTTATTCCATGATGGGGTAAGCAGTTCAGGCATGCACCAGATGAATATCGGAAGTTTTGGTGTGATGTTTTTGCAGGAAACGGAGCAGATGTTATTTTATCAGACCATCCTTATGCAGGACAGCCGATAGAATGGAAGTCTATATCCGATAGAAAGTTATTGATCGTGCATTGTCCTGGGAATTTTGTTAATTCGTATATAAAACGAGATGGTGATGCTTCTATGATAGTAGAGTGTTATCTTGATCCAGATACAGGAAAACCTATAGCCTCTACCTGTGTCCCGCTATACGCTTTCTGCAAATTTGGAAAAGAAAAAAGAAAACTATTGTGGAGTACCTGTATTTGCAATGCTTCATAATAAGGATATTGTTTTTGGCAAATATGAATACGATAGAGTTTGTGAAGTTCACAAGTTAGTTACAAATGTTGCATTAGGTGTGGAAATTCAGATAGAAGATTTGCAAGAAAGTCATTGTTATTTGCCAGACCTTGGATATGTCCGACATGCATGATGTTTAATGCAAGGAGATTATGAGGAGGAGCGGAGGTTATCAAGCTTTTGAATATTCTTTTGCGGGTTGTTTAATCAGCTTGTGTCTCGGGTGAATGACGTACATTATAATTAAATTAAAATGCTATGATTAGTATTAGAAAACATTTTAAAAGGCAGTTTTATCAAAAACTCAATGATTTTACGTATTGGTATGACTTGAAGAGGAGAGCTGAATTTGTCAATAAGAGAGGTTCCATACATGGTTATGCTGAAATAACTTCAAAAGAGAAACAAGAAATCAAGCAGGTATGGGGAGAGTATGGAGGGAAGTATCATGCTTTTGGGTTTTATAAGCAATTTTGTGGTGTGTTTAACCCGTATTATGTTCCAGATGATTTTTTTGATTTTGCTGAACAGGTTCTCAATTTAAGATGGGCGGCTTATTTCTTACAGCATAAATGCAATTTAAAGCATATAATTCCTTCGAAAAACAGAGCAAAAGTCATTGTGCAGAAAATAGATGGTCATTTTGTTCTTGAAGACAATACTGAAATATCAAAAGAAGCGGCTATTGTTCGTTTGAAAGGGTATCCTTGTTTTATGCGTAAAGTCGCCCGTGGAACAGGTGGTGGAAAAGGTGTTAGAAAAATCGCATTGGATGGTGTAAAATACGATATGAGTTTTTTTGATGAGTTATTACAAGGAAACGATATCGAATTCGAGGAAGTTATTCAGCAAAATGATTTCTTAGCACAGTTTAATCCTGATTCGGTTAATACATTTCGCTTTTTGACTTTGAATATCAATCAAAAATGTACATTGTTGAGCACTTTCCTTCGTATGGGTTCAAAAGGGTCATATGTAGATAATCTGAGTGGAGGAGCAGGTGTTTTGGTTGGAATAAACCAGGACGGGTACCTGAATTCATTTGGAATTGATAAGCATTTTGAAAAAAAGTATGTTTCACCAATGGGAGGTGAATTTAAAGGCATAAAAGTCCCTGATTTTGATAACATCACCCAGCAAATAATCAGTTTTCATAAGAAAATACCATATGCTAATTTGATAGGATGGGATGTTACTATTGATAATGAAGGGAATCCAATAGTTGTTGAGTTGAACCTTGATAACGCAATAATAGAAGCTCATCAAGTATTTAACGGTCCTGTTTTTGGGGATAGACTGGCAGAAGTGAAAGAATATGTTGAAAACAGAAAGCCAACGTTGTGGCATAAAATGATGATTTATTGATTTGTCCGTTTTACTCCTTGATGGCTTAGAGTGTTTTGACACGCAAATGCCGGAAAACAATGCAAGATGGAGGTTCTTTTCAGTCCAAAACGACAAAACAAGCCCTGAAAGCTTTAAAAAACTGTATCGCTTTGCGTCTTGGGAAAAATGTGCTGCACCAAACACCAATGATTTGTTATATCTCTTCCGGAATGATTTAAGAAGAGCTCAAATGTCGAGATTTTTGATAGGTAAAATTAAGAAATAAAAGTATATGACGATGAGATTTAAAACTAAAATTCAAAACAGTCTTTTCGTTGAAAAATATATCAGGCAAATCAACGAAAGTTATCAGAAACTGCCCAACAAAGTAGAACTGACCAAGGAGCAGAAACAAGAGATCCAGGACTTTTACGTGCCGTTGGTGGGGTATGAAGTTCCAACGGATTGGCATCGCTATTTCTATGCACGGACGGGTCTGTATTCTGTAAAGTACATACCCACCAGCCTGTACCGTCTGGAATTGACTGGACGCCTGAATCAGTTGCCATGGTGCGTCCCTTTTTCGGATAAAAATCTGAACGACATTGTGTTGCCAACCATGAATCAGCCGCATACTTATTTGAAAAACCGGAATGGGTATTTCTATGTCGAGAACAAGGCGGTCAGCTTGGATGATGCGGCAGCTCAATGCGCCTATATGGGTGATGTTATCATAAAACCAACACTCTCGTCTCATGGAAGAGGCGTGAAAAAGTTGCATGTCGAAAAGGGGGTTGTGGATGAGAAGGGTACGAAACTTAAAGATTTGTTGTCGGGTTATGGTAAGAATTTCCTGATCCAAGACCTTGTAAAGCAACACCCCGCTATGGGTGCTTTGAATCCAGACTCCATCAATACAATAAGAATTGTGACCTATCGTAAGGGAATGGATGTGTCCGTGCTTTACGCTGCCATCAGAATAGGGAGGAAGGGACAAACTATTGATAATGAGTCTGCAGGAGGGATAAGTGCCAAAATCAATATGGACGGTACGTTGTGTAAGTTTGCGTACGGTGCGCCAGGTCAGGATAAAATAGAGCTGACCGATTCCGGTGTGAGACTGGAGGGCTATCAAGTTCCTTCGTTTGAAAAGGCTATAGCGGTGGTCAAAGAACAACACCTGAATTTGCCGTTCCAGGATTTGGTGGGGTGGGATATATGTATAGAAGAGACGGGTGATCCAGTGATGTTGGAGTGGAACACCACGCCTGAACTCAGCCAGTCAGCGGTAGGCCCTGCTTTTGGTGACTACACCGAAATGGTCATAAAGGATGCCATGAGCAGGCCCAATTCACGTTTAGGCGACACCACTTATCGGTTGTTAAAACCTGTCGGTTTGAAGGATACGGTTCGATATTTTCTCCATAAGTAATACAACGTTTTATCCGGTTACATTCAACAGAATTTGTTATAAAGGAAATTGTCTTGCTATGCGTATCATCAATAAGATTAAGAGGAAGTTTATGCACCGATTGGGCAGATATGTCGCTGCATACAACAGACGTCAGATGTCGAGGGAACTTCAAGAAAAAATTACCCGGAATTTTAAAGATCTGGAAACCCGAAGAACTTTGACGGAAGCCCAGAAAAAGGAAGTGGACGATTTTTATGTCAGTATGATAGGGAAGACTGTCCCGCTGTATTGTCATGAGTATTTCTATTCGCGGACAGGGGTTTTCTCGAAAGACTATGTTCCGAAGGATTTTTATACGATGGAAATTCTCCAAAAGGCCAATGTCTATCAGATGAGGGATGCGTATGACGACAAAAACATCTATGACGTTATTTTTGCTGGAGAGAATGTCGTCCACACCATTCTGAAGAACATGAACGGATATTACTACTTTGAAGGAAAGCCCGTTTCAGAGGAGGAAGCCGTGCAACTATGCCAAAATATGAATGAAGTTATCCTTAAGCCGGCGATGGACAAGCACGGCAACGGGGTGAAGCTGCTGACGGTCACGAATGGCGTGACGAATGTGAACGGCTTGTCCATTGGCGAATTGTTTAAGCAGTATAAGCGTAATTTCCTGATTCAGGAGCGGGTGAAGCAGCACAAGGACATTGCCGCGTTGAACCCGACATCCGTTAACACCATGCGTATCCTTACCTATCGTTCCGGTATGGAAGTGCTTGTGATATACTCCGTGATTCGAATCGGTCGTAGCGGACAGGTGATTGACAACCAATGCGCAGGCGGTATCAGCACCACCATCACAAAGGAAGGGAAGCTTGGAAGGGCCGCTTTCGGTGGTTATAGCGAAGACAATGTGCTGGCCACGGATACGGGCATTACGCTTGAAGGTTACCAACTTCCTTCGTATGATAAAGCCATCGAATTTGTGAAACGGCTACATACGAAATTGCCATATTTCAACATCATTGGCTGGGATGTTTCCATTGAGGAGAACGGTGAACCTGTCCTGATAGAGTTCAACACCCATCCCGGACTCAGCCAGTCGGCTTTCTGCTCGGGAATGGGAGAGAACACGGAACGAATCATCCGTGAACTATGGCCGAGGCGAAACACAATGTTCGAAGGGTATAACTAAAGTTGTTCGCAACTTGTTAACAACTTTTTGTTGAATACCTGACCCCGCAAATGTGTGAGTTTTGTATTTTTGCAGCTTGGATTATAAAAAATGGATAAAACCCATTATATTAACTAACTTAATTATTCACTAAAAAAAAACATTATGAAAAAATTCTTATTGTTTTTGATGTTTGCGATGTTCTGCATCCCATGGGCGGCGAACGCGCAAGAAACATTGACCATCTACGAAGACGGGACAGCGACAAGCTCCAACGTCCCTATTCATGGTCTGTGGGCTGATGCCTTCCTGAAATGCGAGTTTGTTGTCCCCGCTGACCAACTGGAAGACATGACCGGCGGCACCATCTCGCAAATGGACTTCTATCTGACCACTCCCGCAACTGCAGCTTGGACAGGCACTTTCCAAGTGTTCCTTAGGGAAGTGGATGATGCCACGATCAGCAGCTACTACGGCCCGGGCGATGCCACCGTCGTTTACGAAGGTACGCTTGACGGCACCCAAAGCACCATGACGGTAGCTTTCTCCGACAACTACACCTACGGCGGAGGCAACCTCCTCGTTGGCGTGTATCAAATCGTTAAAGGCAACTATAAGTCTGCCACCTTCGCTGGCGCAGCCGTCACTGGAGCCAGCGGACAAGGTTATAACAGCAGCAGCCTTGATGGTGTTTCTTTCTCACAAAAGAATTTCATCCCCAAGACCACCTTCACCTACACTCCTGGTAGCGGTCCAGTTTGCGAGAGGCCAGAAACCCTTGAGGCCACCAACGAGACCGAAAATGCAGCCACCCTCACCTGGACCGGCGGCAGCGGCAACTACAACGTGGAATACAAGTTGGCTTCCGAAACTGAATGGACCAGCTTCTTGGCCAACACTACTGCCACTACCTGCAATCTGACAGGCCTTACTCCCGGCTCGGCTTACCAAGCCCGTGTCCAGAGCGTGTGCGGCGAGGATGTGAGCGGCTGGAAGAGCGTGAACTTCACCACCGCCTGCGGTACCATCACCACCTTCCCCTGGACGGAGACTTTCGAAAGCTATGCTTCCGGTAACTTCGAAGATCCCTGCTGGGTGAACGAACATATCGAAGGCGATGGAACCAATGTCTTCAAAGTGTACACCTCTGCCTATAACGGCAACACCACCCACATGTTGCAACTGCC
>JAEEGL010957699.1_pt1 | contig 13265 bp, 8 predicted proteins | sample 9134231 | NCBI WGS metagenome assembly JAEEGL01 (sample SAMN16246548, study PRJNA631951) | gut metagenome | biome: gut microbiome; feature: rumen; material: fiber-attached | host: Bos | place: Iran: Karaj | collected 2018-10 | reverse complement strand
CGGAGGGTCCCCCATTCCGCGTCGCGGCGGAGGAGTTCGGCGCGCACCTTGGAGAGGTCGGCGGAGAGCTGCTGGCGCTCGCCCTCGAACTCGAGATCCTTGGCCTTCACGTCGGCGGCGAGGCGCGCGACGTCGGCCTCGGCGTCGCGGAGGCGCCCCTCGGCGGCGGCGGCGCGGTCGGCGAGCGCGGCGAGGCGCTCCTCGGCGCCCTCCAGCGTGGGCTGGCGTTGGAAGAAGCGCGCGTCGGGCTGGATCTGGCCGGCGGCGACGTAGCCCTTGAGCTCCTCATGGGTGAACGGGCCGAACACCTCGGTCAGGGACGAGAGGGCGAGCCAATCCTTTTCGGCGGTTGTCTGTGGAGTCTGGGGTGTTTCGTTCATGGCGCTATGATACCGCAGGATTCCCCCGGTTCGCAATAGGCTTGCGAAAGGAAACCGTTGAGGGACGCGCCTGTTTCTGGTATGGTATGTGCGTCTCAGGGGAATCTTGTCATGAGCGGTTTTTTTGGCGTTGTCTCGAAAAACAATTGCATCTCAGATCTTTTCTACGGAACAGATTACCATAGTCATCTCGGCACCCGGCGCGCAGGGCTCGCCCTGCACGGGCCGCTGGGGTTCGCGAGCCGGATCCGCGACATCTCCAACTCGCAGTTCCGCTCGAAGTTCTCTTCCGACGCCGCCGACCTCTCCGGCAACATGGGCATCGGCGTCATCAGCGACTACGAAGACCAGCCCCTCGTCATCAGCTCGCATCTCGGGCAGTTCGCCATCGCCACCGTCAGCGTCATCCACAACACTGCGGCGCTCGTGCGCTCCGTCTTCGACAACCGCCGCACGCACTTCTCCATGATGGGCGACGGCGAGGTGAACCCCACCGAGCTCATCGCCACGCTCATCAACAACGGCGACACGTTCGCCGAGGGCATCCGCATCGCGCAGACCGCCATCGAGGGCTCCTGCTCGCTGTTGCTGCTCACCCCGGAGGGCCTGTACGCCGCCCGGGACGCGCGCGGGCGCACGCCCGTCGCCCTCGGCCGCAAGACCGACGCCAACGGGCAGCCCGTCTATGCCGCCGCCAGCGAGAGCTGCGCCCTCCCGAACCTTGGCTACGAGCTCTTCCGCGAGCTTGGCCCCGGGGAGATCGTCCGCATCGTCCCGGGGAACGAGATCGAGACGCTCCGCCCCGCCGACGCCGCCTGCCGCATCTGTACGTTCCTGTGGATCTACTACGGCTTCCCGGCGTCCACGTACGAGGGGGTCAACGTCGAGGCCTCGCGCTACGAGTCGGGGCGCCGGCTTGCCGGCCATGACCGCGCCGAGGCCGACTTCGTCACCGGCGTCCCGGACTCCGGCACCGGGCACGGGCTGGGCTACGCGCATGCCGCCGGGCTCCCCTATCGGCGCCCGTTCGTCAAGTACACGCCGACGTGGGCGCGCAGCTTCATGCCCCCGACGCAGTCCCTGCGCGACCACATCGCGCACATGAAGCTCATCCCCATCCCGAGCCTCCTCCAGGGGCAGCGGGTGCTCTTCTGCGACGACTCGATCGTGCGCGGCACGCAGTTGCACGACACGGCCCGCATCCTCTACGGGCACGGCGTCAAGGAGCTCCACGCGCGCATCGCGTGCCCGCCGCTGCTTTTCGGATGCCCGTTCCTGAACTTCTCCCGCTCCCGCGGGGCGCTGGAGCTCATCGCGCGCCGCGTCATCCTCGAGATGACCGGCAAGGACGACGACGAGACCGCGCGCACGTTCGCCGACCCCGACACGCCGCAGTACGCCGAGATGGTCCGCCGCATCTGCGGGAAGCTCGGCCTCACGTCGCTCGCCTACCAGCGCATCGACGACTGCCTTGCCGCCATCGGCATTCCGGCCTGCCGGCTCTGCACCTATTGCTGGACTGGATCGGACGAGCCGTGTGGCCCGTCATAGCCGACATGTCTCGAACAAAGATTTCGCTGCTTCCAGTTTCAGCGAAGCGGTGCGGGATGTCCCGGAGGGGGGCGGGAGCGGCGATGGAGGAGGACGTTCCGGGTAGGGTGCGGCGGGCGGCGCACACGCCGCCCGCCGCCGGTTTGCCAAGGGGCGGACGAAACGCTAGCGCTCCACGGAGACGGACGGCCTGCGGAACGTCGGGGCGACCCACTCGCGGAGCAGACGCTCGTCGGGCGTGAAATGCGCCGGGTCGGCGCGGAGGTCGTCTTCGGTGTCGTTCCGGCGGTCCGGCCCTTTGGAGTGGATCGAGGGGGGATCGGTCGTGAAGTCGTAGAGGTAGCCCTGCCCCCAGGGATCGGGCTGGAACGAGGTGATGTAGGGCCCTTGCCACCCGTCGGTGCCGGGATCCATGTAGAGCGCGCAGAGCCCGCCCTCCGAGGCGGTCGGGTAGTGCCCCGTGTGGGCATGATAGAGCCCGGTCGCCGTGGCGAGGACCTCCAGCTCGTTGACGGCCGAGAGGATGCGCTCCTCCTGTGACTTGGGCGCGGCCTGCAGGCGGGAGCGCCCGACGAGCAGCCCGCCGACGATGACGAGCGTGGCGATGCCGACGAACAGGACTCCGGGCGTCGTGCGGGAGAACGGCGGGTGGTGGATCTTTTTCCGCTCCCGTTCGGCGTCGCGCTCGATCTTCTCCAGCGCGGCCCGACGGGCGTCGGCCTTGGCCTTGCGGTCGGCGATGCCGTTCTCGACGAGGATGGTGCGCCGGCATTTCGGGCAGGCGGCGCTCCTCCACTCCGAGGGCGGCGGCAGGGCGGTATGGCAATAAGGACAGCGGTACTTCTTCATGGGGCGGAAACATGGTAGAATGTTTCCGCCCCCTTTGCAACCGAAAGACATCCATGAAAAAACTTCTCATCTCCTCCCGAAACGACCACAAAATCCGCGAAATCCGCGCCATTCTGGGCCGGCCGGGCCTTGAAATCCTGTCTGCCGCCGATGTTCCGGGCCTTCCGGACGTGGAGGAGGACGGCGGGACGTTCGCCGAGAACGCCCTCAAGAAGGCGCGCGAGCTCGCCCGCGCGAGCGGGCTCTGGACCATCGCCGACGACTCCGGCCTGGAGGTCGACGCGCTCCACGGCGAGCCGGGGGTGCATTCCGCGCGCTACGCCGGCGAGCACGGGCGCGACGCCGCCAACAACGCGAAGCTGCTGGGCAAGCTCGAGGGCGTGGCCGACCGGGGGGCGCAGTTCCACAGCGCCGTCGCGCTCGTCGCGCCGGACGGCCGCGAATGGCTCGCCGAGGGCGTCTGCCGCGGCACGATCCTCACCGAGGGGCGCGGCACCGGCGGGTTCGGATACGACCCGCTGTTCGTCCCGGAGGGCTACGACCGGACGTTCGCCGAGCTCGGGAGCGAGGTCAAGAACCGCATCTCCCATCGGGCCCGCGCGCTCGCCGAGGCCAAACGCATCTTTCCGTTAAACCTCCCTCCGTCCCCCATGCACTACGACATCCCCGGTTTCTCCTCCGTCTCCTCCCTCTCGCTCTCCTGCGACGAGCCCGGCGCTTGGCGCATCGACGCCTCGCGCGACACGGCGCCCGACGGCGCCGAACTCCTCCGTCTGCGCCTTTCGGCCGACGGTCCCGTCCCCCCCCCGAGCTTTGACGTCTCCCTTGTCGCCCAGCAGACCGGGGCACGCTGGATCTGGAACAGCCGCGACGACGTGCCCACGCTCCCCCCCGAATGGGGCGGCTCCATGCAGACGGACGTCGCCCGCGGGACCCCCATCCTGGTCGTCGGAGGCACCGACGGCCGCTCGAAGCTCTCCATCGCCTGCTCCGAGGCGACGCGCCTCGTCGACTGGCGCTACGGCCTGTGCGAGGAGGACGCCTTCCTCCATGTCCGCCTGCGTTTCTTCGGTACGCCGGAGGCCCCCATCGATGCCTGGGAGGCCGCGATCCGCCTCGATGCGGCGCCCCGCTTCTGGTCGGACGCCGTGCGCGTTGCCTCCGAGTGGGTGTGCGCGCGTCCGGACTATGCCCCGATGCCCGCCCCGGAGGCGGCGTTCGAGCCGCTGTATTCGACGTGGTACGGCTACCATCAGGACGTCTACGACAAGCCGCTCGAGGAAGAGTTCGCCCGCGCCGCCGCGCTCGGGATGCGCACGCTCATCGTGGACGACGGCTGGCAGACGGACGACACGGGCCGCGGCTACGCCTTTTGCGGCGATTGGGAGCCGTCCCCGCGCCGGTTCCCGGACCTTCGCGCCCACGTGGAGCGCGTCCATGCCCTGGGCATGCGCTACATGCTCTGGTTCTCCGTGCCGTTCATCGGGGAGAAGAGCCGCGCCTTCGCGCGGTTCCAGGGGAAATTCCTCTATCAGCGCGCCGGCCTTGGCGCCTACATCCTCGACCCGCGTTTCCCGGAGGTGCGCGAGTTTCTCGCCGGCACGTTCGAGCACGCCGTGCGCGACTGGGGGCTCGACGGCCTCAAGCTCGACTTCATCGACAACATGGCCGCGCCCAGCCCCGATCCGGCCGAGGCCGAGAACTACGCCGGGCGCGACATCCGCAGTGTCCCGGCCGCGGTGCACGCGCTGATGACCGAAATCCGCCGCCGCCTCACGGCGCTGCGGCCGGACATCCTCATCGAGTTCCGGCAGACCTACATGGGGCCGGCCATCCGTTCGTTCGGCAACATGATCCGCGCGGCCGACGTGCCGGGCGACCCGCTCCGCAACCGCGCCCGCACGGCACGGCTGCGCCTTACCTCAGGCGGCACCGCCGTCCATGCCGACATGCTGGAGTGGAATCCGCAGGAGACGCCCGAGCAGGCGGCGCAGCAGATTCTTTCCGTCCTCTATTCCGTGATCCAGTACTCGATGCGCCTCGACCGGCTTCCGGAGGCGCACCTGCGCATGATGCGCCACTGGATCGGCTGGACGCGCGCCCACCGCGCGGCGCTGCTCCACGGCACGTTCCGCGCGCATTCGCCCGAACTCGGCTATCCGCTGCTGGAAGGCGCGAGCGAGACCGAGCGCGTCGCGACCGTCTACGCGGCCGACTTGGTCGTGAGGGGCGGTCCGATCGATCGCGAGCTCTGGGTGGTCAACGCGACCGATGTGCCGTCCGTCCTGCTGGAGCTCGCCGCCGCCCCCGCGTCCGTGGAGGTGTTCGACACCTTCGGCGTTCGCCAAGATGCCGCCGATCCCCTTGCGTGGAGAGCCTCTTCCCCCCTCCGTGTTCCGGTGCCCGTCTCCGGGCTGCTTCATCTCCGCTGGTGATCCGCGTGCCCCCCGTCCGCTCCTTCCTCCGCACCGCCGCCGGCACGGGCGGCGGCGACGTGGAGGACGAGCGCGAGGAGGAGGAGCGCCGCGTACCATGCGGCCACGGCGGCGATCGGCCAGTTCGGGACGTCGAAATGGCTGCCCGGAAGCCGCGTGAAGAGCCCCGTGAGCCAGACCATGAGGTCGATCAGCACGGCCGCGATCCAGTTGAAGGGAATCTCCAACAGCGGCGACACGCAACCGACCGCGAGGCCTATCACGGCGCAGCTGACCGTCACTTCGCCGATCGGGATGACGAGAAGATTGCTGAGGACGGAGATGGGCACCATCTGTCCGAACACCCGCGCGGTGATGGGCTCGGAGACCGCCCAGGCCGCGATGGAGACGGACAGGTTGTCCATGGGGAGGCCGTCGCCTCGGGGAAGGCGGCGGAAGGGCGCACGGAGAAGCGTGGCGAGCGGCGTGGCGAGCAGCAGGATGCCGAACACGCTGGAGAAGGAGAAGACGAAGCCCAGATCTTGGAGTTGGGAGGGGTCGCCGAGAAGCAGCACGGAGGCCGCGGCGGCCAGGGCGGAGATGGCGTCGGTGCGGCGTCGGAAGAGGGGCGCCATGCAGACGAGCGAGGTCATGACGCAGGCGCGGACGGCGCTGGGACGCGCGCCGGTGAGCACGGTGTAGGCGACGAGGGCGGGAACGAGGAGGAGGGCGTGCGCGCGGCGCGGAACGCCGGCACACCGCAGGACGCCGAGCAAGAGGCTCGCGATGAGCATGATGTGAAGGCCCGAAATGGCGAAGAAGTGGACGGTTCCGGAATTCGCGAAGAGGTCGCGTACGTCCTCCGGGATGTCGGTGCGATAGCCGAGCAACACGGCGCGAAGGACGGCGGCCGCGTGCGGACGGTCCGAGAGGCCGAGCGTCAGGCGGCGGGCGGTCTCGCGGCGCAGTCTCCACAGCGACCTGCGCCAGGCGGGGGCGTCGAGGCCGGGAAGGCGGACGTGGGGTTCGTCGACCGTTGTGCGGAACGAGAGGATCGGTTCGGTCCGGTACGGGGCCTCGCGCGAACGGAGGCGCCCGGTGAGCAGCCATCCCTCGCCGGGGCCGGGGGCGGCGCGGGCGCCGGCCTCCTCCAGCAACGATTTGGGACCATAGAAATCGACGTCGAGGAGGAACGGGAGGGAGGTCGGCAGGAGGGGTTGGGGGGCGGCGCCGGAGGAGACGATGGCCATGGAGTCGGCGCGGAAGCGGAACGAGATGCGCGCGCCTCCGTGCGGCAGGGCGGAGCCATCGGGCTCGGCGACAAGCGTCCCGCGGAGCTCAATGGGGGCTGCGACACCCTGGAGCGCCAGCAGCGTGTCGCGGCGGGACCTATCGCGGGTTTGGCGGACCGAGGCGTGGAACGCGGTGGCGAGGAGCAGGATCGCGAGGAGGACAGGCCCCGTCCGGGTGCGCGGAACGAGTGCCCAGAGGGCGAGGGCTGCCAAGGCCGCGAGGCCGAAGACGGCCGTAGGGCAGGGGAACGACCCCGCCATCGTGCCGAGGACAACGGCCAGGGAAAGGCCGACAAGGGGACGGTGTCTGGCAGGCGGGAGAGTCACGGCGGGAGGGGCCGATTTGGAAAATTCAGTGGACCGGCGTTCTTCATGGCGCAAGCGTACCATGATAGGCCGTTCGCAGTCAACGGAGATTGCAGAGCTTCCCAAACGCGGCGGTCGCCGTGACGGCGACCTCCGGCTTGGAATCTCTGGTTGGTCTGCGCCCGGGTGCCCATGGGGCCGCAGCCGTGGTATAATCCGTGCCGTGAACACGGAACTCTACATCGTCCCCGGAGAAGCGGAGGGGTTGCGCGCGGACGCCTGGCTGGCGTCGGTATGCGGGCGCTCCCGTTCCCGCGTCCAGGTGCTGATCGACGGCGGCCATGTGCGGTTGCGCGGAGCGGAGGGCGGCACGACGCCTTTCTTGGCCGCCTCGCACCGGGTGTCGGCCGGCATGGCGTTCGAGATCGAGGAGCCGCCTCCGGCGCCCACGGGTGTCGTGGCCCAGGACATTCCGCTCTCCATCGTCTACGAGGACGACGCGATCCTTGTCCTCGACAAGCCGCCGGGGCTGGTCGTGCATCCCGCGCCCGGACATGGCGACGGTACTCTCGTGAACGCGCTCCTGCACCATTGCGGCGGCCGCCTTCCGGTCATCAACGGCGAAGAGAGGCCGGGCATCGTCCATCGGCTCGACCAGTTCACGTCCGGGCTCCTTGCGGTGGCCAAGACCGACGCGGCGTTGCGGGGGCTGGCCGCGCAGTTCCAGGGGGGCGGGGTACACAAGACGTACCTCGCGCTGGTGCACGGCATCCCGCGCCCTGCCACGGGGCATGTTGAGACGCTGATCGGGCGCAGTCCGACGGACCGGAAGCGGATGGCCGTCGTGGAGCGCAACGGGCGCCCGGCCGTGACGGATTACCGCACGGCGGACATTTTTCTGGCATCCGACGCGGCGATGCTGGAGGTGGAGATCGCCACCGGGCGCACGCACCAGATCCGCGTCCACCTGCGGTATGTCGGGCACCCGGTGGCGGGCGACCCGGTGTACGGGAACGCGCGGCGCGACAACGCTCTTGGAGTGCCGCGCGGGCGGCAGTTCCTCCATGCGTGGAGGTTGCGGATCGCGCATCCGACGACGGGGGAGGCGCTGGCGTTCGAGGCGCCGCCTCCGGAGGATTTCGAGGCGGCGCGGCGGTTGCTGAAGGGGACGGGACGCTAGTCGAGATCGACCTCGCCCAGCTTGGTGCCCTTGCCGGGGGCGGGCTTGGGAGCATCGGGGCGGCGCCGGAGGTCGGTGCGCTGCGCCTCCGTGACGGGGTGAGGCCCCGGGGCCGTCGGGAGCTTGTAGGTCCAGACGGCGTGGTCGCCGGTCAGCCCGGAGACGAGGATCACGGGCACCGTGATCGGAACGCCGGGACGGAACGCATGGGGGCCGAAGCGCGTCGCGAGGTCCTCTTCGCCGATGGGGAAGCGGAAGCTCACGTAGGCGTCGAGCTCGGTCGTGAGGCGCATCGCGTCGCGGTCGTACGTGAAGCGGACCGGGGCGATGGTCGTCTTGGAGCGGACGACGCCGGCGGAGTTGGTCCAAGGCGCGCTCTGGGCGTAGACGCACTCGAAGCGGAGCTTGTCGTAGGAGCGCGTGACGCCGGGGGCCATGCGTACGGTGACGACCTGCTGGCCGTCGGAGCCGGGCGGGTCGAACGTCACCTCGGACGAGACGAGGTACGCGGGTTCTTCGGCAAGACAGACGGCGGCACGCAGGATGCAGAGAGCCACTAGGGCGGGGAGGGAAGGGGACTTCATCCGGTTTCTTTCTTTTCGATGATGTGGGGGGCGATGGCGCTCGGGGCGCGCTTCTTGCGGGGGCTCAGCGGGGGAGGATCTGGATGCCGGCGAGGCCAGTCCAGCCCTTGCCGCCGCGCCACTTCATGGCGACGACCAGGTCGCGGGCCGAGACGTTCTCAAAACGGACGTAGGTGGAGCACGGGTCGTTGCCGCCGGCGGGGGTCTTGCCGAACTCGTTCTTGCCGCCGTTCCAGCCGAAATTGAAGGCATAGCCTTGGAGCGGGGCGCCTGCGGCGGTGGAGAGCGTGAGGTCGCCCTGGACGTTGTGGACGCCGGCGCCGAGGTGGACGACGACGTCATAGGACTCGTAGGGGATCTTGGTCAGGATGACCTTGGGGTTGGAGGCGAGGTTGCCGCGCTTGAGGCGGCGGTCGAGGCCGTGGAAGCCCCACGGCTCCCCGCGTTCGGGCTTGGCTTCTCCGGAGAGGGCAAGGCCTACGTCGACCTTGGCGCCGTCGGAGGTCGTGAGTCCGACGACAGGCTCGGATCCGGCGCGGATGTTGTTCCAGTGCCCTTGGGCGTCGGTGCCGATGCCGGCGATGTCGGTCGGGGCGAGGATCTGGTCGGGGTCGTGGAGGTCGGTGACGAAGTTGACGCCGATGGAGCCGGAGACGCCCGGAGGGGCGAGGACGGCGGCGGAGGCGACGGGGCTCGGTCGGATGCCGTCGGCGAAGACGACGGCCTTGAAGGTGCAGGGCCGGGTCACGCGCAAGGGCCGTTCGTAGAGGGCGGAGGCCTCGGTGGGGACGCTGCCGTCGAGCGTGTAGCGGATGCGGGCGCCGGGCGTCTGGGTGGCGCAGGTGACGCTGGCGGGGGTCTTGCCGGCGAAGCCCTCGACGCGCACGTCGGGAGATTGGGCGGCGCCGCAGTAGACGCGCACGAAGTCGACCCACATGTCGCTGCGGTTCTCGTAGCGCGCCATGTCGATGGGCCAGCCGCTGATGCCGCCGATGGCGTAGTCGATGAGGAACCAGGCGGGCTGCGCGAGGGAGACGGGGCCGGTGGGGTGGCGGAGGACTTCGATGTCGTCGAGGTAGTAGACGGTGTCGGTCTCGGTGATGGCGCACCCGTAGGTGTGGGGGGTCCAGGACCAGGAGGAATGGCCGCCATACTCCATGGCGTCGAGCCAGCGGTGGGGCGGGCGGTAGTCGGGGTTGGCGGAGCCGTCGGCGAGTTTCTCGCGCGACCATGCGGGGCGTGTGTCGTCCTGGCCCCAGAAGTGGGTGGTCACGCCGTAGTGCCCGCCGTGGTTGGGGTTGCGGGGGCCGTAGCCGCCGTAGCATTCGATGATGTCGAGCTCGTCGGAGCCCATCTTGGAGAGGCGCCCGTAGTCGGGGTGGGTCTTTTCCATGGCGTGGGTGCCTTTGGTGAGGGTCCAGAACGCGCCCCAGGAGCCTGGGGCGGAGTGGGCGACCATGCGGCATTCGAAGTAGCATGGGACGGGGACGCAGACGCCCTTGCCGTCGGCGTCGATGGAGGAGAGGATTCCGGTGCGGCCGTTGGTGCCGAGGGGTTTGGTGGCGTGGATGCGCAGGTAGGTGCCGCGCTGCCCGAAGGGCTGGTTTTCGCCGGCGGGGTCGGAGAACGGCCACCCGGAGAAATCGCCGCCGGTGATCTTGTGGGCGGCATAGCGTGCGCCGCGGCCGTCGGGGGAGATGGAGAGCGGTCCGTCGAAATCGTCGGCGAAGACGAGCTTCATGCCCTTGGCTCCGGGAGGGTCGCTCTTGGGGAGCCCCTGGCGCCAGAGGATGCCGCCGAGGTTGAAGAGCTGGAGCTCGCAGTAGTCCTGCTTTTGGCTGCTCTCGTCGCGGGCCTGGATGCGGATGGTGGTCGGTCCGTTGGGAAACTGGTCGGCGTGGAAGACGAACTCGCCGCCGGCCCCGGGGCCGAGACGCAGGTCGGCAAGGACGACGTCGGCGCCCCAGTGCGGGTCGCATCCGGCGGGGAGGCCCCAGCAGCGGGCAATGGCGTGCGTCATGCCCGGGGCCTCGAAGACGACGGTGACGTCGCCTTTGACGAACGAGGTGTAGGCGGGAGCGACGACCCGGATGGACTGGACGAAGTCGATGCCCTTGGTGGAGTCCCCGTTGTAGAACTCGGGGTATTCGGAGGAGGCTTTGATCTCGTTCGCGCGGGCGGTCGAGGAGGCGAGGCCGAGGGCGAGCGCGCCCGCGACGGTGGCGATGCCGGATGCGAGGGGGGTCATGTCGGGGGAATCCATGAGGGATGAGATGCGCCGGGACGTCCGGTTGGCGATGCCGCGCGGACCGTGTGCCGCGCGTGAGCGCCATTGTACCCTTAAGGGCTTTCATGGCACAAGGGGGCTGTCGTGTAGAGAAACGGGTGCATCTTGTGCCCGTTCCCTCCTTCTGCTATTCTAGCGCCCCATCTCGCCATGCACGGTTTTCTCCATATTCTATGCCTATGCGCGGCCCTTTTCGCGCTTGTTCCGCTGGCCGGATGCCGGTCCGCGGCCTCCTGGCGCCAGCAGGCCGACCGTCGCGCCGAGCGCATCCTCGAAGGCGCCCAGCAGGCCGTCGTCGGCGAGACCGAGCCCATCGCCATCGAAACCCCCGCCGACACCCTCCGCCGGCGCCTTCTCCTCGACCAAAATCTCGTCTCCGCCTCCCCCGCCTCCCTCGGCATCCGCGACCTGCCCGCCACCGCCCTCTGGGATCCGGAGAAACGCCTTCTCCCCTCCGACATCTCCCTCGCCGAAGGCTTCGACACGACGTCCACCAACGCCCTGCGGATATCCCTTGCCGAGGCCGTCCGCATCGCCGCCGCGCACTCCCCCGCCTTCCTGGAGCAGAAGGAGAGGCTCTACGCCGCCGCCCTCGCCCTCGACCTCGAGGCCGACGGCTTCCGCACCGCCTTCACCGGCAAGCTCCGCGAGGCCATCGCCTCCTCCAAGCCAAAGGAGTCCTCCGGGGCCGATTCCGCGGCCGGCGCCGCCCTTGCCGCCGGCGCCGAACGAGACGCCGGCTCCACCGCCTCCGCCGAGCTCGGCGTCTCCCGAAAGTTCGAGAACGGCACCGACCTTTCCAGCTCCCTCGCCGTCGATTTCGCCCGCATGCTCACGGGCGACAAGGAGGACGCCCGCGGCATCCGCCTCGAGGTCTCCCTTTCCATCCCGCTTTTGCGCGGATCGGGCCGTTTCGTCGTGCGCGAGCCCCTCACGCAGGCCGAGCGCTCCCTCGTCTACGCCGTCCGCGCCTTCGAGCGCTACAAGCAGTCGTTCACCATCGAGATCGTCTCCGCCTACCTCGGCGTCCTCAACAACGCCAAGCAGCTCCAGAACCAGGCCGACAGCTACCGTCGTGTCGTCACGTCCACGCGCCGCTCCCGCCGCATGGCCGACGCCGGGCGGCTGCAAGAGTACGAGTTTGATCAATCCTACCAGAAGGAGCTTGCCGCGCGCAACGGCTGGATCGCCGCGCAGCAGTCCTACCAAACCACGCTCGAGGCGTTCCGCATGCGCCTCGGGCTGCCGCCCGACGCCCGCGTCGAGCCCCGCGCCTCCGAGCTCGATGCCCTGCAGGCCTACGCCGAGTCCTTCGCCCGCCGCCCGCTGGAGGTGTACAACGACGGCCGTCCCGTTCCCGCCGCCGACGAGGACCCCGCTCTCGTCGGGCCCGACGAGTCCACCGCCGGACCGATGGAGATCCCGCTGGAGCGCGCCGTCGCGCTCGCGCTTGCCAACCGCCTCGACCTCCAGACCGCGCGCGACAGGGTGGAGGACGCACAACGCGCCGTCCTCCTCGCCGCGGACCGCCTCCGCGCCGAGGTGACGCTCGGGGCCTCCGCCTCCGCCGGCGAATCGCGCTCCGCCTCCGCCTCGCCTCAGGAGGACGCGAAACTCGAGCTCGGCCGCGCCCGCCTCAACGGTCTCCTCACCGTCGACCTCCCCTTCCACCGCACCGCCGAGCGCAACGCCTACCGCGAGAGCCTCATCGCGCTCGAAAAGGCCGTCCGCGACTATCAGGCGCAGGAGGACTCCGTCAAGAAGGAGGTCGCCGAGAAGCTCCGCGGCATGCTGGAGAACCGGGAGAAGATCACCATCCAGTTCGTCGCCCTCGGCCTCGCCGAGCGCCGCGTCCACTCCACCGACCTGCTTCTCCAGTCCGGGCGCGCCGAGATCCGCGACGTGCTCGAGGCCCAGGACGCCCTCCTCACCGCCCAGAACTCCCTCCTTTCCGCCGTCACCGGCTACCGCCTCGGCGAGCTCGAGCTCCAGACCTCGCTCGGCGTCCTCCAAGGCCACGCCGACGGCACGTGGCAGGAATACGATTTCTCCGTCCCATGAAAAAGAAATTTCTCGCCGTCCTCGCCGTCCTTGTCCTTGCCGCCGCCGTCGTCGCGCTCCTTCGTCCCGCCGACTCGCGACGCGACGTCTCCGAGGTCTTCGCCAAGGTGCGGCGCGGCCCGCTCGTCATCAGCCTGCGCGAGTCCGGCGAGATCAAGCCGAGCGAGCAGATCACCATCAAGAGCGAGGTCGAGGGGCGCACCACCATCCTCTCCATCGTCCCCGAGGGCACGCGCGTCAAGCAGGGCGATCTGCTCGTCGAGCTCGACACCGCCTCGCTTGAGGAGAACCGCATCAACCAGGAGATCACCGTCCAGAACGCCGAGGCCGCCTTCGTCGAGGCGCGCGAGAGCCTGGAGGT
>JAEEGL010097987.1_pt1 | contig 13265 bp, 9 predicted proteins | sample 9134231 | NCBI WGS metagenome assembly JAEEGL01 (sample SAMN16246548, study PRJNA631951) | gut metagenome | biome: gut microbiome; feature: rumen; material: fiber-attached | host: Bos | place: Iran: Karaj | collected 2018-10 | reverse complement strand
GGCCGAGTATGTGCGGCTGTGCCCGGCTCCTGTCACGGAGTTCGAGGACCAGGCCCGGGTGACGGGCCATATCTTCGACGCGGCTGTGAGCGACGAGCGCTTCCTGTTCCGGCCCGTGCCCGGCAGCGAGACCGACGAGCAGCAGGATTATCTGGTCTCCGCCGGGGACGCGGATCTGTTTCTGGCCCGGCTGACCTATGACGGGCGGCGCTGGAACGCCCAACTGCAAGGCCTGGACGCCATCCGCGCCGTACCGCGCACGCTGTCGATCACGGTCCCGGAGTACACGGTCCTGACCCTCAACGGAAAAAAAGTGGGGCCTTCGTATATCATCGACGACAACGTGCTCTACGAGGACATGTCCGCGCTGGAGATGCGCTTTTCCTCCTGGCCCCATCTGGTGCGCTATGCCATAGAGGGGATCTATGAGGACGCGGAGCTCACCGCCGAGCGGGAGGGCGGACTGACGCTGCTGTACGCCGACGGCACACAGTGGCGCTATACCGTGCCCGACGCGGCGGGATACTCCTTTGCCGTGACGGCCCCCGGAGAGGCCGCCGTCACCGTGAACGGGGCGGTGCTGGGCGCCGGGGACGTGGCCGGCACGGCCGCCTACCCGACCCGGCTGGAGGTGCCCGGGGAGCTCCAGGGGGCCCTGCCCTCCTTCAGCATCTACGCCGCCGGCGGGCTGTACACTCAGGCCTCGGAGATCAGCGCCGTCATGCCCGACGGCACCGTGCTGACAGGCGAGACGGCCGGGGACGGCTCCGTGTCCTTCCCGCTGCCCGGCTCCCGGGCGCTGTACGAGGCCAACCACAAGCGGGTGGAGGAATTCCTGAAGGCCCTGTGCGAGTACGGCGCAGGCCACACCGCGTCTTATTACCCCTCGGTCTACGCCGTGGCGGGCTCGGGCGTGCAGAAGTATATACAGGCCGCTATCAGCTCCCTCCATTGGACCACGGGCGTGACCACCAAATACACCGAGATCTCCTCCTCGGACTATATCCCCCTGGGGGACGCCGCCTTCATCTGCCGGGGAAGGGTGGACTGCTCCACGACCACCCGGTACCAGACGGTGGATCTGGACATCCGTTACGAGATGCTGTGGGTGAAGGTCAACAACAACTGGCTGGTCCAGGACCTGGCGTATGCGTGACAAAACCGGGCGCGTCCGCGGACGCGCCCTTTTTTTCGGTGAACTCCGCGGGGAGCTTCGCCGTCATACACAGTGAGAACTTGAGAAAGCGGGATTGCCATGAAGAGATCCGCCGCCGTGAACAACGCCTTTCTTGTTTTCGGCATTTGCTGCATTCTATACTATCTGGCCATGGGGATCATGGTCCGCTTCGGCCAGTCGCTGCTGTTTCTCTGGCCCATGCTGGGGCTTGCCTGCATCACGCGCTGGCTGCTGTGGAGAAGGGCTTGGAAAAAGGGAAAGGACCACCCCTTCCCCGGCTGGCTGCTCTGGTCGGTCCGGGCGGTGCTCCTGGTGTGCGTGGGCTTTTTCCTGTTTGTGGAATACTTCATCGTGTCCGACGCCGTGAAGAAGAGTGAGGACGGCCTGGACGCCATCATCATCCTTGGGGCCAGAGTGAACGAGGACGGGCCCAGCGGCTCCCTCCGGGAGCGCATCGACGCCGCGGCGGACTATCTGCGGCGGAACCCGGACACCCTGGCGGTGGCCTCCGGAGGCCAGGGGGCGGACGAGCCCATGAGCGAGGCGGCCTGTATCCGTGACGAACTGGCGGCCCGGGGCATCGATCCGGACAGGATCCTCCTGGAGGACCGCTCCACCAGCACGGTGGAGAACCTGACCAACAGCTTTGCCCTGCTGGACGGCAGAGCCGAGCGGGTAGGGCTGGTGACCAACGATTTCCACATCTTCCGGGCGGTGTGCATCGGCCGGGCCTGCTGCGGCCGGGAGCTGAGCCCCATCCCGGCCCGCTCCTCCTGGAGCGGCTTCATCCACTACGCCATGCGGGAGTTCTTCGCGCTGTGTCTGCAGTACACGAAAGGCGAGCTGCGATTCGCATAAAGATTTACGGGACAGCCTCAGCTGTCCCGTTCTCTTTTCAGTATGTCCAGCACCTCCGGTATGGCGCGGATCTCCCAGTCGATGCGCAGGCCCGCTGGGCGCGCCTTGCCGCGGGGATTGAACCAGCAGGTGACCAGTCCCAGGCTGTCCCCGCCCTTCATATCGCTGGTGAGGGAGTCCCCCACGATCATGATCTCTCCGGGATCGACGCCGTCCAGCCCGGCGAGGACCGCATCGAAATACCGCCGGTCTGGCTTTTCATAGCCCACGTCCTCGGAGATGAATACCCTGTCCAGAAGCCTGTCCAGGCCGGAGTTGGCCAGCTTCCGCTCCTGGACGAACTTGGTGCCGTTGGTTACGCCGTACTGTACCAGGCGGCCCTTCAGGGTACGCAGCACCTCCTGCGCCCCATCAAAGAAGATGATGGTCTCCGGCAGGCCGCTCTCATAGGCATAGTCGAATTCCTCCGCCCTGCGGGGGTCTCCGCCGTATTTGGACAGAAATTCCCGGAAACGCTCGGTGAGGATCTCCTTCTTCGTTTTCTCGCCCCGTTCCAGCATCTCCCAGAAGCGCATGTTGATGGCGGAGTAGTCCGCGGCGATCTCGTCGGTGCACTCCCCCATGCCGAATTCCGTGAAGCGCCTGCCCAGCGAGACGCGCTCCGCCGCGGTGAAGTCCAGCAGCGTGTTGTCGATGTCCCAGAGAATGACCTTTATCATCGGCTCTTCGTCCCCCTCAGACTGTCCAGCAGGAAGCCCCGGGCATACCAGGTGGTCTCGTAAAACATGAAATCCAGGGTGTTGGCGTCCCAGATGCAGTTGAACCTTGCGGGGATGTTCAGCTCCTCCTCCCCCTCCCAGACCTGGATCCAGATGGGAAAGAACTCCGTGAAGGGCACGATGAAGCTCAGGTCCCCCTGCTTCTGCTCAATGCCGCCCCAGCTCCGGCACAGGGCTTTTTTCTCCTCTATGTGCCCTTCCACCGTGCTGAGATCCGCTCCGAGGGTATCGACGTGATTGGAGGCGATATTGCCCCCGAGCTCCACGATGCCCACCCACCTGCCCGCAAGGACAGGCCGTCTTTCCGCCCGGGACAGGATGTCGTAGACGGCGCAGGCCTCATTGAAGCCCGCGCGCTTCCCGGCGCAGGTGATCTCCCCGGTGGCCCGGTCCAGCGCGGCCTCCCGGCCCAGCAGGCGGAAATAGATGTTCCTCTCGTCATGGTCCAGGCCGTACCAGTCCAGCATGGGCTGCTGGTCGAAGGTGAGGAAATGCGCCCGGCTCTGGGCGAACAGTCTCTCGTAATTATCTCCCATCTTGTCCCTCCTCAGGCGTTCTTCGCCCAGATCTCACGTACCCAGGCGATCTCCGCGGCGTATCCAGCGTCATCGTTGGGGGTCTCCAATATGAACGGCCGGCCCGCCAGGGCGGGGTGGCGCAGCACCCCGGCCAGGGTCTCCGGCTTCATCACGCCCTGCATCAGCCCGGCGTGCCGGTCCTTGCGGCTGCCCCGGGGATTCAGGGAATTGTTCAGGTGCACCGCCCGGAGCGCATCCAGCCCGATGATTTTGTCAAACGCTGTCAGTACGCCGTCCAGGTCGTTTTCGATGTCGTACCCGCCGTCCCATATGTGGCAGGTGTCCAGGCACACGCCCATCCTGTCCCGGAGCTCCACCCGGTCCAGGATCTCCCGCAGCTCCTCGAAGCAACCGCCCACCTCGCTGCCCTTGCCGGCCATGGTCTCCAGCAGCACGACGGTGCGCATCTCCGGAAAGAGCACCCGGTTCAGGAGCTCCGCGATGGCGGCGATCCCCGCCTCCGTACCCTGGCCCACGTGGCTGCCCGGGTGGAAGTTGTAAAAGCAGCCGGGCGTCAGCTCCATGCGCTGCAGATCCTCGGTAAAGGCAAGCTGGGCGAATTCCCTTACCTTCTCCTTGTCGCTGCAGGGATTGAGAGTGTAGGGCGCGTGGGCCACGAGAGGCCCAAGGGACCGCTCCGCCGCCCAGGCGCGGAAGCGCGCCGCGTCATCCTCCCCGACCTTGAGGGCGGCGCCGCCCCGGGGATTGCGGGTAAAAAAGGCGAACACGTCCGCGTCCAGGGCAGCCGCCCGCTCCGCCATGGCCATGTACCCGCCCGAGGCGGAGACGTGATAGCCGATCCAGCGTTTATCAGTTGACATAATGATTCCTCATTCGTTTGTTTCTTTTTGGAGCATACCATACTTCTCCGAAAATGAAAAGCCCGGAGGCACATGCCTCCGGGGTGGTTTGTATTATGTCAACTTGAAGATCTGGCCCGGGCCCAGGATCTCCGCCACCCGGTCCTGATAGGGGGCGGCTTCCTCCAGGGCGCGGAACTTCCCGATAATGTCGTAGCGGTCCCACATATGCATGGGAAAGGCCTGCTTCACCCGGGCGGTGCGCATGAAGGCGTCGAAGCCCAGCCAGTAATTGTCCTCCAGCCGGGGGTCCAGCGGCAGAAAGGCCGCGTCGATCTCCAGGCCCCGGAGCTTGCCGATCTGGTCGAAAAAGGCTTTTTTCATGGCCTTTTCCTCCGCCGGGGTGTCGTCGGGCCAGGCCCACCAGTGGAGGTCCCCCGCGTGGTAGAGGGTCTTCCCGGCGTAGTTGACCACATAGGCCACGCCGCTGTCCGTGGAGGTCAGGGTGGTCACCGACAGGGGGCCCTTTTCCCCGCCGGAGAACACCCGGCGCATGTCCGCGCCGATGCGGGCGACGGACAGGCCCTTTTCCCGCGCCTGGTCCCGGGGCACATCCGAGGACAGGACGAACACAGTGCCGCTCCGCTGCCCCAGGCGGGTGAAGATCTCCGGTGAGAAGTGATCGGAGTGGGCGTGGCTGACGAACACGAACAGCCGCTTGCCCTTGTCCAGAGAGGGAAGCTCTCCCTCCGCCCAGTCGAAAAGGCACAGTGTATCCTCCCAGTCCGCCAGAAAACCGCTGTGTTTGATGTATGTGATGCGCATACCCCGCGCCCCCCCAATAGATTTACATAAAAATTTTATCTTCTCTTATGTAAATTCAGTATACGGGGTCCGGCGGGTTTCGACAAGTTACAGTTTTGTCTTATTTCTGGTAAAAATCTCCATCTGCCCCGGGCGCTTGACAGGCGGGCTTTCGGGGAATAGTATCGACGGTATACGGAGGCGACGATATGAGATCCATACGAATCGGGTTGGGGATACTCTCGCTGGCGCTGCTGCTGGCCGGATGCGCGGGGAGCGCCGCCGTGCCCGCCTCGGCCGGGACGCCCAGACCCACCTTCACCCCCCTCCCCACCGCCACGCCCACGGCCTCCCCCGTGCCCACCCCGGACCCGGAGGCCCTGGCCAGAGAGGCGGCGGAGCTTGAGACCGTCAGCCAAGCGGAGGCTCTGGCGGCGCAGTATTATTATGACGAGGCCCTCTCGCTGCTCTCCGGCGCGGAGATCACCGGGGAGATCACCCGGGCGGCGGAGGAGAAGATCCGCGCCGAGAGGGACTCTCTGGTCCCCTACGAGGGGGAGCTGCGGCATATCTTTTTCCACAGCCTGATCGTCTATCCCGAGATGGTCTTCCGGGACCTGTACACCCCCATGGGAGGGTATAATTCCGGCTTCGCGGAGAAGGCCGAGCTGGAGCGGATATTGCCCCAGCTCTATGAGCGGGGTTATGTGCTCTACGACCTGAACGAGTGCTATGAGCTCCGCAACGGCCGGATGTGCCGGAAGGAGATCCTGCTGCCCAAGGGGAAGACGCCGCTGATCCTGTCGGTGGACGACGTGGCCTACGCCTACGGGCCGGGCTGGGCCAGCCGGCTGTATGTGGACGGCAGCGGCGCTCTGCTCTATGAGGTCCCCAATCCCCAGGGCGGCACGGACGTGTGCTCCGATGGAGACGTGATGGGGCTGGTGGACAACTTTGTGAAGGCCCACCCGGACTTTGCCTGGCACGGCCGGAAGGGCACCATCGCCCTCACCGGCTTTCAGGGGGCCTTCGGCTATCCCAGCTACGACGATCCGGACAATGCCTCTCAGATCAAGGCCGTGGCCGAGGCGCTGAAGGCCGAGGGCTGGAGCTTCGCCAGCCACAGCTACACCCACAACAGCGGGCAGTACGGCTTCTGGGGCGCGGGCTGCAACCCGGCCAATATCTATTACGACATCAACAAGTGGGTGGACCGGGTGACGCCCTGCATCGGCCCCACCAACCTGTTCATCGCCCCCTTCGGGGCCCGGGTCACCGGAGAGGCCCTGCAGCATGTGCTCAACGCGGGCTTTGACATCTACTGCACCGTGGACAGCCATGTGGTCAACGAGCTCTACGACAGCTATGCCCTCATGTCCCGCATCGAGATCGGCGGCTACTCCATGCGCAAATACGTCCCCCTGCTCAACGAGCTGTTCTTCAACGTGGACGAGGTGTTCGACGCCGGAGGCAGACCGCCGCTGGCGGAGTAAAAGAAAAAACAGACGATCCTCTCTCCTGCCCACGGGAAGCAGGCGGAGGGTCGTCCGTTTGCTTTTTTGAGTTTTCCACAGTTTCCACAATCAAGGTCTGTGGAAAACTCGTTTTTGGCCCTGCATTTTGGGTTTCCCCCACACCCCTTTCCTGCTCTCTTCTATACTGATCTTTTCTTTTCTTATCTTATCTTATCTATACTTACCTTATCTTATCTTATCTAACCTTATCTATACTTACCTTATCTGGGCAGCCGGGGTATCGAAAGCGCGGCAGCCGGACGGAACGGGCCTTTGAAAGCCCGGTCCACGCAAACAAAAACGCGGCGCCCCTTTTCCGGTAAGGACGCCGCGGTCTTTTTTGCAGATCACCGCCCGTAGAGCTCGGTCATGCGGGCAATCTTTTTTGTGAGCGCGGGGGTGATGGCGCCGGGCTTCATCCGCCACTGCCAGTTGCCCCCCAGCAGGCCGGGGGAGTTCATCCTCGACTCCGCTCCCAGCACCAGCCAGTCCTGCATCTGCGCCACGAACAGCTCCGACGGAGAGGCCATGCCGCCCCGGAGCATCCCGAAGGCGTAGCCCTCCTTATGGTTGAGCCCCAGGTATTCCCGGGCCAGAGCCAGGGAGTCCGTGTCCGTTTCAGCCAGCCACTGGCCCAGGGTGTTGTTGTCGTGGGTGCCGATATAGCATACGCTGTTCACCTCGCAGCGATGGGGCAGATACTCGCTGTTGCCCTTGGGGTCAAAGGCGAACTGGAGGATCTTCATGCCGGGGAAGCCGGAGAACTCCCGCAGGGCGATGACCTCGTCGGTGAGGAAACCCAGGTCCTCCGCGATGATGCGCAGCTTTGGAAGGGCGGTCTTGATGGCGGTGACGAAATCCCGGCCCGGGCCGGGCTTCCAGCGGCCGTAACGGGCTGTGGGGTCCCCGTAGGGCACGGCCCAGTAGCTCTCCAGCCCCCGGAAGTGGTCGATGCGGACCACGTCGTAGAGCTCCGCGGCGGCCTTCATCCGGCGGATCCACCAGGAAAAGCCGTCGGCGCGCATTTTGTCCCAGTCGTACAAGGGATTTCCCCAGAGCTGGCCGTCCTCGGTGAAGTAGTCCGGCGGGACGCCCGCCACATCGATGGGACGGCGCTGGGCGTCCAGCTGGAAGTACTCGGCGTCAGCCCACACGTCCGCAGAGTCCAGGGGCACGTAGATGGGCACATCGCCGATGATATCGATGCCCTTGCCGTGGACGTAAGAGCGCAGGGCCTTCCACTGCCGGTCGAAGAGGAACTGGGTGTACACGCACTGCTCCACATCCTCCCGGAGCTCCTCGGCGTAGCGGGTCAGGACCTCCGGAGACCTTCTCAGGCGCAGGTCCTCGTCCTCCCATTCGATCCAGGGCCGCATGTTGAACCGGGCCTTGCAGGCGGTAAAGAGGGCGAAGTCCTCCAGCCAGCCGCTGTTCTCGGCCCGGAAGGCCGCCACGGCCTCCCGATCCCGGTCCCAGCCCCGCTGATACGCCTTTTTCAGCAGACCGGGGCGGCCGTTGAAAAGCGCGCCGTAGTCCACTCGGGCGGGGTCGCCGCCCCAGAAGACCGAGCTGACCTCCTCACGGGTGAGCAGGCCGTCAGCGCACAGGGCGTCCAGGTCGATGAAATAGGGGTTGCCCGCAAAGGCGGAGCCTGTCTGGTAGGGAGAGTCCCCGTAGCCCGTGGGCCCCAGGGGCAGGATCTGCCAGTATTTCTGTCCCGCCGCAGCCAGAAAGTCCGCGAAGGCCCGGGCCTCCCGGCCCAGGGTGCCGATGCCCCAGGGCGAGGGCAGGGACGAGATATGCATGAGGATACCGCTTGCTCTCATTGGTCGATCCCCCGTCTCTTTTCAGATGTTCCAAATATTCTCCGCGTACATGCGCACGGCCCGGTCGGAGGAGAAATACCCCGCCGCGGCCACGTTGTACAGGCACTTCCTGGCAAAGCCGATCCGGTCGGTCCAGTCCCGGATGGCCCGCAGGCGGGTCTCCCGGTAGCTGGGGAAGTCCTTGAGGACGAAGTAGTTGTCGGGCCGCTGCCAGCTCTCGCCGTAGAGCAGGGAGTTGAAGAGCTCCCGCTGGTCGTTGTCGGTGTCCACGGTGCCGTCCACCAGGGTGTTCACCGCCCGGCGGACACGCCAGTCGCTGTCAAAGATCCCCTTGGGATCGTAGTTGGGCCGCAGGGCGTTGATCTCCTCCACCCGCGCGCCGAAGATGTAGTTGTTCTCCTCTCCGGCCCGGCGGACGATCTCCACGGTGGCGCCGTCCATGGTGCCAAGGGTCACGGCCCCGTCCAGCATCAGCTTCATGACGCCGGTGCCGGAGGCCTCGGTCCCGGCAGTGGAGATCTGCTCGGAGATGTCCGCGGCGGGGATGATGAGCTCGGCGTAGGAGCAGTTGTAGTTCTGCACGAAGACGATGCGCATTTTGCCGTTGACGGCGGGATCGTTGTTCACCAGGGCCGCCAGGCGGTTGATATAACGGATCACGGCCTTGGCCCGGCGGTAGCCCGGGGCCGCCTTGGCCCCGAAGATGAAGGCCACGGGAGGCAGGTCGGTGAGCTCGCCGTTCTTGATGTCAAAGTACAGGTCTGCCAGACCCAGGGCGTTGAGGAGCTGGCGCTTGTACTCGTGGGCCCGCTTCACCTGCACGTCGAAGACGAACTCCGGCGGGATCTCCACGCCCTCCGCCCTGCGGATGTGCTCGGAGAGCTGGCGCTTCTTGGCCAGCTTCACCTCGTTGAAGCGCGCCGCCAGGGCGTCGTCGATATGGCCCTTCAGGTAGCCGATCCGGTCCAGATCCCGGAGGAAGCCCTCGCCGATGACGCTGCGGATCAAGCTGGTCAGCTCCGCGTCGCACAGTCCCAGCCAGCGCCGGGGCGTGACGCCGTTGGTGATGTTCAGGATCTTGCCCGGGCAGCGCTGCTGCCACTCCCGGAACAGGTCGTTTTTCAGGATGTCGGTGTGGATCTCCGCCACGCCGTTGACTTTCCGGGACATGTACACGGACATATCCGCCATGGAGGCCCGGTTGTCCTGGAGGATGTGCAGAGGGCTGTCGGGGAAGTCGGCGCGGAGCTTTTCCTCGATGCGCAGGAGGATATCGCAGATCTCGGGCACCACGCTGCGCAGCAGCTCCATGTCCCAGCGCTCCAGCGCCTCGTTCATGACGGTGTGGTTGGTGTAGGAGAACACGCCCCGGGCGATGTCGAAGGCCTCGTCGAAGCTCAGCCCCTCCAGCATCAGCAGCCGGATCAGCTCGGGAATGGACATGGCGGGGTGGGTGTCGTTGAGCTGGATGGCAAAGAGATCCTTCATGGCCGCGAAATCGTTCCTGCCATAGCTCTTGAAGGTGCGCAGGAGGTCCTGCATGGAGGCGCTGGACAGGAAGTACTGCTGCTTGACACGCAGGCGCTTGCCCTCCCAGGTGGAGTCGTTGGGGTAGAGCACCCGGGTGATGTCCTCGGCCCGGTTCTTCTCCGTCAGGGCCCGGACATAGTCCTGCTGGTTGAAGGCGTCGAAGTCCAGCTCCTGGATGGCCTCGCACTGCCACAGGCGCAGGGTGCCCACGTTGTCGTTCTCGTAGCCGATGATGGGGGTGTCGTAGGGCACAGCCTCCACGGTCTGGTCGGCGAACTTCACAAATACGGTGTGCTTTTCCCGGCGGAAGCTCCAGGGGTCCCCGAACTTGGCCCAGTCGTCGGCGCTCTCCCGCTGGGCGCCGTTCTCAAAGCTCTGCTTGAACAGGCCGAACCGGTAGCGCAGGCCGTAGCCGCTCAGGGGGATGTTGCAGGTGGCGGCGCTGTCCAGATAGCAGGCCGCCAGACGGCCCAGACCGCCGTTGCCCAGAGCCGCGTCCTCGATCTCCTCCAGGCAGGCCAGGTCCACGCCGCGCTTGGCGAAGGCGGCGCGCATCTCGTCCAGGATGCCCAGGTTGAACAGGTTGCTGTATACCAGGCGGCCGATCAGATACTCCGCAGAGAGGTAGTACGCCTTGCGCTTGTTCGCCCGGCGGGCCCGGGATTTGGTCCAGTTGTCGCCTACCGCCAGCATCACCGCCCGGCCCAGGGCGTTGTGCAGATGATGAGGGGAGGCTTCCTCCAGCCGCTCGTCCTCATCATATTTCAGCAGGGATTCCGTAGTGTTCAGGATATCCTGCGTCGAATACATCATAGTCGTATATTTCCTTTCCTCTTGGATAACAGATTTCAACAAAAAACCAGTTTATTATAGTCTATCCAGAGCGCTATTGCAACCACTTATTCGTTGACGGGGAAAAAAATACCGGACGGCGGGCAGGGCCCGTCATCCGGTATCAGTTTATGATCGCTGCTCCGTGTCCGGTCTCATCCGGCGTAGGGCAGCATCTCGAAATATTCGTTCTCGCTTAACCCGTTGATGTACCACCCGCCGTTGTCGCCCAGGACATACTCCAGCAGGATCGTGCCGTTGACCCCGTTATTGGTGGAAAAGCCGGCCACGTTCCCGTCGGTGCCCGTCAGGAGGATGGCGGTCCCGGGGGGAAGCATTTTGAAGGCCCCGTCATCCAGGATCACGGGCAGATCCCGCTTCACCACCAGATAGAAGTCGTTGGTATCGTATGTCCAGCCGCCCCGGCCTCCGGGGGAGAACACGCCGTCGGCCAGGGTATAGGGCCGCACGGCCCGGTAGGTCCCCAGCTGATAGCTCCAGCTCTCGATGTAGAGCTGCCAGGCGGACAGCACGGCCCGGCCGTCCACAGTGGACGTCACCGTCCAGGGGTTGGCGCCCCGGCGGCTCTCTCCGGTGAAGGACAGAGGCTCCAGGGTGTCGCCCCGCCAGGCGGAGGTCACATAGTCGTCCGAACCCAGATCGCCGCTGAAGATAAGCTCCGGCACGCCGTTGCTGTCCACGTCCGCCAGCCACAGCGTGCATGACGCCCTGTCCACACTCACCACGTCGCCCAGGCTCTCGCCGTCCACCGTGATCTTCCACGCGCCCTCTTCGGCGTTCTCAGGGACCAGGTCGATGGTCTCGTTCTCCCCATCCCCGTCCAGATCGTAGACGAAGGGCAGCCTTCCGCCGATCTCCGCGGGAAGGGCGGTATAGGGCCGGGCGTCCATCAGCACCAGGGAGCCGTCCCTGCCGCTCTGGGAGATCAGGAATTCCTTTTCTCCCGTGCCGTCGGTATAGATCAGCTTCAGGGTGGGCAGCACATCGCCGATCCAGGTGCGCACGCATATGCTCTCGCCGTCCTCCAGCCGGGAGACGGACAGCAGATCGCCGTTCTCATAGAAGATGTTGGAGTACTCGGAATACTCCACCCGGGCGATGCGGAGGTCCTTCACCGCGCCCGCGGCGGTCAGTACCACGCAGGCCCCTCGGCCGTCGGTGCCGTCGTCGGCGGTGTACAGGCTCTCCCCGGGATCGTCGGCGATGACTCCGGTCAGCTCCCCGTCGGCCTCGTCCTCGGGCGGAAGATAGTCCTCCTTCATCTGCCAGCGCAGCCACTCATACGGCACGGTGAGCTCGATGGGGCCGGCGGCGTAGGGGGCGATCTCATACTGGTTGGCCACTACGGTGAGGCCCTCTTCAGAAAAATACCAGAGCTGGTCCCGGAGCAGCCCGGGCAGGGAATCCTCGTAGCCGGGGTAGTAGGCGTCGATGTACCCGGCGTGGTCTCCGTCCCGGCTCGTCTCCCACAGCCGCTGGACGCAGCCGGACAGGAAGGCGTCCGTGTCCTCCGCAAGATCTGTAATAGAGATCTGCTCGCCGGTGGCGGCGTCAAAGTTCATGCTCCAGATGGCGGTGCCGCCGTGGGCTCCGCCGGAGTAATAATAATCGCTGAACGTGATCGTGAGCACCCGGGCGTCGGAGCGGCTGACGACAGCGGCGCGCTCCATGGCGTAGGGGTAAAACTCCCCGTCGAAGCCCTCGGACCGGCGCCAGGCCAGGTCCTCCCCGGCGGCGGCGAGAAAGCTCTCGGTACCGGAGAGGCCCTCCAGGTCCGGATCGCCGTTGACGAACAGCTCCTGCTCGGCCCGCAGGGCAGCGTTGATCTTCTCCTCGGCGGCCCTGTTGCCGGGGATGGTCACCACCGGCAGCGCCGAGGCATAACTCAGCAGCTCGGTGACGCCGTCGTCGTCCAAAAACGTCTCGGACTCCCGGCGGATCTCCGTAATGATCTGCCCCTTTGCACTCTCCGCCGGGGTCACTTCCGGGACCGGGACATCGGTGGGGGCCGGGGAAGCCGTCTCCTCCGCCGGGGCGGGGGTGGCCGCCGGGGCGGCAGCGCCGCCGCAGCCCGCGGCCGACAGCAGCAGGCAGAGCGCCAGAAGCGCCGCAAACTTCTTCATCATATCAATCCTCCGTAAAGAACATGGGATAATCGTAGATCTGGTGGCCCGTCTCCAGCACGGAGCCGTCCACGGTGAGCATCACGCTGTCCGCCTCCGTGACGTATTCCAGGGCCGTGTTGACGATGCCGCGGACATAGAGCAGCTCGCCCGAGGTGCCGCAGGAGCGGAGCTGGGCCGCGGCGGCGTCGGTCAGATCCAGCCGCAGCACATCACCGTCCAGCTGAGCGGAGCGGAGCGCCGTCTCCGCCTCCAGCACGCCGCGCATGACCGCGTTCAGGGCGGAGAGCATGTCCCCGCTCTCCTCCGGCATGATCTGTACGCCGCAGGCGCGCAGGTTCGTCACCTGGCTGTCGGGATAGTACGCCCGCAGCACCAGGGGCGTGTTCAGCTCCAGAGCGGGGTAGAGCTGCCGGAACACCGT
>JAEEGL016898081.1_pt1 | contig 13266 bp, 10 predicted proteins | sample 9134231 | NCBI WGS metagenome assembly JAEEGL01 (sample SAMN16246548, study PRJNA631951) | gut metagenome | biome: gut microbiome; feature: rumen; material: fiber-attached | host: Bos | place: Iran: Karaj | collected 2018-10 | reverse complement strand
GGTGACCGCTGTACATGACGAGGGTCTGCTCGTCGGTCATCTCGCTGAGGTATTTCATCACGAGGCGATACTGGGCCCAGTTCTGGAACACGGCGCCATTGCCGCCGTAGGTGATCAGCTCGTGGGGATGCTGTGCTACTGCGGGGTCGAGGTTGTTCTGAATCATCAGCATGATGGCGGCAGCCTGACGGCATTTGGCCGGATATTCCTCGATGGGACGGGCATACATCTTGTAGGTGGGACGCAGGCGGTACATGTAGATGCGTCCGTACTTTTTAAGTTCCTCGGCAAACTCAGGTGCAAGCATCTTATGATATTTGGCGGGGAAATAGCGCAATGCATTGCGGATGGCAAGTTTCTTCTCAGTGGGTGTGAGTATGTCCTTACGCTTTGGTGCATGGTTCACCGTGGGGTCATAAGGTCGTGGTTCAGGCAGCGGATCAGGGATACCGAGCCTCAATTCGTTCTGAAATTCTTCTAAAGTCATGATACTTATTATTATATTTTATTTTTTGTTTCCTTTAAAATGCCGTGAGGTGGATTGTCCTTGTGAAATATCGTAGTAGTTAAAGAACAGGCTGTCACCTTTGAAGTATCCATCCCACCCACTATGAGGATTGTTTGTGGTGGAGGTAAAAGTGCCTTCGGAGGTGCAGTTTACTATATAAGATTGACCGATGTAACCAATAACAAGTTCATTCTCTCCCTGCTTTGCAACGGACAGGGACTCGTTGGTGTATATCGTGTCAAACTGATGGTCCGACCCCAAAGAATAGTGGTATTCGCAATATCCCACATAGTCGCCCTCCCATACATCGCGGTAATCATTATCTTTGTCTCCGCAGCCGGCAAAAACCGCCACGCATGCTGCAAGTACAGGAATAAAAAATCTAATTGTTTTCATTTTATTGTTTTAGTTTATGTAATTCGGGTGCAAAAGTACGAAGAAATATTGAAATAGGAAAAATTATTTCCATTTAGAGGAAGCAGCTTACCAGTCCAAGACTGACTTGGAGGTAACCGTCGTGCAGCAGATCAGGGCTGAAGGGGGAACAAACGAGGTGTTGTGTGTATCCGATTGAGAACGAAAGACCGGTATAGTTGTAAAAATACCACTCAAATGCACATTCAGCATGTGCCAGAGGCATGAAACGTGTCAGGTTTATCTGCTCGTTGATGACGTTCACTGTGGGAAAGCTGCATACCGTCATTCCGCCATAAGCAGAGAATGCGAAGCTGCATTTTTTCAGTGGATGTAAGCGATAGAGGACTCCAGCAATGAAATCGATCATTTCCAAATTTGCTGAGATGAGGGTGCTTTCCTCAATGGTCTGACGGGTGTAGCTATACGAACGCTCGTTCATTCTCAGACCAATCGCCCATCCTTTGAAAGGATCTTCCATCTGTAGATGATATTCGCCGACAAGGTCGATAGAATAACCTGTTTGCAGCGTGGGTGACATCGGGACACTCAATCCGACGTAGTCGTTCACATAGAAATGATGATACCAGCGTATCGGTTTTTCTTCCTGGGCTACGACTGTCAGACACAATAAAAAGGATGCGGTAATAAAAAAAAGTCGTTTCATGGGGCGTCGTTAGAAGGATAATTGCAGTCCCACTTCGAGACGGGGAAGAAGTACTTTGCCAGCAGCCACATCGTTTCCGATACCGTTAAGGCGGAAGCGTCCGTAGAGACCGATGATGTCGAAGGTAAATCTTGTGGTGACACCCCAGTTCCAGCGGTATTCGCTGAGGGGGTCGATGTTGCGCACAATACTGTAGCGCGACGAGGCGATATCGCCGGTGTGGGAGCCTTTGAGGCGGTAGGCGTTGAATCCCCAGTTGCCATATACGCCGAGGTCCCAGTGAAGACCTTTGTGCAGCAGTCCGGCAGGAAGCAGGCGTACACGTTGGTAGATTTCGATGCCGACTTCACCCAGATTGACACGGTGTTTGGTCACATTCTTGTCCAGCCACAGGACATCGTCGTCCATTCCGGCCAGCGTGTCAAGTCGATTGACATCGTTACCCATGCGGTAGGAGGTGTTACCGTATTCGAGAGCGAAGCCCCAGCCATAGCCTTTGGTGAAAAGGTAGGTGCGGCGAATGCCGATGCGCTTGGCAGGCGACCAGATGCCATGGTCTAATTCCTCGCTGGCGGTATTGATGGGCAGACCGAGCATGAGGTAAGGTTCCCAACGGGAATGTTCTTCGTCAAGGTATTTGGAGAAATGGCTCTCATAATTGTTGTATACATTGACCGGATTCTGAGCGCTGTCATAGACGAAGACCCTCATCTCCTCCTCGGACTGCGGATTTATCGTGCAGTTATCCACATAGCCTTTGTAAAAAACGGTAACCGTTGCGGGGCTGCTGATTTCGATAGACATATCTTTAGTGAATGTCTGTATGGCTGTTTTGCTGTAGTTGATGATGGCTCCGTCGGGTCGGCTGTTCTTTACAAAAACATAGCATCTTTCTTTGCTTTCAACAAGGGGTATAACCTTTACGTTGTCGCCTTCTCTCTCAAAGCGGAAAGTAGGTTGCACCTCTTTGCGGTCGCCCGTGAAGTAGTCGGCCTGCGGTACGCCATAGCCGTAGGAGTAGTCGCAATAGGGGTAGAGATCGGCAGAGCGTTCTATTTCATGGAACAGTTCCATGGCGGTCAGGTTGGGATGTGCCTGCAGGGCGCAGGCGGCAAATCCGGCCACAAGGGGACAGCTGAAACTGGTGCCGTCGACGTAGTGGTAATTATAGTTGTATTTGTTGACACCACCGGTGGCGGCAGTGTGGGCGGTGCCGAAGGCGACGACATTGGGCTTCTGGCGTCCGTCGGCAGTAGGGCCGTAACTGCTGAAATATATTTGACTGTAGTCGGCTAAACTATTGGCGATGCCGCCTACACAGAGTACGCTGTCTGCGTCGGCTGGGGTGATGATGGTGCGCCAAGAGCGGTCGCCACCCTCGTTGCCGGCACTGTTGCAGACCAGAATACCTTTACGGGCAGCCATGTTGCCGGCCTTGGCGACATAACTCTGACCGTTCATGTCCTTGGTATAGTAGCGGTCTTTGCCATAGCCCAGAGAGGAACTGATGATTTGGGCACCGTTTTTGTCGGCCCATTCCACGGCCATCATCCACCAGACTTCCTCTTTGAAGGGCTCGGTGTTGACCTCGGTGCGTGCCAGTAGGAATTCGGCTCCCGTGGCGAGGCCGTCGTCACAAAGGACCTCTCCGTCTGTGCCTTCATAGCGGTGGATGCCGGCGATGCAGCTCAAGGTCATCAGACCGTGGCTGTTCCATCCATACACATCTTCTTTCTTGTTGGGAAAATTCCAAGTCTTGATGATGCGGCCTTCGTCGCGCAGGTGCTTGAAGGCGATATGGGTGTTGACCTGCGGGAAACCGCCGTCGAAGACAGCGATGCGCACGCCTTTGCCATTGATGCCTTTGTTGCGGAAGTAATTTCCGCCCATGCGGATTATCTGATCGGAAAGGTTTTTGTTCACGTTCTCGAACATGTCGGCAGTGCGTTCATTATAGGAGTTTTCGACTGTCGCAGCCTGCATGTCGCCACCCAGCAGGAGAACCTCTCTGACGAAAGGTAGCTTTTGGATGGCTGCTATCTGTTCAGGAGTGGCGGTGACAGCCACAGCATTCAGCCAGCGGCTCTGACCGAAGTCTTCGGTTGCAAGGGCATCGATTTGTGACACGTAGTTCCCGTTCAGCGGATAGTTGCTGATGTCGTAGAGGTCAGCATGGTTCAGCTGGTAGCGTTCGATGGCTTTGCTGTCAAAATAGCTGTAAGGGTCGAAAGTTGTGCCATTTTTGTCGGTCAGCATGACCCAGTAGCAGGACTGGGCTTTCAATCCGATGGCGAGCATCGCTAAGGTCAGAAAAACGATTGTTTTTTTCATGTCGCAGGGTGGTAAAGGGTTACATACTTGTTGTTAGAAGGAAATCTGCAGGCCGAGTTGGAACTGAGGCAAGTCGATGTCGTTCTGCGAGAAGCGGTAGCGTGCGTAGAGACCAATCCAGTCCCAGACAAGGCGGGTGGTGACTCCCCATGTCCAGTCGCCGACATGGGACAGTTCACTGTAGGTGACATCTTCGCTCATACAGATGTCAGGATGTTGGTTTTTGTTGTAGCGTATACGATAGTAGTTGATAAGTGCACCCCCATAGAGGCCGATGTCCCAGTGTAGTCCTTTGCCGCGCAGGCTTCCTCCAGTTTTGATGCGAATACGTTGGAATAGTTCAAGGTTGAACGATGTCATGTTGAATAATTTCGTTTCAGCGTTGCTGAAATCATTCCCGGCCATCATAAGTTCAGTATCCCAGCGGTTGACAGCCTCGGGCTGATAGTAGTAATCGTTTGCCGCAATATCGAAACCGATGCCGAGGGCGTACCATTTTTTGAAGTGACGCATCACGCGGACTCCGACATTACCGGCGTCGCTGTAGTTCATGGGATCTTTGTTGAAGAACCACTGGATGCCGTATTGTACGTAAAATTCACCCAGATATTTCTGTCCTACGCCCCAGTTGGAGACACGGTTGTCGGCCAGGGTACGGTTTCCGTATTCCAGGAAGTTGTCTTTGAAATAGCCTGCGGTGTCAATGACATAGTATTCAAAAGAGTGGCTGTTGTTTGCCACAAGCATGCTGTCGATTTTCGACAGACGGTAGCTATCGGTAAAGCCATTGACATGTGCCACCAGCGTGTATCCGTAGATGGCGGCTTTTGGAATGGCGACACACATTTCATCGTCAAAATGTTCGATGCCAAGGTTGACATAACGTTCGATTTTCCCTTTACGGTTTTGGATTTTGAACATGACCACATCTTCTTTTGTCTGGTCGCTGCTTGAAATGTTTCGATTGTTGATGTTCAGGGTGCTTTGTGTCTCTTTCCGTTTGCCGTTGGGATGTATGATGATATAGTCGCCGTGTTCTTCGAAGGCAAAGGTGGCGGCAGGTTGCAGGATTTGTTTTACCTCGTCGAGGAAGTAGCTGGCCTGGGGTACGCCGTATCCGAAAGCGTAGTCGTAGTAGGGAAAGAGGTCGCCGGATTTTTCAATGTGCACCTTCATCTCCATGGCGGAGAGCTTCTTGTCGCGCAGAACCTGCCAAGCACAGGCACAGAAGCCTGCCGTCAGCGGTGAGGAAAACGAGGTGCCGTAGGCATATTCTGTTTCTTGGTTATTGTGCGGGTCGGCCACTTCGCAATAACCAAAATTGCACACGTTGGGTTTCATACGTCCGTCGGCAGTGGGTCCGTAGCTGCTGAAAGAGATGTGACCGTATGAGGTGAGTGAAGGATTGATGCCGCCTACGGTGAGGATGTCTTCAGCGTCACCGGGGGTGACGATGCACTTCCATGCGTTGTCGTCGCCTTCATTGCCTGCTGAATTGCAAACCAGAATGCCCTTGCGGGCGGCCATGTTGGCTGCTTTGGCCACGTGGCTGCGTCCGTCCATTTCCCATGGGTAATGGCGGTCCTTGCTGTACCCCAGTGAGCTGTTGATGATATCGGCACCGTTTTTGTCGGCCCATTCCACAGCTTGGGTCCACCAGACCTCTTCCTTGAAAGGCTCAGGTTCCACCTCGGTTTTGGCGAGCAGGAAAGAGGCTCCGGTAGCCAATCCCAGCTGTTTGTCACCCAGCTTGCCGGCGATGCAGCTCAGCACCATTGTGCCATGGGTGTGGTTGTCGTAGACAAAATCACGTTTTTTGGTAAAATCCCAAGTGGCGAGGATGCGCCCGTTATCACGCAGGTGTTTGAAGGCTAGGTGTGTGTCGACGGCATGGAATCCTCCGTCGAAAACGGCAATACGGATGCCGGTACCGTCAATGCCTTTCGCAATAAACATGTCGCCCTGCATGCGGAGTAATTGGTCGGTGATGGTTGATTCAGAATTTGGAATGTCAAAGCCCGGATACTGTTCTCCTTTTTCTGTATGCAAGAAAGCTGGATTATCTGTGCATTCTGCGATTTGCATTTCGCTGGCAATCATTCGAGTCTTCTGAACGAAGGGCAGTTTTTCTATGATGGCGATTTGGTCGTCAGTGGCCATCACGGCGACGGCGTTAAACCAGCGGCTTTGACCTACCTCTTCAGTGGCGATGGCTTCAATTTGACCGACATAGTTGCTGTTGAGCGGGTAGTTGCTGATGTCGTAAAGGTCGGCATGGCTACGTTGATAGCGTTCGATGGCTTTGGCATCGAAATAGCTGTAGGGATCGAATGTGGTCCCGTTTTTGTCGGTAAGGAAGACCCAATAGCAGGATTGCGCATTGACGCTGCAGAAGAAAAGGGTCATTGCAAGTGTGAACAGGAATCTTTTCATGGTATGTTGTTTTTTGTTTTTCAATGAAGCACGGCATGCAGTACCTCGTGTGATTTGAAATTTTTGAAATCTGAGAGGTGTACATGGTAATATTCGATGAGATTGTTGAGCGTGGCAGTGCGTTGGTTGGCCGACAACTGGGGTAGGGGACTGCGGTGCTGTGTGGCGGAGAGGTAGTGGTGAATATAGGCACTGGCATTGATGTCGAGAAAGTAGTCGATGTTAGGGTTGGTGGCTGTCGACAATTGAGAGGGCGAGGAGAGGAACCTGCCTTCTTTGAGATTGAAAAGCGGTTCGTGACTGCTGTAGTTGTTCAACGGTTCGATGCCGATGTAATGGGCGGTGTGCAGAAGAAACCGGATAGGGAACGAGGCTGCGTGTGTCGGCGGTAGGGTAGGGAGGGCCAGCGTGTGTAGTTCTTCGCTGACATAGTCAAACAGTTGAGGGTTGGGTTCGTTTTCTTTGAGTGATTTGTATAGCACCTCGTCCATAAAGAACAGCAGCGCCATCCGGACCCCGTCACTGTTGATATGGCTGGCAGGGGAGACAGAACGCATCTCCTTGATGTATTGCAGCTGTTTTTTGGGGTTGTTGTAAACGGTCATCTCCAAATGGGACAGCGGTTGCAGCAGGTTCTGTTTGGTACGGCCGTTGGTGCTGCGTACACCCTTGACAATGTAGGAACAAAGACCCAGTTCGCGGGTGAAGACCTTCGCGATGATGCTCGTCTCGGCATATTTGGTTGTATGTAGCACCAGGCCTTGGGTTGTCAGTAGCATTGTCTTATCGGATGATGAGTATTTTGGTTACGGAACGGATGTCGCCGTCATCAGAGGAGGCAAAGACATAATAGACACCCGAAGCCACTTTCTTGCCGTCGTTGGTGCATCCGTTCCAGATGGCTTGTCCACCGTTGGAGGTGGTGGAGAAAACGGTATGCCCGGCGGCATCGGTAATATGCACCAGTGCGTTGCGTGAGAATCCTTTGATGGCTATGTGACCGTCATAGTCGGGTCGCACGGGATTGGGGAACGCATGAATGTCTTCCTGTGGCGTGGCAAATGCATAAGTTGCCGTCGTGCGGTAGGACTGGAGTCCTTTGTCTGTCCCTATAAAGAGTTCGCCGGTCCAAGGAAGGATGCTGAGGGCTACGATTTTGTCGGAGAACAACGGTGTCTCGGCCATGGTGAAGTGCTCCAGCTGTTTTTGTCCGTTGGCCGACAGCAGGTAGAGTCCGCCGCTATTGGTACCTACCCATTTCCGATTGGCGCCGTCGACAATGATGCTGGTGATATTCTCGTAAGCCAGCAGGTATTCGTTGATACCGTTCTCGTTGTAGAGAATATTGCTACAGGTTACAGGGGATTTTTCCCCGTTGCCGCCGTTTTGGAAGGCTTTGGAGAGGTCGTAGATGACCTTGATGCCTTTGTTGGTGCCTACCCAGATGGCGCCGTTGTGATCCTGTACCAGGCAGTGGACCGATGCGGTCTCCAGTCTGGCACCGTTGTTGGGGTCGATATAGGCCATGCGGTTTTCACCGTCATGGACGAAGATTTTGTTGGCGTGTCCCCAGAAAAGTTTGAGCCCGTTGATGCTGTCGCATAGGATGTTGTCGATGTCGGAGCCGGAGACCATGTTGAGGATGTTGAATTTCTTCCAGCTGCCGTCGGTATAATGGGCTATCAATCCATAGGGCTGTTTGGAATTGATGGCCCACAGATTGCCTTTGCGGTCGTAAGCCACACCGCCGGTGCGTAGCGAGACATAATCACCTTCTGTGTAGGGCACAAGACAACTGTCGCTATTGCTTTGGTCGTAATGTGCGGTAACGGTATTGTCATTGATTTCGACCAATCCGCTGCCCCAGGTTGCAGCCATTTTGATGTTGGGCTTGCGGGGGTTGAAAGCCACGTGGATAAGGTCGTACATGCCGTTCAGCAGATGGTCGGGGTCGTCGGGCTGTCTCCAGCGGTTGTCCTTGAAACTGTATAGGGTGGCAGGAAGGTATACGCCTGCATAGGTGGTGGTGTGTCCGCCGGGACAAACAAGCAGTTCGTCGTTGAATGAGACCAGTCGGAAGACATTGTCACTTGCCGGTCCTTCGGGTTCAATGATACGAAGCGAGTTCTCAGGATTCGATGGATCGCACACAGCCAGTGCAGTCCACTGGTGAGCCATCCATAATTGTCCGTCGTTCGACAGCACGGCGTCGTTGACATTCATCTCCATCCAATCGATGTCGTCCAGTTCGTGAACCGATTGGAAATTGTTGTCAAAAATGGAGAGCCGTCGGTCGCGGACCACCAGAATCTGTTGGTGCGACACCTTCATGGTGCGTAGTGTGTCGGTTATCCATGGAACAAATGAATGATTGAGACTCCGGTAGAGGGTGGAACTTCCGTCGGAATTGTCATAGGTCATTGCCAACAGACTGCCGTCGGGGGCGATGTCCAGTATTTTGACGGTCTGTCCGGCCAGCAGAGAGTTTTCATCACGGTTCCAGTTGCTGACAATATGGAGATAAGGGCTGGCTTTGGGCGCTGACAAGATTCCGTTATCGGTGGCGGCAACAATGGTGTCGCCGACAAAGGCAATATCGTTGATGTTGGCGTAAGTGCCGTCGGGGCCGAGAAAATAGGTCTCCTTGATTTCCTGGCGGTTCAAATCGACGACAACAACGCCGAAGGCGCAGGCAAGGTAGGCGCAGTGGTTGTTGAAACGGATGGTGTTGATTTTCTTGTTTCCGCTGATGTTGCTGCGTTTGATGTCGCTGAGATTGATAACTTTGTCATCTTTGATGAGGTCGATGTTGGCGTTGGAATAAGCCACCACGAGGTAGTGCGAGACGGGGTCGTAAGCGAATGTACTGATTCCGATATCGTTGAGGGTATGTGTCTTGCTGACAGTCTGCAAGGTATAGTCGTCGATGTCGTAATAAAAGAGCGCGTTGTCTGAGGAGGCGTAAATGCGTTCACCGGCAGTCTCTACCTTGTTGAGTACGCGAAAAGACAGGTGGTCGCGCCACTGTCCGACAGGCAACTGAGCCTGTAGTGAGATTGTGGTGAAGAGAAGCAGACAGAGAATCAGTTTCCGTTTCATAAGGTTAATGCATTTCTGTGCTTTTGGATTTGCGGAAACAAAGGGTCTGATATATCAGAGCGAGAATCCAAGTGATAAGGGTGCTGAGCAAGGTGGAGAGCAAAATGCTGGGCAGTTCACGTAGGCTGAAAACCAAAAGGATGTAATAGGTCAGATGGAAAATGAAAAGCAGAAGGAAAAGGTAGATTGCGAACTGCTGGTAGGAGCCGTTTTGGATGCAAGGGGTCTCGATAGCCTCTTCGTTATCGCGGAGAATGATTTTGTCGAGCCATATACCGCGCAGAAAAGCCACCAGTGTGCAGCAGAAGGCATGGAATCCAGGCATATTGCAGCTGACATCGATGCACATGCCTGTAGCAAAAGCTATAATCATCATGGGAATGCGTCCCGTATTGGTGGGAAGCATGGCGATGAAGAGGACATACAGGCAGGGATTGATATAGCCACCCAGATAGATGTTGTTAAACACGAGCACCTGTAATATGCCCAACAGGAAAAATCTTCCAATGTTTCGAAGTATCAGTTTGCTATTCATCGATTGCCTCCGTAATTTTCATGAGTGAGTCTTGTTCCGCTTTGAAGTGGTTGTCGACAATGTAGACGTGGTTCAGCTTGTTGAAATCGGTGGCGAGGCGGATACGGATTTTGTAGAAACCGCTGCCTTGCATGCTGGTGAAATCCTCGATATAGCCTACCGCGATGCCTTCGGGAAAGTCGTTGGCCAGTCCACTGGTGACGATGGTGTCGTTTTTGTAGAGTTTGTGGGTGGTGGGGATGTCGACAACGGTGGCATAGCGATAGTCACCACCTTCCCAGATGAGGGAGCCTGCCGAATTGGTCCTTTTCAGCTTCACACTGTTGCGGCTGTCGGTATGGAGCACAGGCAGGATGGTGGCGAAATTGCGGGTGGTGTTGACTACGACACCGACAATGCCTTGGGGTGATATGACGGCCATGTCGACCTTGACACCCTGTGCAGAGCCCTTGTTAATCATCATGTAGTTTTTAGGCAGGTTGTAAGAGTTTTTGATGACTTGGGCGTCGGTGTAGGAGTAACGTTGCTTGTAGACTGTGTCGTGAACTTGGAAAACACTGTCGCTGTAAGAGATATAGGATGCTGCCAGTTGTGCTCGCAGGTTGGCGTTCTCAGCAGCGAGAAATTCGTTTTCGGACCTCAGATTGAAGTAACTTGACACGGAGGAAACCCCGGAATTCCAGATGCCGGCCACTCCGTTGCCCCATTTGACGAGACGGGAACGCTGGTAGAAACTATTGTTCACAATAAAAAGAATGGCAATGATTTCCAATGTAATGAAAACCAGTACATGCGAATATTTCTTTATGAATTTGAGCAGTTTTTCCAAATTGAGAATCTTTGTTTGGGTTGATGACTTTTATTCCGTGGTTTTCTTGGGGTGTTAGTTTTGCAGGAAATCTTCAATGACCGATTTCGTTTCCAGGACGGCACGGTCCAGGTCGTCGTTGACGATGGTGACGTCGAAATTGGGGGCTTCTTGCAACTCTTTGGCAGAACGATCCAATCGTTTCAGTATCGATTCCTCTGTCTCGGTACCCCGTGTACGCAGCCGTTGTTCCAAAACTTCAATGCTGGGGGGCATGACAAAGATGGCCAAGGCGTCGTCGCCGAAATATTTTTTGATGTTGATACCTCCGTTGACATCGACATCGAATATGACCACCTTCCCTTTTTCACAGATACGTTCGATTTCAGACTTCAATGTCCCGTAGCGGATGCCAGCATAAACCTCTTCCCATTCCAGGAAACAACCTTGACGCACTTTTTCGTCGAAGGCTGTGGGTGAAAGAAAGTAGTAGTCTACTCCGTCTTTTTCGCCGGTACGCGGTGCGCGGCTGGTGGCGCTGATGGAAAACTCGAAACAGTCGAAATATTCCAGCAACCGTTTGATGATAGTCGTTTTACCTGAGCCTGAGGGCGCGGAGAAAAGGATGGCTGATTTCATGTTTTTGTCAGTTTTATTGGGGTAGGATGGCAGGTTTAGAATTTTCGGTCAAAGACTTTGAAGAAAGTTTGGACAGCCGGGGATTTATCGTCCCATTCGTATTGTCCTGCCACGCTGTTCACGTAAGCCAGTGCTTCTTCGCGGTCGGCAATGGCGTTGAGACGGAGAATGAAGTCGTTGTACCCTTTCATGTTGTTGTGGAACAACTCGTTCATAAAGCTGAATTTGTCGTTGATGTTGATGATGGTTCGCAGGTCGGAAACCCGGGCTGTGTTGATTTTCTGTTCGAAGGACTCTTCCTTCTTGCTTTTGAGGCTGTCGGCCAGCGTTGTTGTTGTCGGTTGGGGGGCATCGCCTTTTTTGAGGTAGTCGAAGAGCGACGATTGGTGGATGGGCTCTTCTGTCTTTTTTGTCGGTTGAGAGATTTCTTCCGCCTGAGTATGGCTGGATGTCGGCTCGTTCTGTTGTGTTATGACAGGTTCTTCAACAAGAACGGTTTGTTGTGTCTCTGTCGGGGTAGTGGGTGTTTGGACGATGCTGGTCGCGGCGTCGGAAACTTCCTGTTTTTCTTTGAAAAGGTCGGAGATGGTTCTGCCGGTTACGACGGTCTCGCCAAGGGTTGGAGCCTGTTTTGTCTCTTGTAGTTTGTCCCAGAGGGTCTGGGGCTGTTCGTTTTGTTTGGGAGAGGTTTCGATAGGTGTGTTGTCTTCTGTCGTCTCGGTAAAGAGGTCGTCGTTCTGTTTCCCTTCAATCTCTTCCATGGAGGGTTGCTCTTGGGAGGGGATGACAGATTCTTGGGAGGGCTCTTCTTCGGCATAGGTGGGAGTGGCTTCGGTGTCGACCATCAGCGGCGAGATCTCCGGTGCTTTTTCCATCTCGAGGTTGGGGAGCTCTGTCGGGACTTCGTCTGTCGATTCATCCTGCGCAGGAAGTGATTCTGGTGCTACAGCTTCAGTTGTTTTTTCCTCAGTGAGCGTTTCCTCTTCAGGGGTGGTTTCCATCGGGGCAATGACAGCCGCTGTTTCCAGAACGTTTGTAGCTTCAGGTGCTGCGGCGCTCGGGTTGTGGCTTGTTTCGGTGTCGACCTCGGGGGAGATTCCGTTGTAACGCGAGAGCCGATAAGCTTCGGTGTACATATCCCGCAATCCGGAGAGTAAAATGTCGATTTCGATTTGGGGTATTCTGTCACCGTAGTTGTCAAGTCGGGCAATGCAGTCGGTGACTTTTGAAAGATGTGCGGAGAGAGTTTTGCTTACTTTTTCCATGTTATATTTTATTGTTATTTTCTGTCTGTCAGTGTGGTATATGAAATCTTTGTGAATAAAATCAGATGTAAAGATCCAATATAAAAAGCAAATAATGCGAAAAAAAAAATAAAGTTTTCATCAAGACGCGTTGATAACCTCCAAAATCGTTTTAAGTGATAATTCTCATACCTGTCGAACGCCAGAATCGGCTCTGAGGGGATATTTTTTTTGCTATTCTCCTTATTTTTTCTATTTTTGTAGTCCCTAAGAGGTATAAGAAAATAATTTAAATTACTATAAATTAATTAGTTAAAATCAATGAAAAAAGTAAAATTCATTTTCAGTTTCGTGGCAGTGATGCTTGTGGTCGGTTCCACGGCATTTGCCCAAAAGACTTACACGTACAAGACCTATCCCAACGACCCGTTGCAGGTGCGTGAATACACGTTGGACAATGGTTTGAAGGTGTTCATGAGCGTTTACAAGGACGCACCGCGCATCCAGACCTACATCGCTGTGCGTGCCGGTTCGAAGAACGACCCCAAGGAGACCACCGGTCTGGCCCACTATCTGGAGCATATGCTC
>JAEEGL016787720.1_pt1 | contig 13266 bp, 12 predicted proteins | sample 9134231 | NCBI WGS metagenome assembly JAEEGL01 (sample SAMN16246548, study PRJNA631951) | gut metagenome | biome: gut microbiome; feature: rumen; material: fiber-attached | host: Bos | place: Iran: Karaj | collected 2018-10 | reverse complement strand
TTATATGCGAAAAGGGGCTGGTTGTAACTGACCGTTATCGGTTGCGAGTACCACGTCAGGTTCTTGAACGCACCGTATTGGTCGATCCTCCGAAGGTCTGAATATACAGAAAGGCGGCCGCCAGTGAAGGTCACGTTCTGGGCGACGGACAGGCCGAGGCTGTTCTGGAGGTTGTAGGAGTTGGCGTAGCGGAATGTCCCGTCCTCATAGCTCTGCAACAGGGTCAGGGAGCGGTCGAAGTTCATCAGGTTGCCGTAAAGGTTGAGCGAGGGAAGCCGGCTGGCCTGGTAGGACCTGTAAGCCCAGTAGGTCGAGACGAAGGCGTGTTTCGCTTGCAGGGCAGCCACCGACTGCGACCTTGCCGTGCCGATCGCCTCCTCAAGTGTCATCGGGCGCTGGGCTGGCAACGACAATGGGATTGTAAACAGCAAACACGATAAAACTATGGAACTCCTAACTCGCATATATTAGTGATAGAAAAAAGCACATTCTTATTTAAGAAAATCGCAAATATTGGCAGTAAATACGATATTTTCCCTATTAGGATCTATACCATAAAATGTGCCTGAGGTGAAATCAACCGTGAATAGTTCAAGATGTTCTTTAATTATGAACCTCTTAAGGAGATGGCCCTCCCAGTCCCATACTTGATATTCAGATATTGTTCTTGGGGAGATTTCTCCCTTCGCATTAAAAATGAATTCATTCTGGGCAAATTGAACAATCCTTGATTCAGATGCGCAAGGAATCCCTCCATAGGTGATATACGCTCCCTCTGAGTCAGGAACTAAATCTGAAGATGTAGGATAATTCACAGAGGTTTCAGTAAGTACATTCCCATCTTTATCCAAAATGCGTACTTTTCGAAACCGCCAAAAGAATTCCGCAAAGCGTTTACCATCTGGATGAACAACTCGTAAATTGGAGTAATAAAGCGCGCTTTTCTGGGGAACAATATCGTTATCCCAAACCGGAACCTCTCCTATGAACTCTTTATTACCGTCAGGATTCAAAATTCGATATTCATAATTAGCAGATTCCCTATTATCATTGTACTCAATATATTTGTCTCCTAGTTGGAAAAGACCCGGTTGGTGTCCTTTCTTAAAAAGCCGTTCTTTTCCAACAAAAATGATTTCTTTGTCTTTAATAGAATATCTCTTCAGATAATCATCTTCGTCAGCGACAATGATTTCATTTCTAACAGCCTTGATACTTAAATAATCAGGGGCAATTATCTCTTCCGGACCTCTTCCATAGTTTACGGCAGAAAAACAGTCTCCATTGAGAGGAAGTGGAAAAACATTGAAAATCTTTTGATTTGATTGATTTACTACCACAAGATTGTTTCCCGAAAGGAAGAGATTCTTCGGTTTTAATGAGGGTAAATCAACTGAAACGGCGGCAATCTCTAAGGTATCTGTAATTGAAAGATAATCCGTCGGCTCAGGGATAATCAGCGGAGTTTTTAAAGAATGACCACATCCACACAAGATCGACGCTACGATGAATATCAATAATCTTATTTCTTTATCCATCCCGTGTTACATTTGTCTTGGTTATAGTGAATTCGATTCAGAAGTGCGATAGACTTCTGAAATCAAAGTTAAACAATAATTAAGAGTATTCCAATAGTTTTCCTGTGACCTAGTAGCTTACGAGGTCTGTGGTTCGGTTACCACTCTTTTTCCGGATAACAGCCCATCTGTCAACTCGACAAAATAGGTTCTTCAGGGATGTTCTGGAGATAGGAGTTGGCGTAGCGGAATGTTCCACCCTCATAGCTCTGCAACAGGGTCAGGGAACGGTCGAAGTTCATCAGGTTGCCGTAGAGGCTGAGCGACGGGAGCCGGCTGGCCTGGTAGGACCGGTAAGCCCAGTAGGTCGAGATGAAGGCGTGCTTCGCCTGCAGGGCCGCCACCGACTGAGACCTTGCCGTGCCGATCGCCTCCTCAAGTGTCATAGGGCGCTGGGCTGGCAACGACAATGGGATCGTCAGCAGCAAACATGATAAAACTATAATAATCCTAAATCTCATATTTTAGTAATAGGAGAAAGCACATTCTTATTCAAGTAAATTGCGGATATTGGCAGTGAATACGATATTTTCTCTATTAGGATCTATCCCATAAAATATACCTGATTTGAAATCAACCGTGAATAGTTCAAGGTGTTCCTTAATTATGAACCTCTTAAGGAGATGGCCTTCCCAGTCCCAGACTTGATACTCGGATAATGTCCTTGGCGAAATGTCACCGTTGGTTTTACGAAGAAAAGTGTTTTCTGCGAACTGGACTATCCTGGTTTTCGACGCACAAGGGATACCTCCATAAGCACTGTAAATTCCTTCTGAATCCGGAACCCTATCCGCTGGAGTAGGATAATTGATTGAAGTTTCCGACAATACCTGTCCTTTGTCATCAAGAATACGCACTTTCCTGAAGCGCCAGTAAAATTCCGCAAATCTCTTTCCATCAGGATGTACAACGCGATAATTCCAATAATAGAAGGAGTTCATCTCCATAGTTATCTCTTTATCCCACTCTGGAACTTCTCCAAGATAATCTTTGCTTCCATCCGGATTAAGGACAACATATTCATAATAGTGGCTTGCCCGATCATCATTATTATTCAGGATTTTTCGCCCTAGTTTGAAAATCCCATTTTGAATATCTTTATTATACAATCTAGCCTGTCCAATAGGAATAATGCCATCATCGCTGATTGAGAATGATTTATAATAATCATCCTTGTCCGCAATAATAAATCTGTTCTCGTCAACAGCAATACTAAGATAATCTGGATCAATTAATTCACCCGGTCCTTTACCAAAATGCACGGCCGCGAAACCCTCTCCTGTTAAAGGAAGCGGGAATACATTGAAAACAAAATCTCTTGACTCATTAGCAATAACCAGATAATTGTCAATTACAAATATATTATGAGGTTGTATTGAAAGCAGAGTACACTGATTAGGTGTCACTGAAACGGTATCCGTGATTGACAAATAGTCTTCAGGCTCTGCTATGTAGTTTGCACCACCATTATGGGATAAGCAAGAAGCAAATAAAAAGCTATTTGTCAATAGTAATCCCCAAACGGTTCTATATATCCTTGTTCTCATTTGACGATCATGCCTGTGCTACACATATCTTCATCGCTGAATGAAAGGACTTTATATTCCTTGCAATCAACGCAATGATATTTTTTGGGGGTAGCAACTGCCCCATAATTCTTATCTATCCAATTATAACAAGTAACATTTGCTGGAATTGCATTGATAATTACATTTGTATTGGCTAGAAGGGGCCTTTCAATCTTTAGAATAAAGACAATGACAAGGAGGGAAAAAACAACTGTTGTGAGGAGGAGTTTGTGTTTCATAATCAAAGGCGTTTTACTAATTTGACAAATAGTTTGTATGATTTGGCATCAGAACAAGGATTACCGACAAAGAATGGTTTCCCAGAAGAATCTGTGCAAAATAAATGAAAGCGTGAATCGGTCGGGAGGGACTGATTCAAATTAGAGAAAGAATCAGAAACATCCACATATAGGTCATAAGGAGAGTTAATGCTTGAAAGTTTAGATACCAGTTCATCACTCGATCCATCAGCTGGAGAAATAATACATTTTATATTAAAACCACTCTCATTCATCAAATAATAGAGTGGAACCAAAGCGTTTAACTTTGATGATAGACAGTCTGAACAATCGACAGAAGGATAATAGATAAAAAAAGTATTATCAGTAAAAGTAGAACCTTGATATGGCTGTACTTTCCCTTCAGAAATAATGAGCATATCCGAGGGTAGCTCGATAGCTGATCTCTCAAATAGTTTCAACTCTTTACGAACCTTAGTATATTCAGAGGAACAGCTTGAGAGTATTAATGTCATAAATAGTAATACTACATGCTGGTTCGTTAATAGACCAACCTTTTTCCACAACATACATTTATTTGGTTAACTTTTTTCAGGACGATACAGTTATTAATAAAGATAACCTATTGTGTCAGAATTCAATCAATCAGAAACTGGCCGTACAGATAAACCGTACAGACGGAAGTCAGGGCCAAGATCTATTATTCTTCTTCTTATTCCTTTTTCCTTTATAGTAAATCCAAGATCAAAAGCCGTATCTGAGTTACCATAACTGAGAGACGATGACCAGTAATATCCTCCTCTTTCTTTTCCATCCAGTTTTTCTCCATCATATCCTCCTGCAGCAGGTAAAAAAATGGAGTTACCAAGATACCCCCTAACCTTGCTTGTGATCTTAACTCCAGACACTCCATTTATTGTTGTCCAGCGCCAAGAGTATTTCTTTTGATTCATCAAACGGCTCCATTCTTTTGCTGTTGGTGTTCGCCAGGTTCCACCCCAATTAGCAGTTGCTGCATCATCTTCTCTGGATAATTCGGACTGACCGTCTCCGACAAAGATGAAGCTGGTTGAGTCTTCCGGAGCTTTTTTATACCATAATGCCTCATGCATGCCATCCCTTATGGTATATTTGGTAATGCCGTTCCATTCACTTTCTCCTTCTTGCATCCACTTATATGTCTCCCACCGATAATCTTTCTTCGTAGATGTTTCTCCCCATGAAAAATAGTCACCGAATTCTTCCGGTCGATTTGCCCCGACATTACATGCTGCCCATTTCAATCCGTCCCCCATTTCAACAAACTCGTGACCTGAGATATAATTATAGGTCTGATCCTTGATACCAGCTGTCATGCTCACAGCCAATATCAAAACCAAATGGATAATAAAACTCTTCATATTACTTGCCGTTTAGCAACTTACTAATATCCGCCATATATAATACGCTATCTTCATCCCTATCTAATCCATAAAAAGTATTTGTATTATAATCAACGGTAAAAACGTCAATTTTCCCTTTTACGATCATCCTTTTCAACAAATGCCCTTCCCAATCCCATATCTGGAACTCAGTACTCTTCCTGTCAGAGAGACCTCCTCCTTGAGACAATACTGAATTGTAAACTCTAACAACCATTCTTGTATTGGAAGCGCAGGCAGATCCATACATCCTATACGTACCTTTGGGGTCTGGGATTTTGCTAGAATTAGTCGGATAATTAATTGAGGTTTCAGACAGTAATTGTCCCTTAAGATTCATAATCCTGACCTTCCGATAATTGCAATAAAAGACAGCAATTCTATTTCCTCCGGGTTGAGCGATATGACAATTCATATATTCAATGATGGAGGTAACGTCCCCGTCACTTATTGACTTATTCCAGTCAGGGACTTTTCCGATATAATCTTTTGAACCATCAGGATTCAGGACAACAAATTCGTAGGGGTGTTCTTTTCTGCCATTATAATTGCAATTAAGGAACTTGCCTTTTATCTTGATCATCCCGTTCAACGGATCGTTATTGTTATAAAAACGTTCCTTGGCAGTCTGTGAAATTATACCTCCTGAAATAGTGAATTTCTTATAGTAATTGTCTAAGTCGGCCACATAAAATCCGCTATCATCTCCTGCAAAACTCATTAGATCATATGCGATTAATTCACCAGGTCCCCTGCCAGAATGAACCCCGGAAATTCCTGACCCTGTTATAGGAAGCGGATATGCATTGAAAATAATTGCATTCCTGTTTGCTACAACTAGATGCCCCTGGGCAACGATCATTGCCATTGGCATTAGGGAAGGAAGATTCAATGGCTTCTGGACAAGAGCAACTGTATCGGTTATCGCCAGATAATTCTTGGGTTCTGGAACAATGACTTTTTTGGGTGGAGCAGCCACGCTGTTAAAAACGGGCATCGATAGTACTACTAATAGTAATACAAATATCTTAAATCGTAAATGTTTCATAATTAACAATTTTTAAGTGTTTAATAACTAATTGATTATCGCAAAATTATTTAGAAACCGGCTAAAAATCAAATAAAAGACCTTTCAAGTCGATCTGTCAATTTGCTGAATATCAGATTGTTGCCCAGTCGAATAACGACGATACCTTTCAGCCCTATTGTAATCGTCAAGAACTACTAATTGATAATTATCGCTTCATGATCTGACTGGCTCCTGCCTTGTACGAAACGGTGTTGCCGGACTCAAACCCAATTCGAACTGAATACATTTTCATGGGACTTTCCGAACGATCTATCCCATAGAAAGAATTGGAGGAGAAATCGTAAGCCATGGGAAACAAGACCCTGTCCAATCTGACACGCTTCCGGAGATTTCCATTCCAGTCAAAGAAATGGTACTCGTATTTGCCATAACTTACGACGATTAACCTCTCATTGGAAGCGACTATACTATTATAGTAAGATGGAGTTCCTGGCCATCTGTCATCCTGGTTCCCTCCCAGATGCAAGGAGACATCCTTGATGACACGCCCCGTGCTGTCATAGTAGATAATCCTATCATGGAAGATATAGAACACAGCCACAAGTCCTCCACCAGGATGAATCACAACGGAACTTGACTTGAACAAGTAATTTGAACCATCCTCTACTCCATCATTCCATTCAGGATTCCTGCAAAAAACCGTTGACTTCCCAGTCTTGCAATCATGGTAATTATAGCAGTCAAACAAAGGACTAAGGGATAAGTAGCCATCTTTGAAAGGAAGGATTCCATTTAAAGGCCCACGAAGATTATTAACAGATATTTCTTCTAACGATAGGTGTTCTCCTCTGTAAGACACCTTGTTCGCGGTATAATCCTGATCAAAGAATAAGAATCCATCCGGTAACGGGATTATGCTCCTGACATCAACAAATTTGCTAGTTGCAATAGTTTGGGGCCCTGGAATGCGCAAATCAGCAGCGTCAGCCGAAGGAGTATCATAAATCTTGAACGAACCTTGGTTTTCATAGACGACTATACATCCGTCTGAAACTATCATCTCCATGGGTGACTGAAGTTCCGGAACAGTTCCGATGAAGGAGGATCTGAACTTCATTACTTCAGTAAGAGGGCGTCCATTGAAGGCATACGATCTTATAGATACAGATAAGAGGGAAATGATGACAAGAGCAAAGAGTATTATCCCCACCTTCACAGGATTGTCTTTTGAAACCATTTTTGAGAAGTTAGGCATTAATGATTAGAAAAACGCTTAGAACAAAAACAAGAATTCGTCCTTATAGGGACTTGAAGATGCCTGTATCCGACTCTTCAACCTAGACTTCTCAACATAAACATTGTCCTTGCTGAGGTCATCGATCAACACACTGATTGTAGCCGCATCGAAACCCGCGAAGACGAAGCTGGCAAAACGATAGAATCTCAGGCGCCGCCCAGGAAAAGCTTGTCGGAAATGGGACATCACATCGCCTAGAGATGCATTCAAGACATCCTCGAACTCCTTCTGACTTCGCTCGTCTTCTTGAAGATCCTGGAAAGTCCGCTTCAACATACGGTAAAGACGAGAGTCCTTATCATTTGAAGTAACCAGCATCTCATTTATCCGACCTAAATAATTGAAATTGGCTTTGCAAATCCCGATATAACGCTTCCTGATCTCATCACGCTCTTCCTCTGAACGAACCAGACGGTCAGACAGCAACCTATGCAGTTCAAACAATGATTCCCGCTCAGCTATCAGCCTCCGGTTACGCCTTTTCCAAAAATAGAACAGGCCGATGGTCATAGCTAGAAAAAGCGCAATGGTGGCCCATGCATAACCTTTAGTCCTGATAGACTTGCGGAATGCTTTTTCAGCCTCTTTTTCGAAGTAATCCCTCTGAGCAGTAATCACTGACTGCCGTAGCGCCTTCATGAAATTCTTTGACTGGATGTCGGTTTCGAGGTCGAGCCAATCGTAAGCCGACTTAAAATCTTTCTTATAGGCGTCTGCCATGGCCTTCCACTTCTTGAAGGACAGTGACTCTTCAGAGTCCATAAACACCAGATCCTCAAAGATTCGATCAGAATCACCATCACGTCCCACCCTAAGTAAAGAGTATGCGTATGCAGCCCAGGAAACTTCATCAGGCAGAGAACCGAACTCACTTATTACTCTTTCGAAACTCTCGACGGCCGACTCAAAATCTTCCATTTCCGACGCCATCAAAACTGCATGGTCTAAAATGGCAGCCTTGCGTATCCTCGGACTTAAAGCCGCGGATGAAAGCAACCGCTTGAACAATGAGTCAGACTCCTCTGTCCTGCCAAGGTTTTTATAATCGCGGGCTATAGCATAATCTGAAACTACAACGCCAAGGGAGTCGCCGATCTTTGAAGAGTAATCCCTGGACAGGACATCATATTTCAGAGCCTCATCGTAGAAAAAAGTGTTGCTGAAGATTGATGCCAAAGCAGAACAGATGAAACTCATCTGGCCTTCATCTTCAAGAGTGTAAGCATATCTCCAGGATCTAAGCATTGAAACACAGGCATCTGGATAATTCCTTCCGTTGAACTGGATCACCCCCAGATAGTAATACGTCCATGCGCGCTTGGACAATGGTTTATGCCGGGCATAGAACTCCAATGCAGGCCTTATGACTTCTACGTCAGTTGTGTCAACCCAATTCTTGTCCAACGCCATTGCCATCAAGAGGGAATAATCGGCCCTGAGACGGCTAGTTCCAAGGGATGCCGTGTCAATCGCTCTCAACCGATCGAAAGCTTCGCTAGGAGAATCCTGTATCTTGGACTCGATCTCATTGAGAGCCATGCGTACGTCAGTCCGGCCGCATCCGACGGACAAAGCAGCAGCTACCGGGAACACGGCGAAAAACGCAAGTTCGACAACGAATTGTTTGACCGACAGCTTCATGATAGAAACAATATAAAAAGAATCACACTCCAAGCTCGTCCTTCATGGAGCGAAGGAGGTCGAAGGCCTGGAGTGGGGTCATGTTGTTGAGGTCTGCGGCTGCAAGCTTGTCGCGCAGGGACTCCAGGGTGGGGTCGTCCAGCTGGAAGAAGGACAGCTGGAGGGATCCGTCGCTCTCGATGGTTCCGGCTTTGGTCTGGACGGGCTTCTTGATCTGACCCTTCTTAGAGCTCACCAAATGCTGGGAGTCATTCATTTCCAGGGCCTTCAGGGTGTTTTCGGCACTTTGGACAACCTCTTTCGGCATACCGGCCATCCGGGCGACATGGATTCCGAAACTGTGGGCGGTGCCGCCTTCTTTCAGTTTGCGGAGGAAGATGACCTTGGTTCCGACTTCCTTAACGGCTATGTGGAAGTTCCTGACCCGAGGGTAGATTTCCTCGAGGTCGTTGAGCTCGTGGTAATGGGTGGCAAAAAGGGTCTTGGCGCCGTGACCATATTCATGGATATATTCAACTATGGCCCTGGCGATGGACATTCCGTCGTAGGTCGAGGTGCCGCGGCCGATCTCATATTCCTTGGGCTCTATCAGTTTGTCCCACTTGAACTGGTTATACGCGAAAAGGGGCTGGGTGTAACTGACCGTTATCGGCTGCGAGTACCAGGTCAGGTTCTTGAAAGCCCCGTATTGGTCTATACGACGGAGATCCGAGTAAACCGAAAGGCGGCCGCCGGTAAAGGTCACGTTCTGCGCGACGGACAGGCCGAGGCTGTTCTGAAGGTTGTAGGAGTTGGCGTAACGGAACGTTCCGTCCTCATAGCTCTGCAACAGAGTCAGGGAGCGGTCGAAGTTCATCAGGTTACCGTAAAGGTTGAGCGAGGGAAGCCGGCTGGCCTGGTAGCTCCTGTACGCCCAGTAGGTCGAGACGAAGGCGTGTTTCGCTTGCAAGGCCGCCACCGACTGGCTCCTCGCCGTCCCGATTGCCTCCTCAAGTGTCATCGGGCGCTGGGCTGGCAACGACAATGGGATTGTAAACAGCAAACACGATAAAACTATGGAACTCCTAACTCGCATAAAAGCACTAATGCAATAATAGCAAAAATAATCTAGAACTAGAGATAAATCTAATGGCTTATTTTATAATGCTCGAACTCCTCATCAAAGAAACTTCTGGATGATCCAATTACACCCAGATTAATGATATTGTTCTTTTCGTATACATAGGTGGTCGCCATAATATTGCCGAGACTATTCTCCTTTTTAAACTCTTGGTTAACATCAAGAATTACTGAAAAGTGACATCTGTACTGATTCAACTTGTGAACAATTGTCAATGAATCTTGGAGCCGAGAATTAATTATGAATATGAAACTCCAGTCAGGATTATCCTGCATAATCCTATCGATCTTTCCTTCTGGTATGTCTCCTAATACAAAGTCTATTACCCTATCATCCAAATATGTAACAACGACTTTATTCTTATCATTAATTAACAACGGATGGGGATTGTCGACTCTCCCATTCCTGTTATATTCATATTCATTATCGATCAGGAATGGGTGATTCGCATGACTCCCACATGAAAGGCAACTCGCTAGGCAAAGAATAGTAATTGCTATCTGCTTGATGATCTTCCCTACCATACTAAATCAACTCAACGCTTAATATTCATAATAGCCAAGACATAATTATCATCTTTATCTATCTTTCTAAATATAGACTTATCCTCAACCTCTCCCGATAATGCGGCGGGAAAAGTATCCAGAAGCAACGGATCGAGAAGGCAATAAAGCTTCCCATCTTTCATGGCTTTAAATGAATTGGCAAATACGTCTTCTCCTAATCTTCCGGCTCCAAACCAGTGCCAACAACCTTGTCTTTCATATCCATAGTATGCCTCAGGATGTGAGCGTTTCTGAACGATTATCTCCATAAAATGATTCTCTTCATCACTCAAGAAGGAGCTAATCATCGCGAATTCCTGTTTCATGAGAAACAAGGTAGCTTCTTCTGAATTAGAATAGTTGAAGAATTCGTCAGGTATACTATATTCCCGAAAGTTGAAAGAATAAGAAGAAGATACTTTCCCGTCGTAAAATGACTTGATTGTACTGCTGTATGAGTCTATAAAGTAAAGTGTATCCTTCGAAGATGAGTATATGGGGTATAATGGAGAATAATGAAGGACCTTCTCTCTTGACGGCAAATAATAGGTCAACTTATCGTCTTTTATCAACCCTAACCTATGATCATGAATAGAATCATAGCCATAATACGTAACTATACCGCCCTTAGTCCAATAAGACATCTCACCGAAATAATCATTTCGATAAACCGTTGACGATATAAATTCACCATCCAAGCTATAAACTAACTCTTTGGAAGGGTTAGAAAATACATATAATAACGAATCAACCAACTGGACGTTATTAATATGGGTATACTCTCCTGGTCCCCTTCCTGCTTTCCCTATTCTATTAAGATATCTTCCATCAAGAGAATACCTGAAAATGTTCCCATTTGAAGCATCTGATATGATATAAGAATCGTCAGACACTATCAGATCATTTTGACTGCCAATAATATGGACGCTATCAGTCTCCAAAGGAATAATCTCTATAGAAGAAACCAACTCTACAAGAGGATCAATAGACGTAGTGAATCTTACATTTATCGTATCTTCTTTTGATTGTTCATCACAAGAGATAATTAGGAATAATAATAGTATTATTGAATTAATTCTCAGTCGCATTAATGGTTAACGTTGTATAGTTCTTCAATAATCCTCTTCGTTTCAACATCTTTTTTGATTATATTATCGATGTACCTCTGCTCTTTTTGATACTCCGATAAGTACATATTTGTCTGTCGCTTATTTTGTTCTTCAATGGACAGACCTCCATTCTCGAGATCCGACTTGATCGCGGACCAAGAAGGAATACTCTTAAGCGATGCCAACACTGAAGCATCAATAACTGGTTTGGCAAGAGTTATCCTCCAGGAAGCTCCTACAGGTCTGAAATAACTGACATAACGATTCTTCCGGGGTTTGTCCAACGCGACGGGTTTACTGAATGACACTCTTGTCGTCACAGTAATTGATGGATTAAACGGATCTGCGCAAGGGTTCTTCTCCACGAAATAATAAACAGATTTTGAAAGGTCCTTGGGTTTCATCCATTGTACCTTCTGGATAAGATGGTCAGGGAAAACCACCCCTTCCTTAACAGTATAGAAGACCTCGTACGAATAATCATTGACAGAAGTCGTTGGAGACGAATCCCTCTTGTTAATGAAATGAGAAAAACGATCCTCTACATTATCCAGCCTGAACCCGGCAATCATCCCTGCTTTTATGAATAATACTCCTTTACCCCAAAGACGTGTTTCTCCAGGGAAACAACCGTCTTTGGTAGTAAAAGAAATCTCACATTCTTCAGAAGGTTCTCCTTTAAGAAGGGAATATGTGTACAATTTGACTTTCCTGGGGTTCAAAGGACCATACACTTCAACCGCTCTTTTCCTGGCGACAGGAGGAATTATGGGATATTGAGAATATGTCTCACTAAACAAAGGCATTCCTTCAATTAATGTAGGTGATGTTTTCCTGAGTTGAGATTCATATCCCTTCTCTTCCGAAGAATAAAACATAGAGTTGAATGACCCGACGACCCTGAATGATCCGATGTTAGGGTCATTGTAAAGATTCTCGATCTTATCTTGCGAAAAGTCAAAAGATCCGAAAACACCATATGAGAAGAATAGCTGGCAATACCTTTCCTTACTCTTTACTATATTCTCATATTCCGCGATAGAGATGAAATCCTTGCAGTATTTGGATGAGAAGGAATTGGCCACATCAAAGACAATCTTCTCCAATTGGGCCGTAGATATATTCCGGGACGATTGCCCCCGAGCAGGGATAATCCCGGCGAAAATGGCGATCATCAACCCGACAACATAACATTTCTTAACCATAACGCTATAACTTGAATCTGTAGATCTCAATAGTTTCCTTGTCTTCATCACAGATGAATTCCGAATAGTAATATGGCTCAATATAACCCATCACCTTGAATCCATACGGTACTTGGACATCCCCTATAAGAGTGGTTCGGTCGTATATCTGTAACCGGGTTTCATTCTTTGAAGTTCCGGTACGGTAGGTCCTGAAAGTCAAATCACCCACAACGCACAAAGAGGTATAGCGTCCCTTTGTCTCCTCCTCTTCCAAAAGGTCATTCCTGAAATTATCGACTGATAAAGACTTGTAATTCTTATTCATATTCTTTCCTGGTTGCCCGAAGGAATAGTTGAGTTTATAATTGGAATCATAAACATAAATCAAGTCATCCGCCTCGTAGGCAACGAAGAAATCACCCAAATCAGTTATTCTGAAGAAATCCTTTTGGAAAGCCGTCATATATCCTACTGCCGGCGTAATCCTTCCAAGCAGGGGGAAAGGCTCTCCTGTTTTAGCATCCCTTGGTTC
>JAEEGL016322270.1_pt1 | contig 13266 bp, 10 predicted proteins | sample 9134231 | NCBI WGS metagenome assembly JAEEGL01 (sample SAMN16246548, study PRJNA631951) | gut metagenome | biome: gut microbiome; feature: rumen; material: fiber-attached | host: Bos | place: Iran: Karaj | collected 2018-10 | reverse complement strand
GCGTCTGCTTCCTGGATCCCTTCCAGGGCACCGTTCTGGCCAACTACGCCTCCAAGACCCTGGGCGCGACCACCGCTTACTGCCTGGGCGAATTGGGCAACGACTATGACCAGGGCCTGATCACTTACTTCAAGCAGGCTTTTGAAGCGCTGGGCGGCACGGTCATCAAGGAAGACTTCCCCACCGGCAACTCCGACTTTACCTCCTACCTGACCAACGCGGCCATGTACAGCGCGGACGTGTTCTTCTGCCCCGTGTCCATCGCCTATTCCACCCAGATCATTTCCCAGGCCGCGGGCCAGGGGCTGGAAATCCCCGTGCTGGGCGGCGATACCCTGGACAGCAACGTGGTGGCCGAGGCCACTAAGGGCACTAACGTGCAGGTCATCATCACCACCTTCTATCAGGAAGGCGCCAACGCTGAATTCGACGCCGGCTTCAAAGCCTGGCTGAACAGCGATTCCGAGGCCATGACCAACAACGGCGGCAACGATATGATCGCAGCCGTGTCCGTGATGGGCTATGACGGCTATTACATGGCCCTGGCCGCGCTGCAGGCCGCCGGAACCATTGATTCCGCCGCCGTGATGGCCATTCTGCCCTCTGTGGAAATCGACGGCGTGTCCGGCCATATCGCCTTCGATGAAAACGGCGATGCCATCCGCACCTCCGCTTTCGTCAAGACCATCGACAACGCCACCGGCGAATGGGAGTTCGTTTCCGAACAGACGGTTGAATAAGACCTGATTTTAGGGAAGAATAAGATCGCGTTCTGCGGCGGAGGCAGGCTCGCTTCCGCCGCGCTTCATTATAATATCCGCCGCCGCCCCATTGGGAAGCGGAGGACCGCGCCGCGGCTTTGCCCGCCCGCGCGCCTTTTATCCTCTATTGTCTGAACGAAAGGGAGTGCTCCGACCGTGTGGGATACCGTTTTTCCCTACCTGCTGTCCGGCATTTCGGTGGGCGGGCAGTATGCCCTGATCGCCATTGGCTATACCATGGTATACGGCATTCTGCGCCTGATCAATTTCGCCCACGGCGACGTGTTCATGGTGGCGGGCATTGTGATGGTGTATATCGCGGCGGCGGGGGCGCCGCTGTGGCTGTCCATTCCGCTGGTGCTGATCATTACGGCGGTGGTGGGCTTTCTGATCGAGCGCATCGCCTATATGCCGCTGCGCTCCGCCCCGCGCATGAGCGTGATGATTTCCGCCATCGGCGTCAGCTATACCCTGCAAAACCTGGTGCTGTATATCACGGGCGGACTGAACAAGCAATATCCCACCATTCCCGGCATTTCCCAAACCATCGTGATCGGCGCGGCGAAAACCAAGCTGGTCACGGTGATCACCCCCATCCTCGTGATCCTGCTGGTGGCCGGATTGGTAACGCTGATCAACAAAACCAAGATCGGCATGGCCATGCGGGCTGTGAGCAAGGATTTTGAAACCAGCCAGCTCATGGGCATCAGGATCAACAGCGTGATTTCCGCCACCTTCGTGATCGGTTCGTTCCTGGCGGGCGTGGGCAGCGTGCTGTATTTCACCAACTATACCACCGTGATCCAGACCTCCGGCGCCATGCCGGGGCTGAAAGCGTTCGTGGCGGCGGTGTTCGGCGGCATCGGGTCCATTCCCGGGGCCGTGATCGGCGCGTTCATCATCGGTATTATGGAAAATATCATCAAGGGCCTGGACGTGATTCTGTTCAAATCCGGCGTGATCGCCAAGCCTTTGGGACTGGCGACCTTCTCCGACGCGTTCACGTTCGCCCTGCTGATCGTGATCCTGGTGGTCAAGCCGACGGGCCTGTTCGGCGAAGCGGCCACGGATAAGGTGTGAGGTGAGCGGCATGAATACAGAGCAATCCAAACGCCCCTTTGTTATGACATGGATCGTGGTGGCGCTGAGTTACGCCGCCGTGTTCACGGCCGAGCAGATTTTGCCCCCCACTTCCATGCTGTTTACCGTGCTGAAAAAAGGCGCTACCTACGCGCTGGTGGCGGTATCCATGAACCTGCTGAACGGCTTTACCGGCATTTTCTCTCTGGGCCAGGCGGGCTTCATGCTCATCGGCGCTTACGTGTACGGCATCTTCACCATTCCCCAGGAAGCGCGGGCTCAGGTGTACCAGTATTTTAACGGCGGCCTGGTGCAGTTCAGCGTGCCCGTTGTGATCGCCATGATCCTGGCCGGGCTGGCGGCGGCGTTCTTCGCGTTTCTTATCGGCCTGCCCGTGCTGCGCCTGAAAAGCGATTATTTGGCCATCGCCACCCTGGGCTTTGCCGAAATCATCCGGGCCATATTCCAGTGGAACAATTTGGGCCCGCTGACCAACGGCTCCAACATGCTGCGGCTGTTTCCCAGCTTCAATGATTTCAACATCAGGGACGCGGACGGGCATGTTATCGTTTATCTGTCCACCCTCGTTCCTTTCCTGATCGCCGGGGCGTGCATTTTCCTGATCGTGCTGCTGATCCGTTCCAATTACGGCCGGGCTTTCAAGGCCATTCGGGATGACGAAGTGGCGGCGGAGGCCATGGGCATCAATTTGGCCCATCATAAGCAATTGGCGTTCTGCATTTCTTCCTTCTTTGCGGGCGTGGGCGGGGCCATGCTGGCGATGTACCAGACCACTGTGCAGGCCAAGAGCTTCACCTCGGCCATGACCTATGAGATCCTGCTCATCGTGGTCATCGGCGGCGTCGGGTCCGTCACCGGCAGCGTGCTTTCCTCCTTCCTGTTCGTGGCCTGCTCCGAATGGTGGCTGCGGTTCCTGGATGAAAAGCAGATGATCGGCAATTTTGAGGTGCCGCTGCTGCGCAACGGCTTCCGGCTGGTGGTGTTCTCGGTGATCATTATGATCGTGGTGCTGTTCTTCCGCCGGGGCATTATGGGCGATAAGGAGCTATGGGACCTGGGCGCAGGCAGCAAAAACGCCGAAGGGGGGGCCAAATCATGAGCGAAAACGTGCTGCGGCTGGAAAATATCACCATGCAGTTTGGCGGCGTGGTCGCCATCAATGATTTTTCCATGCATGTGGACAAAGGCGAAATCGTGGCCCTCATCGGCCCCAACGGCGCGGGCAAAACCACGGCCTTCAACTGCATTACCGGCGTGTACCAGCCCACCAACGGCGCGGCGTATTTTCATGATAAAGTGATTGCCGCGAATCATCCCTCCGGCAAAATGAAGAGCCTTTATGCCGGTTCAGATCCGGATAAATTCAGTTCCATGCGCGTGGTGCTGACGCCGGATAAGATCACCAGGCTGGGCATTGCCCGCACATTCCAGAATATCCGCCTGTTCAAAAGCCAAACGGCCTATGAAAACGTGCTGATCGGCACCCACCTGCGAAGGACCAGCAACGTGTTCACCGCCGCTTTCCATCTGAACGGCAGGGAGGAAATGCGAAACCGCATCAAGGCCATGGACCTGCTGGAAATCGTGGGCCTCAAGGACGTCGCCAATGAAAACGCCACTTCGCTGCCCTATGGCATGCAGCGCCGCCTGGAAATCGCCCGGGCGCTGGCGACGGACCCCACCCTGCTGCTGCTGGATGAACCCGCCGCCGGTATGAACCCCCAGGAAACGCTGGATCTGGGCGCGTTCATTCAGCAGATCAAGCGGGATTTCAATCTGACCGTGTTCGTGATCGAGCACCACATGGATCTGGTCATGGGCATTTCCGACCGAATTTATGTAGTGGAATTCGGCAAGCTGATCGCGGAGGGCACACCGGAGGAAATTCAGAACAACCAGGCGGTCATTGACGCTTATTTGGGAGGGAATGACGAATGAGCCTGCTGTATATCAAGGATTTGAAGGTGAGCTACGGCGGCATCGAAGCCATCAAGGGGATATCCCTGAGCGTGGAAAAAGGCGAGATCGTGACCCTCATCGGGGCCAACGGGGCAGGAAAATCCACCACCCTGCGGGCTATTTCCGGTCTGGTGCCCATCAAGGAGGGCACCATCACCTACGATGGACAGGTGATCAGCGGCCGGGGCCCGCAGAAAATCGTGTCCGAGGGCATCGGCATGGTGCCGGAGGGCCGGCGGGTGTTCCCCAATCTGACTGTGCTGGAAAACCTGAAAATCGGCGCTTATCTGCGCAAGGACGATTTGACCCCCGATATCGAGCATGTTTATCAGCTTTTCCCAAGGCTCAAGGAACGCTCCTGGCAGCCGGCGGGCACCCTGTCCGGGGGCGAACAGCAGATGCTGGCCGTGGGCCGCGCCATGATGATGCGGCCTAAGCTGCTGATGATGGATGAGCCGTCTTTGGGTCTGGCCCCCTTGGTGATCCGGGATATTTTCCACATCATTCAAACCCTGCACGAGGAAGGCATCACTATTCTGCTGGTGGAACAGAACGCCAACGCCGCTCTGCGCATCGCGGATTCCGCCTACGTGCTGGAAACAGGCAGCATCAGTATGCATGGCACGGGGAAGGAACTGCTGGATAATCCCAAGGTAAAGGAAGCCTACCTGGGAAAAAAGCGCGGCGCGCCCTGAACCGTGAAAACGCATTTACCTGAAAGGAATTTGAATACAATATCTATCCCATTGAAAAACAGCCATGCGGGAAACGGTTCCCCGCGTGGCTGTTTATTTCGGAATAAAGGCAGGTTTTATTAATTCGGCAGATTCGCCGCAGAGTGCATTATAAATCGGGGTCAGAAATTCGTCCATAAAAACGCTTTCAGCCGCAAGGCCGCTTCATCCTCATCCGGCCCTTCTACGGAAACGGCAATCACGTCGCCCTGCTTTACGCCCAGCCCCATCAGGGCCAGTACGCTTCTGCCATTGGCGGTTTTACTCTCCCTTGTGATCCGGACGTCAGCCTGATACCGGCTGATTTCCTTCGCCAGCAGCCCCGCATGCCGGGCATGAAGCCCCACCGGGCTTTTGATTGTATACATAAAGGCGCGCATGATATGATACCTCCTGACTGCTTCCGAACGGGATGCGGGTCCCGGGCCCGTTTTCACGATCGGGGCCCTGTTATCATTCTTCATCATCGGTTCGATTTCCTTCTTTGGCCGAAACGGATGGCAGAAACAGCCGGAAAGCCAGATGCGGACGGACTTGATATCATGCCCTTTTTATGATATTCTACTGATCGAAAATGGCGCTTCGCATCAATCGGAATCTGAAAACAGCGAACGGAACCGGAGCTTACAATGATGGATTACAGGGTCAGGATCAATGGGATCGACGTGCGCGCTGAGTATACGGACCGCGCGGTTCATGAAATCTTTCTTCCCCTGCTGAAAAAGCTGACGGACATGCGGAATGAAAAAGGGGAGAGGCTGCTGGTGATGCTTGCGGCGCCGCCCGGCGCCGGAAAAAGCACGCTGCTGAGTTTTCTGGAAAAGCTGTCCCGCGATCATGAGGACCTTTGCGCCGTGCAGGCCGTGGGCATGGATGGCTTTCACAGAAGGCAGGAGTATCTGGAAAGCCATTTCGTTTTCCGCGGCGGAAAGCGCATATCCATGGTGGAAATCAAAGGCGCGCCGGACACCTTTGATCTGCGGCGGCTTACGGAAAGCGTCAGGCAGGTGAAGTCAGGCGCGGTGTGCGGCTGGCCGGTATACGACAGGCTGCTCCATAATCCGGTGGAAAACGCGATAACCATCGACGGCGATATCGTGCTGCTGGAAGGCAACTATCTGCTGCTGGACGTGGATGGATGGCGCGATTTATCCGCATACGCGGATTACACTGTTTCTGTTCGCGCCCAGGAAGAAATGCTGCGGACCCGTTTGATCGACAGGCGCGTAAAAACCGGCGTGGACCCGGCCGCCGCCGTCCGCTTTGTGGATTTCAGCGATATGCCCAACGTGAGGCTTTGTCTGGAAAAGACCATGGCGGCGGATCTTCAGCTGGAGCTCGATCCAAATGGCGACTGGCATATTGAACGGGGAAGGCAGTTCACCGCGCCTGATCCGCGGCGCTGATCGGTTCCAGGCGCGATTCCGCCGCGCCGCCGTTTCGTATTTTGATAACGCAGGCTTTGTCACCCAGCGGCAGGGTACAATCCAGATGATCAAAGAATCCTTCCGGCGGGCGGAGAACATAGCCGTCAGGGGCGGCCGGATCGGCCCGCAGCCCCACATAGTAGCGGGCCAGCAGGTAAACGGGGCTGGCGGCCCAGGCGTGGCACAGGCTTTTGCCAAAGGGATCGCCGTACATGGCATATTGCTTTTCCAGGGGAAGCGACGGGTCGTATTCCTCCCAGAAGGTGACCGCGCCTAACTTCAGCATACCGCCCCAGTAGCTTTTGATTTCCGCCAGCACTTCTTTCAGATACCCCAGCCTGCACAGCGCGTCCAGTTCAAAAAAGCGGAAATAGGGCGTGGTGATGGCCGGAACGTCGGCATTGAAAAGCACATTTTCGGCGAGAACCCGTTTCCGTTCTTCGCCGGTCAAATCGAACACGATGGCCAGGATGTTGGCATGGCGGGTCACATGCCGCTTCCCGGAGGTGAAGGAATCCACATAAGCCTTTTTTTCCGCATCCCAGAAGTACCGGTCAATGGCGGTCAGCAGCGCTGTCCGCTCTTTTTCATAGAACGCTTTTTCCTCCGCTGTGCCCAGACTGGCCATCACGCCGTAGGCGGCGGCCAGCAGCATCTGTTCCGCGCAGAGCGGGCCCTCCCGGTCGAAGTCCGCCCAGTCGATGAACACCCAATCCCGGGGCCTGCCGATGACGAAGCCGTGTTCGTCCCGCTGATTTCTGATCAGGTCCATCAGGCTTGTCATCTGAGGCATCATGCGGTGCAGATAATCCGCGTCGCGGTATGTTTCCCAATGCTCGCCCATGGCCAAAAGCCACAGGATGGAATAATCCAGAATGGTGTTGATGTGGGTGGTCACGGGATCATTGCCCCGCAGGGCGGTCAGGGTGCGCTGCTCGATGTCCCTGTCGCCCGTCAGATAGCGGTTCACGAACAGGGATTGATAGGCGTCTCCGCTCCAGATCCACTTGTCCCGTTTGATGCCGTCCAGGAAAAACACGTCGCAGCACAGGGAAAAGGTGTGGGCCGCCACGGCGAAAATGCGGTTCAGTTCCTCGTCGTCGCTGCGGAAGGAAGCCCGGACGGGAATATCCACATATTTGTGAAACGCCTGTACGGAAATCTCTTCCGGCTTGAAACCCGGCAGGAAAGCGTACCGCATCGCCTGCCGGGGACAGCGATTCGTTTCCGGGTCAGGCTTGCAGAAAAAGTAGCAGTTTTTCGTGTCCAGCGCTTCGGCGCGGGATTCGCCCAAATAAACCAGCGGCGTATCTTTGCCCTCCGCTAAGGGCCTCACTTCCAGTTCGGCGGTCAATTCCGTTTCAAAGGTGAACAGCGCTCCGCCGTTGATTTCCTCTGACCGGACGGGCTTATAGCAGGTTTCCAGCATGGGCCATTCCGCCACGTTCTGCTCCGGCGCGGTAAAATACCGATTGCTTGCGGCGGGCACAGGGGGAACGCAGTAATCCTCCGCCATCCAGCCTTCGTCAGATTGGATCACGTCTCCCTGAACGTACACCGCCGGAACGCAGCCGATGCAGCCCACGTGCAGGGAGATTTTCACCTCCCCGGCTTCGCAGGGCACAGGGATTCCAAAAGGGTATTTTTTCCCGTTCACGTCCGCATATCCCGCCGCGCCGGGCGTTCCGAACACGGTGAAGGCTGTTTCTTTTTCCAGCCGGTAAGTTCTTCGGAACGCCACCCGCTGCCGGAATCCGTCGCTTTTCCAGAAGGCGGGCCAGGGGCATCCGCGCTCCACCCGGGAAAAGTTCTGTTTCAAGGCGTGGTATTTTTCCAGGTCGCCGGGGTACCAAAGCCATCGGGCCTGATTCTTTTTCTTCTCCATGTCCGTTCACTCCTCGCAGGTGATTTCCGCTTCCGCGCGCTGTTTTCCGTCTGTAACCGTTACGCGCACCGCGCCGGGCCTGCCCGCGCGCACCACGGCCTGGGCCTCCCCAAAGTAGGCGGGCACGGCGCACTGGGCATAATTCCCTTGGAAATATGTGCAGCCGTTGGCCGTACCGATGACTTCCGCGTTCTCCGCTGAAACGTGAATCGTTTGCCTTTCCAGGGGCTTGATTTCGCCCTTGGCGTCGGTGTACCGCATGCGCAGATAGACCATTTCACCGGGACGGCAGGTTTTCTTTTCCGGTTCCAGGCGCAGGACCGTTTCTTCGCCCGCCGTTTCCAGGCGGTCAAAGCCCCTTTCCCGGCCGTTTTCCAGCGCTTTGGCCTCCAGCGTGCCCGGCTCGTAGGGCAGGCTGAAAATCACCCGGCAGTTTTTCGGCGCCCGTTTTTCCCCGATCAGCCGGCCGTTCAGGCACAGGCGCACATGGGTCGCCGGGGATGGAACATAAACTTCAACTTGAGCCATTTTTCCTTCGCAGCCGGGCCAGGTCCAGGAACGGACGGCCCGGGTCAGCTGCCAGCCGGTAAGGGTGGGCTTCTCCGTTTCGCCGGGCGGGTTTACCGCCAGCCGGGGCGCTTTTTCCAGATCAAAGCATATTCGGGTATAATCCGCTTCCGGGGTCAGCTTACCGGTCACGTCGATGCGGCAGGTGCCGCCGCGGATTCTGTCCTCCTGCCTGTCCGTGCGGTAACTGCCGTATTCCGGGCTGTCGCCGCCGCATTCGCCGATGTAATCCCAGCCCGCCCATACGAAATCACCGATGATCTGCGGATGGATTTTCGCCGTCTGCCAGAAGGAACGGGCGTCGCCGATGAGGGTTTCGGAGCCTAAAATCAATCGGTCGGGGTATTTGCGGCAATCCTTGCGGTAGCGCCAGTTGCCGTAATTGTAACCCGCGATATCCATGGCGGCGAACACGCTGCGTGTTTTCCAGTCGCAGGGCGGCAGCCATGCGCCGAACTTCATAAAGTCCGTGCCCAGCTTGGCGGCCATATTGTTGAAGAATTCCGAACCGACGGATTTCTTTTTCTTTTTGGGCCGCTCCGCCTGCTTTTGGGCGCTGGCCTTGGCCGCTTCGGCCTGCTTCTGCGCTTTTTCGTCGCTGTACACGCCTAACCCCACGCTGCTCAGGAAATTAAAGAAAATATTGATGCCGCAGGTCACGGGCCGGGAGGGGTCGATTTCGTGCAGAAAGGCGGTAAAATCCTTCTGCAATTGAATCCCCTTTTCCTGGGCGCTTTCCGCCACCTCGTTGCCGGTGGAATACATGATGACGCAGGGATGATTGTAATCCTTATCCACCAGGCTTTTTAGGTCGCTTTTCCACCATTCAAGCACGTGGGCGGCGTAATCGTGCTCCGTTTTGTGCATGTACCAGCAATCCACGTACTCGTCCATCATCAGCATGCCCAGCCTGTCGCAGGCTTCCAGCAGGTATTTGGAAGCGGGATTATGGGCGGACCGGATGGCGTTGTAGCCCGCTTCCATTAAGATGCGCACCCGGCGTTCCTCCGCCTCGGGATAGGTGCAGGCCCCCAGCACGCCGTTATCATGATGGATGCAGGCCCCGCGCAGCACCACCCTTTCCCCGTTGACGGCCAGGCCCAGCTTCGGATTCCAGGCCAGGGTGCGGATGCCGAACGCCGTTTCCGCCGTGTCGCTTCCAAAGGATATCCGCAGGGTATAGAGCTTCGGATGCTCCGGGCTCCACAGCTCCGCGCCGGGCAGGCTGATTTCCTGCGCGGCCCTTCCGTTGATGGCCGCGGTGCGGCAGCGGGCGACGCAGCGCCTGCCATCCGATACCTGAATTTCCGCAATGCCGTCGCCGTGAACGGCCAGCTCCGCCCGGACGCGGGGAGGATCGGCGGACAGGGTGGTGACGCGGACGCCGTTCCGGAGGATGCGCTTTTCTTCTCCGTACCAAAGCCAAACAGGCCGGTAAATGCCCGTGCCGGAATACCAGCGGGAATTGGGCTGATCGGCGTTATGGGCGATCACTGTGATTTCATTTTCGCCGTCAGGCCGGAGAAGGCCGTCCAGATCAATGGAAAAATCCGTGTAACCGTAGGGCGGCGCGTCCGCCTTCCGGCCGTTCACGGTGATCAGGGGGTCGTGATACACGCCCTCAAATTCCATTTCCAGATGCTTCCCCTTCGCTTCTTCGGGCAGGGTGAATACTTTGCGGTATTCATAATCCAGGCCCTCGAACCAGCCGATGTTTCCTTCGCCCAGGCTGTCCGGCACGCGGTTTTCGGTGCGCATGGCGTCGTGAGGCAGCGAAACGGGCGCGGCTTCCCCGGTCCGATTCAGCGGTTTGCAGGTCCAGCCCGTATTGAAATCCAGTTTTTTCATGCCGTGCGGCTCCTTTCATTATGGGGCGGTCATCGCCTGTTTCAGATCGCGGATCACCCGCTGGGTGTGGATGCGCGCCCCCTCGGTGCCGGTATGGCTGTCGATCAGCCAGAAATAACGGCCTGGAAGCAGGGAATCCTCTATATCTGAAATCACGGGAACGGCCAGATTATCTTTCAGCCATTCATGCAGCGCCTGACGGTTTTCCGGGGTGCTCGCGGCCGTGAGGGAATTCACGTTGCGGGGCGTATAGGTAAAATAGACGGCCACGCCCTTTTCCAGAAACGGGGCGAGGGCTTCGTTCAGGCTTTGAATGATTTCAGGCGGAAAGCTGTTTACCGTGTAATCGGCGATGTTGTGCCGCAGGCGGCCGTCTGTTTCCCCATTGGGCCGGGGCAGCGTGAAATCGCCGTAAACGTTATAGGTGCTGAAATCGTAAGCGTTCCCGTCGTCGTCATAATGGGCGGGGCTGACCGCGTAATCCCGGGCGGGCATCCGGGACCGGATGGAAAGATAAGCGCCCAGGCTGTCGAATACCCCGGTCAGCGAACGCAGATCCAATTCCGCCAGCGCGTCGTAATTGCTCTCCATCATGGCCCAAAAGCCTGTATCCAGCCGGCTGTCGGCGCAGAACTGTTCGATGATTGCGTCAAATTCCGGGGCGTAGAGCAGGATATCCCCCGCCTCCATGAGCGGCAGGATCAGCCGCAGCTGAGGCAGGGCGCTGGTGAACGCATACACGCCCATGTTGACCGGCTCATATTCCGGAAACGCCTGTTTGAGCAGGGGCGAATCATAGCCGTACCGGCCGGAGGAGCCGGAGGAAAGCACCAGCTTTTTTCGACCCTTCATCGACAGAAGATAATCGTATTTATCCTGAAAGGTGTCGAAATAGCTGCCGCTGTACACCGGGGCTGTGGCGGCGTTGACGCGGAGCCTGTCAGGGCCGCGGCAGGATGAAAAGCATGCGTCCGCAATGGTTTTCAGGCTGTCGTAAAGCAGCATCCCGCCGATATCGCAATCCGAAAACGCGCCGTCTTCCACTGTTCGCAGGGCGGGGGAGAGCACCAGCAGGGAAAACCGTTTTCCCCGGAACGCCCCCGCGCCGATCGTTCGCACGGGCAGCCCCAAATGGGTCTGGGGCAGAACGCAGACCGTTTCTTCCCCATGATAGCCGGTAATGGCGGCGCTTGCCCCGTCCGTTTCCCAATCGAAATCAGAATCCGGGGAGCAGGGCAGCCATTGGGCGTACAGCGTGCCCGCCGCGTTTGGCTCCACCCTGCCGCCCAGGCCCACGGCAATGCCGCTGCCGTCCGGTTCCGTGTTCCAGCCGGTGAGCACATAGCCTTCACGCTCGAACCATGCCGTGCCCTGCAGGGTGTTTTCACGGCGGTGGGCATAGGTGATTTCCCGGGTCAGGCTGTTCCCGATCTGCCCGCGCAGCGCGCCGCCGTTCCCCTCGTACCGGATGCGCGTGACGGTATTTGCGGAAACCGGAGCGGGGGAGGCCATCGCGGAAATTGGAGACGCTTCCTCCATCTTCCGCAGCCAGGGGGCGTACATCGACCAGAAGTAATGGGTGCAGTAAGCCGCATACCGGCAGGCGGGCACGCAGATCACCGCGTCGGCGCCTGTGAGCAGCCCCTGCCCCACGGCGCATTGGCTGGGATCATCCTGAAAAAGCAGAATGAGGCGCAGCGCCGGGCAATCAGCGAAGGCTCCGTCGGCGATGAATTGCAGATTCGCCTGCAGGCGCACTTCCGCAAGGCATGCGCTCCCGGCAAACGCGCTTTTCTCCAGGATAAGCACCGGCAAACCTTCATAGACGGCGGGAACCGTAAGGACCGCGCGGGTTTTTCCCGTTTCCGTCAGCCCGGTCACGGCCCAGCCCGCGTTGGCTCGAGCATAGGAAAAGCAGTCCGCGTCCCCGTCTGTTCCCTGAAAAATCGGGGATGCGGACGCATCCGGAAAGAGGGAAACGAAAAAAACCAGCAGCACCGCCAGCAAAACGGTTTTCTTCATCGTTTCTGCCCCTTTCCTCTTATTTGCGCGTAAAGTCAAAAGCGGGCGGCCAGAAGCATGGTCCTCTGACCGCCCGCAGTGGGTTGATACGATTAAGCGTTCTTTTTGCGCAGGGAGAAGAAAGCGGCGATCACGGCGATGAGCATGGCCGCGCCCAGCAGGCCCATGCTCCAGATGGCCGTCTGAGCGGAGGCCATGTTGGCGGCGGTCTGCACTTCCTTGGCAACATCAGCGTTGGAGAAATAGATGTAGCCTAAGCCATCCACCCGGCCCGCGATCAGATTCATCAGGCCGTAGGCCAGCAGAGCGGGAGCGCCGATGCGCAGCACGCCGGAAACCAGTTCCGCAATTTTGCCGCCTTTTCCGATCATGCTCAGCAGCCCGCCCAGGGCCAGAGCAGCCGCGGCGCCCAGCGCGAACAGGGGCAGATTGCTGACGGCGGCGTCCTTATAGTAGCCCTCGCCGCCGATATTGACGCTGTAAACGCAGAACGCGGCGATGGCAAGTATCACGGCGATGCAGTTGATCCACATGCCCACAGACATTTTCTTCATAAATCAGCCCTCCTTCTTCTTGGAAATCAGGGTCAGGATCAGCCAGGCAGCGCAGCTGACGCAGGCGCAGACCATGCTGACGGTTTTCGCGGTGGAAATGGCGTCGTCCCACCAGGTGTTTACCCGTTCGGTGCGCACGTTCAGCACGGCGCTGTTGGCGAACGTGTAAAGCTGGTATTTCAGGTTTTCGCGGGCTTTTTCCACCAGCGCGGAATCGTTCTTTACGCTGTCAACGGAAATGTAGGCCCAGGTTTTGTCCACGCCATTTTCGCCCTGGTTGATGTGGTTGTCCTGCTGGGCGAAGTCGGCCACCTGGGTAATGCCCGCCATCACCATGGATTCGGCGTTGAAGTAATACTTGTTGTTCATCATGTCGGTGGAGATGAGGCCGGTATAGCCCCATTCATC
>JAEEGL013616155.1_pt1 | contig 13266 bp, 13 predicted proteins | sample 9134231 | NCBI WGS metagenome assembly JAEEGL01 (sample SAMN16246548, study PRJNA631951) | gut metagenome | biome: gut microbiome; feature: rumen; material: fiber-attached | host: Bos | place: Iran: Karaj | collected 2018-10 | reverse complement strand
TACCATTTTCAATTAATGGTCTCATATAATGATAGAAAAATGTTAATAAAAGTATTTGAATATGATCACCATCAACATCAGCATCTGTCATAATAATAATCTTATCGTAATTAGATTCACTAATATCAAAACTTTGTCCCACACCTGCTCCGATAGTATAGATTAATGTATTTAATTCTTCATTTTTATATACTTCATCCATACTAGCTTTACTAGTATTTAATACTTTACCTCTCAAAGGAAGTATTGCTTGAAATTTTCTATCTCTACCACTTTTAGCAGAACCACCTGCACTATCTCCTTCAACTATAAACAATTCATTTATTTTAGGATTTTTAGTTTGAGCAGGTGCCAACTTTCCAGATAGATTTTTTTCTACTTTAGATTTATTTTTACCATTTCTAACATCTGCTCTTGCTTTTCTAGCTGCCTCACGTGCAAGTTTACTTTTTAAAGCTTTATCCATTATTGTAGTTGCAGTTTCTTTATTTTCTTCTAAATAATAACTGAATTTTTCGTACACTAAACTCTCCACAACAGTTTTTGCCTGCGGAGTTCCTAACTTGCCCTTAGTTTGTCCTTCAAATTGAAGCAATGTTTCAGGAATTTTTAAACTGATTATTGCGCTTAATCCCTCTCTTACATCACTTCCATCTAAAGTATCACTACCTTTTAATAAGTTATTCTTTTTAACATATTCATTAAATGCTTTTGTAAGCCCTGTTTTAAATCCAACTTCATGAGAACCGCCATCTACAGTTTTAACATTATTTACAAAAGACAAAATATTTTCGTTATAAGTATCAGTATACTGCATCGCAATATCAACAGCTATACCATTCTTTTCACCACTGAAATTAATAACTTTATGTACTGGATTTTTTCCATCATTTATAAATTCAATAAAAGATACAAGACCATTTTCATAAACAAACTCACTTCTTTTATCATCTTCTTCATCAATTACTACCATTGTGAGTTTATTTATTAAAAATGCACTTTCTTGCATTCTTTCACATACTGTTGTATAGCTAAATCTAGCATTACCAAATATTTCTTCATCAGGATAAAACTCAACTGTTGTTCCAGTTGCACGTGTTGTACCTATTTGAGTTAAAGGTTTATCAACTTTACCACCATTTTTAAATGATATTTCACATATTTTGCCTTCTCTACAAATAGTAACTTTCATCCATTTAGATAAAGCATTAACTACTGAAGATCCAACGCCATGAAGTCCACCACTTACTTTATATCCTTCATTCTCAAACTTTCCGCCAGCATGTAACACTGTATAAATAACTTCAGGTGTGCTTTTACCAGAAGAGTGTTTTCCAATAGGGACGCCACGTCCTTCATCACTAACACGCACACTGCCTTGCTTAGTTAATGTTACTACTATTTTATTTCCATAACCATTTATAGCTTCATCAATCGCATTATCAACAATTTCCCATATTAAATGATGTAAACCTCTTTTATCAGTGGAACCAATATACATACCAGGTCTTTTTCTTACTGCTTCTAAGCCTTCTAATATTTTAATTGATTTTTCATTGTATTCTGCCATATCTATCGTTCTCCATAATTAATTATACAAAAATAAATAAAAAGTGTAAAGTTTCATTTACACTTTTAATGTTTAATAATTTTTAATCAAACTATTATATTCCTGCTGGTTGTTGATCAGTAGTTTGATCTCCACCAGGATTAATTGGTTGAGGAGTTATAGGTTGTATAGGATTTAATATAGGTGCTGAATAATCACACATAGTACTTGTTATATTAGATTCTAACGCTCCCTCCTCTTGTTCTTCAACTAGTATACTTTCAACTTTAATGTCTTCTCCATCTTGTACATAACTATAAGTTCCATTAGTTGCTCTAACTGATAATACTTTACCTTCTACACTTACTACAATGAAATATTTGAAACTAGAGTTTCCAGTCATTTCTAATTCTTTAACTGTTGCATCATCAACTGTACATCCACTAACATTAGTATAAACAAGTACTCCATCAGCGCTTAATAATATACTATCGTTTAAGAATTGACTTTCTGCAGTTCTATATGCACTCCTTACTTCATTTTGGAAGCTATTAATTTTTGATTGTCTAAACATTCTTAATATTGCTGGTAAAGCCATAATTACTAAGATTGCTAAGATTGCAATAACTGCCAATAATTCAACTAATGTAAAACCTTTCTTTTTCATTTTATATTTCCTTCCTTTCCACTGATAGTCTTACTACCCTAATTAAATTATAAATAATACAAATTATTATGTCAACATAATCATTTACACCACTTTACACAATAGTGTAATTTAAAAGAGATATTTCTATCTCTTAAATCACTTTATAATATCTATTAATTATCATCTGATTGTGAATCATTGTTTTTGTTAAAATGCTCTAGTTTATTTAATCCAAGAACATCAATTTTTACTGCTTTATATGGCTCTGTTGCTTTTTTATCCTCAATTTCACTTTTAAATATTGAGTCTACTTGAGGCATATCATCTTCCATTGATGGTGTATTTAACGCATTTGTTTCACTCTTAGTAGTTAAATTTACACTTTCTCCTCTTCCAGTATCAAGTAATCTAAATGATTCTTTTTCGCTATACTTATATTGTTTATCACTCAAAGCCAACATAGGAAAGAAAACTATTGGTAATAATACTAAACCAATTTTAAAACCGAAACCCGCATCAAATGCAGTACCAATTTTGTAGAACATAAAGCATGCTACAAATATATTAATAATTGGTACGAAAAATAATGTTCCCCAAAATATAGATGCTTTACTTATCTCTAAAGTAACAAACATATTAATAAATGGATAAAGAGCTGATGTTTTATTCCTATTTGCTTTTTTAAAAAGTATACCCCCGCCAATCATAATTAATATAGAAAATACTGCAGTTAACAACAAACTGTACATTAATATATCAGCTAATTTACTCAAGCCAGATGTGGACATATTATTACCTCCTACTCCTACTATTAATAATAATACAATAATTCAATTGTTTTTTCAATAATTTAACTTTTTTTTTAAAAAAATGTTGCAATTTAGGGCAAAATAGTATATTATTAAGTAGTCAATGCCAAAAAGAGACTAATTTTGGGCTTGTAGCTCAGCTGGTTAGAGCGTTCGTCTGATAAGCGAAAGGTCGATGGTTCAAGTCCATTCAGGCCCACCATTGTATTTGGCCCGTTGGTGAAACGGTTAACACACACGCCTTTCACGCGTGCATTTATGGGTTCAAATCCCGTACGGGTCACCATTTGTTATTAACGACTTAAAATATTTAAGTTGTTTTTTTATGTATTTAAAAAGTTTCAGTAACTTTACTGAAACTTTACACTATATTTGCTCTATTTTATTAATAATTTCATTTATTTTTACTTTTTCTTGATTACCAGTAATCATATTTTTAATCATAACTGAATTATCTTTTAATTCATCTTCTCCAATTATAATTACTTTATCGATATTTTCACGATTAGCAATATTCATTGCCTTCTTTAATTTTATTCTATTTAATTCTGTTAGTACTTTATAACCATTTTTTCTAAGTAAATCTGAAATTTTAAATAAATTAGCGTCATTATTAAATTCATAGACATAAATATCATATTTCTTAAGATTGTCTTTTTCTCTTTCTTTTAATATTTCATAGATTGGTTCAAGTCCAAAAGAACAACCTATCGCAGGATATTCGTTTCCATCATTTAAGAAGTTAGTTATTATTTTATCATATCTTCCTCCACCACCTAGAGCTGATTTAAAGTTTAATGTTTTATCAAACACTTCCCAAACTGTACCTGTATAAATATCTAGCCCTCTTGCTAAGAAGGGTGTAAATACACAAACATCTGATAAATCTAAATCTTTTATTAATACATCTAATTCATTTAATTCTTTTAATCCATCGATTAATTTATCATTTAAAATCTCATTTAGTTCTTTATTTAATTCTTCTAAATTTTTATTAAACAAACTAAATACTTTATCTATTACTTCTTTTTCAGTATGATTTAATAATTCTTTCTCAATATCCTCCCTAGATATTTTATCTAGTTTATCAACAGATATTATAAAAGAATTAATATTTTCTTTTTTTACTCCTGCGTATTCTAAAATACCACTTAAAAATTTTCTATTATTATATCTTATTTCTATATCTATATTTAGTTTACTAAATACTTCTTTATTCATCATAAAGTATTCGATTTCTGCATAAGGGCTTTCTGTACCACATGCATCTACATCACATTGATAAAACTCACGAGCACGTCCTAGTTTTACTGGACCATCTCTAAAGACCTTACCTATTTCATATCTTTTAAATGGTAATATTAATCCCTTATTCATACCAATTACTTTTGAAAAAGGTACAGTTAAATCATAACGCAAACCAATTTTTCTATTACCTTGATCTGTAAGCTTATATACTTCTTTTAATATTTCAGCTCCACCAGCATACTTACTTGCAAGTAAATCATAATAACATAATATTGGTGTTTCTAAAGGTAAAAAACCATAAGCTTCAAAAGTACTTTTTAATGAACTAATAACCCTATTTCTAATAATTTGATCATCAGGCATAAAATCACATGTGCCTTTTAAATTCATTAATTCAAATTCTTCCATTTTATCTTCCCCTTCCAGCACTTATCATTCCTTCATAAATGCTATTCTGTATATAATTTGTAAATAATTTTTGATTATAATTCTTTTTAAATTCTTCTTCTATTACTAATAATTTTGTTAAAATTGCTTTATAGTCACTTGCTTTCATGTGTTCTTTGTATTTATTAATAATGATTCCTTTTAACTTGTTTGTTTCATCAAGAACCATTCCAACATCTTCATCAGATGAATCATCATTATTTAGTAGTTTAACCATAAATTCAATTACTTTATCTATTTTTTTGTTGATTCTTTGTTTAATGTATGATTCACATAATTTTGGGTCTGCAATAACAACTTTTTTAGCATTAATATGTGCTTTTTTATAATGATTTTTAGGAGTTACATCTAACCCCACTAAATTAATGTCATGTCGCATTAATTTCATTTTTTCACTATTCTTTTCAATTATGTATTTCATACAAAACCCTCCTACAACAAATCATCTCTATATTCTTTAGTTATTCTTTTTCTTTCATTATCCCTATATTCATTAATTAATTTGTGGTTTCCATTTACAAGAACTTCTGGAACTTCCATACCTCTAAAAACCCTTGGTTTAGTATAAACAGGATAATCAAGTAAGTTGTCATTAAAACTTTCTGTTTCTAAACTAGTCTCAGTAATTACTCCATCTATTAATCTAACAACAGAATCAGTTATTGCCATTGATGGTATTTCACCGCCAGTCAATATATAATCTCCTATTGAAACTAATTCATCTGCTAGTGTATATATTCTTTCGTCGAAACCTTCATAATGACCACATATAATAATTAAATGCCGTTTATCTTTTAATTCATAAGCTTTCTTTTCATTATATGTTTTACCTCTTGGTGTTAATAGTATAACATGTGAATCTTCATCTTTAACACTTTCAACAGCATTAAATACTGGTTCACACATCATTATCATCCCACCACCACCACCAAATTGATAGTCATCAACTTGATTGTTTTTATAAGGGGTATAGTCTCTTATATCTATGATGTTTATTTTAACTTTTTCTTTTTCTATTGCTCTTTTGATTATACTTTCTGTCAAAAAGCCATCAAACATATGAGGAAATAATGTCAATATATCTATTTTCATAAAAACACCTCGATGTCTTTAAAATAAATTCTTTTATTTATTTTATCATATTTTAAAATAAAGTCATCATTATATGGAATAAATTTTCCATTAATTCTTATCATTTTATTTCCATTATCACATCTATATTCACTTATTCTGCCAATTAATTTATCATTTGAGTAAACATCATAATTAACTAAATCACTTGTTAAAATTTCATTATCATTAAGTTTCAATGAATCTTCATCAATATATACATTACAACCTTTATATTTTAAAACATCATTAATATAGTCAATACCTACAAATTTAAGCATATCAAATTGTTTATGTGTTCTATATGTCTCAATAACAAGTTTATCTTTATTTTCCCCAACATACACAACATTATCTTTTTTAAATATTCTAGATTTGAAATCAAAATTACTAATTAGCCTTACTTCACCTTTTAAAGCGTGTGTATTTACTATTTTTCCTACATAAATATAATTCATATTAACCTCTATATAAATGGTATAAAACAATACCAGAAGAAACACCCACATTTAAACTTTCACAAGAAGGATTCATATTTATTTTAACTAATTTATCACACTTATTTAATATTTCTTCTCGAACACCATTACCTTCATTCCCAAATACAACAGCGTATGAATCCATCTTTTCAATGCTTTCTAATGATTCATTTGTATGAAGAGATGTCCCAATAAGTTTAATATTCTTTTCTTTTATCTTTTCAATAATATTTTCTATTTCTCCAATCACTATATTTGTATTAAATATCATACCACCTGTACTTCTTAATACTTTTTCATTGTATGGACTAACTGATCCTTTGGAAAATACTATTGTATCTACATTAAAAGCAACAGAATTTCTGATTATAGTTCCAGCATTCCCAGGATCTTGAATATTATCTAGAATAACTATTCTATTACCAATCTTTTCACTATTAATTAATTTACATACACCAAGTAATCTAGGAGTACTTTTTAAATCACTAATACTTTTCATAACATCTATTGTCACATAATCATAATTAAAATCATATTCACAATTAAAGCCGTCTAAAACAAATAATTCACATAATAAATTATTCTTAATAGCTTCTTCAACAAGATTCTCACCTTCAACAATAAATAATCCTTTTTCAATAGAATATTTCTTATTTAAAAGTTTACGAATTTCTTTGATTCTATTATTTTCCTTAGATGTTATTAACATATTATTCCTCCTTCAATACTTTTTGCGCATATTTATAATCTGGTTTATATTTTTTAACATAACTCCAGAATTTCTTTGAATGATTAAATTCTAAAAAATGACATAGTTCATGTATTATCACATAATCAATTTCATTAATGCTGTATTTAATCAAATCAAAGTTTAATTTAACAACTTTTCCTCTTTTATTACAATATCCCCATTTTCTTTTCATTTTTCCAATATTCAAAGTAGGATAAGGAATTTCTTCTTCAAATAAATTATAACATATTTTTAATCTTTCATTAAATATTCTTATGCATTCATTTTTAAGAAAAGTATTTAAATATGATTTGTTTTTTACAAAAACCCTATCATTTATAAATTCTATCTTACTTACAGTATTTAATATTATTACATCATACTTATTTCCTAGATAATAAAATGATTCTTCCTTTTCAATTTTTTTCTTTATATGTTCAGTCATTTTAACAATTGAAGAATAATTATTTGCTATAAAAGACTTTATTAAAAATTTAGGTGTCAAATAATTACATGTAATATATATTCCCTCTTCCTTAACTCTCAAATACATATTTCTATTATTCTTTCGAGTAATATATACATCATAAATTTTTCCTTCAATTTCTACTTGCATACAAATCACTAAAAAGATTATAACAAAAAAAACTAGTTTTCACTAGTTTCTATTATCATAAATTGTTATTTATTAGAAATTTCTGTTTCTTAAGAAAGCAGGCATTTCTAATTCATCTTCCTCTTCTTCATCTGGAATAACTTCTACGGGTTTCTTTTCACCTTCAATTGACTTATATAAAGGTTCAGTTGAATCCTCAAATCCTGTTGCAATAACTGTTACAACTATTTCATCAGTTAATGCTTCATTAATAACAGCACCAAATATAATGTTAACATCAGTATTTGCAACTGCTCTTACAACTTCAACAGCATCCTCAGCTTCAAATAATGTCATTGAATTTCCACCTGTAATATTTACAATACAATCTGTTGCTCCATTAATTGTTTGTTCAAGAAGTGGACTATTTACTGCTTGTTTAGCAGCCTCTACAGCTCTGTTATCTCCAAACCCAACACCAATACCAATTAAAGCATCTCCTCTGTTTTCCATTATTGTTCTAACATCAGCAAAATCCAAGTTTACAAGTCCTGGAACAGAAATTAAATCAGATATTGATTGTACTCCTAATCTTAGAACATTATCAACTTCTTTGAATGCAGCATTTAACGGTGTAGATCTATCAATTAAATCTCTCAATCTATCATTTGGAATTACTACTATAGTATCAACATGCTTTCTTAATTCATCAAGACCAACTAAAGCATAATCCATTCTCTTCTTACCTTCAAATTTAAATGGTTTTGTTACTATTGCTACTGTTAGGCAACCCAAATTTTGAGCAATTTCTGCAACTACTGGAGCAGCACCTGTACCAGTACCTCCTCCAAGTCCACAAGTAACGAATACCATATCTGCTCCACGTAAAGCATCTTCAATTTCTTCTTTTGTTTCTAAAGCAGCTTCTCTTCCTACTTCTGGTCTTGTTCCAGCTCCTCTTCCTTTAGTAATAGTTTTACCAAGTTGAATCTTATGCTCAGCATTAGAAGCATTTAATACTTGTTGATCTGTATTCGCTACAATGAATTCTACTCCACGAAGTCCAGAATCAATCATTCTATTAACTGCATTACATCCTCCGCCACCAATACCAATTACTTTAATATCAGCTATTTGATCCATTTCTAACTTATTGTTCATATATTCACTCCTTAATTATTGAAAAAATATCCATATATTTTTCCAAGTATTGTACTATTATTTGTTTTTTTAATATTAATTAACTCATCTTGCTTATCCCTACTAATAGTATACGCGAGTCTATTTCTAAATGCAAGTTTATTATGATAGTATTTAATAAGACCTATTACACTAGAATACTTATTATGTCTACAGCCCATTTCTTTGACCTTATATCGTTCCATCTCTTTACCAAATACTTCATCAACTACTAAATTAAAATCATTTAATTCTGTAGTACCTCCTGTAAACATTATATAACTAATTTCAAGCTTTGTTAAGAGATTTATTTGTTTTTTTGAAAGTTCTAGTATTTCTTTAACCCTTGAAGATATAATTTCACTTATTTCATATTGATTAATCTTTATCTCTTCATTTTTATTATTCAATACTTCTTCACTCCATGAAGTTGAGGCATTTCTTTTACTTGCAAGAGCAAACTTTTCTTTCAATTCTCTTGCTCTTTTTCTAGATATATCATATATATAACAAATATCTCTATCTATATTTTTACTTCCTATTTCTATATTTTCAGTTTCAATAAGTATTCCTTTTTTAAATACACTTACTTCTGTTTTCTCATCACCAATATTAATTACAGCAGTATTTTTCTTATCTGTTTCACTATTACTAAATTCCAAATAATCTCCTACACTTCCAAAGTTAATATCAGCAATTCCTACACCTATATTTTCTAATAAAGAAACAGATGCATATACATTCTTTTTAGGAACTAAACTCATTACCGCCTTACATTTCATTTTTGAAGCATTGAGTCCATTAGGATTTTTAACTTTTTTATTTCCATCTAATGTAAATTCTATAGGCATAATACTTACAAATTCTTTATTATTAGGAATTCTATTATATACACAAGCATGTAGTACATTAATAAGATCATCTGTTGTAATCTTTTTTTCTTCATTTTCAATAACAGTTTCACCTTCAACAACTGTAAATTCTGCATAATATGAAGGTATCGTTAATACAACTTTATCTATCTTTATATTTAATATTTCTTCACATCTTGAAAAAACTTCTTTTAAAGATATTAGCGTTTCTTCCGGGTTAACTATTACACCTTTTTTTACTCCTTTTGATTTGACTTCGGATACAGCAAGAATGTGAACTTCATCTTTATAAACTTCACCAACTACCAATTTAACTGTAGAACTACCGATATCTAAACTTGATATGATTTCTTTCATGTACCCTCCTAGTCTTATATAATTATACCAAATATTTTTTTATTTTTAAAGTTTTATTCTCCAAAACTATATTTAACTTTTAAATCTAAAAATGACTCATCATCTAATTTATCATCATAATTAACGCTAATATATACTTTTTTTTGCTCCCCACCTTTAATATAATCACCTTTATTTAAATTCAATTTAATATCCAAGGCTTCTCTATTTATATTTGTATTTATAATATTAACATCAACATTCTTCACTACAACATCTATATTACCTGCATTAACAATATCAAATGACAATTTCTCTTCTATATTATTTAACTTAACACTAATAACATCATTTTTAATACTTAATCTGTCATCCTTAATATTGTATACAAGTTCATAATATTTTCTCTTAACTATAGTTTCCCCCTCAAAATATATATTTCTTACTAAAAAAGTAGATATAAAAACACTAATGAACAAAACAAATGATACTACTAATAAATAATACACCTTTTTTTCCTTAGTCATCTTTTTCCCTCTTTATTTTCATTTCAATTATAACATGTATTAATTATAGAGTAAAATTATTTTTTTCAAAATAAAAATGCAATTTTTTTGCATTCTTATTTTGTTAGAGCTACCGCCGAAGTAGATGATGCTACTTTAAGCAATTCTTCATTGGTTAAATTTTCACTAATAATATAGTAATCTTTACCATCTTGAGTCCAGTTTAATGTAGTTCCAGTTAAATTTCCCAATACATTTTCATAAAATACCAATTCTCCTGAAGTAGATGTCACTTCAAATTCTTTAGGCGCTTTACTTGCCTCTTCTATCAATATGAAAGATTTGTCACCACCAAATGTTAATATTACTCTTTCCGATTCCTCTGTCTTAATAGTTTCTTCATTCTTAAATAAAGCTCCTTGTGGTAAATACATTGGATAAACAACAGTATCTATTTTACTAACACTACAACATTCTTCAGATACAGAACTTTTAATATCAAATTCATTTTTTTCAAAATTTGGTTTAAAGTCTATCTTTGATATTTTTAATGTTATATTAACAATACCTTCTTTATCATATACTTCTACTTGATTTGGTAAATAATTACTGTCAAATGCTATTTTTTGGCTAACTAATGCACTGTTATTTGGATAATTAACTGAAGATGAAAGTACATAACCATCATCTCTATTCTCAAGTATTACATTAGAATCTGCTTCTAAATCTTTAAGCAAAGATGATAATATATAGGCTTGACTGCTATTATATGGCCACTCACTTTGAAACTTATAACTCTTATTAAGTTCAGGTGTAATAACATAAACTCCTTCTTCATTTTTTAAAATAATTTGTTCATGTTTATTATCTTTATTAATTAGTGATACCTTATAATAATCTCCTTTCATATAATGAACACTTACATCATAATGATATAATTCTTCATTGCTAACAATATCCATCTGTCCAGTTAATTCATATTTATTAGTATCTATTGCTTTTTTAAACTCTGAAATAACTTTTCCAGAATCTGTTTTGGCACAACCAAAAAGCAACATACAAGACGCTAATAGTAAAAAAAACTTTTTAATAATAATTCCTCCTTCTTTAATAAAGTATATTTAAATGTATTTTTTATATAACAAAAAAAGATAAACAAATTTATTGTTTATCTCTAACAGCTTATTAAAGTATTCTTTGTGTGCGCGAAAAATAGTATTATTAAACTTAATATATTTTCTAAAATACTTTAATAAAATCTAGTTATACAAACCTATTGGTGTATTTTTTACTGATTTACTACCAAGTACCATACCAATAAGCATCTGCGGAACTCATTGCATCATAATATGAAGAATTGCCGTTGTGGTTAATTCCAGTAGAATTAACGGTATACTTTTTAGAATTTGCCAAACTAATTGTTTTAGTCGCATGAGCATAATCAGATGCCGCTAATTGTTGAACAATTGTACCAGTAGTATTCTTTTCTACATAAAAATAGAATTCTTCACTAAGTGAACTTAATGTTCCGCTTGGAAGTAAGAAAGATGTTCCAGCACCACTTACAAATATTTGTGGATAATTTAAATATGTCGTAGAACAACTTCCACCACTTATACAATAGTTTTGATAAAAAAACGTATCATTATTCCAAACTTTTACAGTCTGATAAAAACCAATTCCAATTATGTCATAACTTCTTTTACTTGGCATATTTTTCCAAGTTAATAGCGCTCTATACTTATAACGAGTATTACTTTGCGTAATGCTTGAATTTAATCTTTTATATGTTGTTTCTACAGTAGTATCTCTAGTCTCAGGTTCAACATAATTATCATATTCTTCTTTTGAAACTTCATATGTAATAGAATCATTACATACATCATTTACTGAACAAACATTATTATTAAAAGTAATTGTCTTATAATATTTAGTAGTTTCTGAAATTATTTTTTCTTCATTAACTTCAGCCTTTACTAAAATTGGCAACATCATAATAAATACAAAAAACACAAATGCTATTTTTTTCATTTTACCTCCTTTCTGAAAATATTTTTTCAAAAACAAGATAAAACTAAAACAATCTTAAAATGGAATTTATTCCACCTTAAGATTGAACTAATTCTAATATACTATTTTAGTATTAGAAAAATGTTTTTTAAGATTTAATTTTATTTTGTAATGTAATTCGTTATTTTCTGATGTTACCAAACGAATATACAAATAATAATCATTTATATTTTGATTTTTTATATTTATATATTCATTATTATCTATCGAAAAAGAAAAACTATTATTATCCAAAATATTTAACAAAGATTCTTCGTTTTCTAACTGTTTTTCTTTATTAAAATATATAATATTACCATCATTATTTTTAATCAAAAAATTATAATATATAATATCATTATTTAGTAAATAAACATTGCTGTTATTTCCTTCATATTTTATATCGTTAATTATAAAAATTGATTCTTCCGAGTTAAAAATCATGTAACCAATCATTTTAAAATTTTCATCATCAGATGTAATATCATAAACTTGTACTTTATTATAATTACTAATGGTATATAATATTGAAAATGCGGCAATAATACCAATTATTACTAAAAATGTTATTTTTAATATTTTTCTTTTAAAAAGTTTATTATAAAAATTTATACCATTTTTAATAGAACTGTTATTTTCAGATTCACTATGAATTTCTCCACCATTTAATATATCTTGTGTTGGTACATTAAATTCTTTACTCAACTG
>JAEEGL012570449.1_pt1 | contig 13266 bp, 12 predicted proteins | sample 9134231 | NCBI WGS metagenome assembly JAEEGL01 (sample SAMN16246548, study PRJNA631951) | gut metagenome | biome: gut microbiome; feature: rumen; material: fiber-attached | host: Bos | place: Iran: Karaj | collected 2018-10 | reverse complement strand
GCCGCGCTTTTCCATCGGTTTCAAGTCTTTATTACTCATGGCTCCAGTAAAAGTCTGCTGCCGGGAGTTTTCCGCCTGTGGCAGCTGGTTTTTGGTTAAAAAGCACTTCAAGGTATCCGCTTACGGAGTTTTTCATCTCTTCGCCAGTAATACACACGATGTTGCAGAAAGGAATTGCTTTCTGAGCGATTGGTGCTTTGACGATATTGTATTTCTCTACAAGAGCGGCTGCCTCTGGAATATTCTCGTTCGCAAAAGCAGTTGAAGCCGCGTACTCTTTAAGGAACGCTACGGCTGCTTCTGGGTTTGCTTCAAGGAAATCCTTGCGTGCGATAAGACCAGCTGTAATAAACTGGCTTCCGTTATTAAGCGAATCCCATTCTTTTGTAAGGTCGAGTGCAACGCGAAGGTCTGCAAGCTGGTTTCCGGCGACTGTTACGAAAGGCTGGGGGAGCATTGCTACTGCTGTATCTTTTGATGACATAAGTGCTACAACTTCCGTAGGCTCGCTTTTCCATTCAAGCGTAACATCTGTGTCCATATCAAGTCCGTTTTCTGCAAGGAGATATCTTAACGCAAACTCCGGTGTTGAACCTTTTCCTGTTGCGTAGATTGTTCTTCCTTTAAGGTCAGCAAGGCTGTTTATTGTGTTGCCGTTCTTTTCGCAGATATAGATAACGCCGAGCGTGTTGATGGCAATCATTTTTACAGCACCGTTGGAGTTGTTGTAAAGAACAGCACCAAGGTTCGCCGGAACCGCGAGAATATCAAGCTCGCCTTTGAGGAAGCGAGGCGTAAGCTCGTCAGCGGAGCCAGCCATAGTAAACTCGTATTTATTTGTTGTAACACCTTTTTCTGCGTCGTCAAGAAGCTTTACCATACCCATTGATGTTGGGCCTTTAAGTCCACCAAGACGGATTGTTACAGGTTCGGCTGTTACTGCTGTTGTGGATGTCGCGGATGCTGTGTCGGTCGCGTTCTGCTTGTTGTCTCTTCTTCCGCCTGCAAAAAGGCATACAGTCAATAATACCGTCAATGCGGTAAAAATCAGTTTTTTCATAATGAACCTCCATGAAAATCGGATTATCATCTGCTTGTTCCGAAGTTCGCGGAACCAAGTGGGTATTTCCGATTGAGTTCAATATACTAATTCTTTTGAAAAAAAGACGTTGCATTTGCAACGAAAATCCGAACTTCGATATATTTGCGTACAAAAGTTGCTCTCGCAGAATTTTGCCCCGGAAAACGCAGCTCGAAGCTTCGCTGCGGAATGCTCTCGCTTCGCTCGCTCGAAGTTTTCCGTTTCAAAATTCATGCTACGCAACTTTTTTGCTTGCATAAAATAAAAAAAACTAATTCCGGATTTTTTAATTCTTCAATAAGCGGAAAGTGTTTTTGTAATAATCGAGCAAGCCTTCGTCCTTCATGCGTGAAAGTTCGCGTGAAAGCGCGCTTCTGTTCGTACCGATAAAAGCCGCCATATCGTCGCGGTTGAAAGGAACTGTAAAAGTCCTGCTTTTGGCGTTGCTCATCATCTGGCTAAAATACGTCAAAAGCTTTTCGCGGATTGTAAGTTTTGAAAGAATCTGTATTCTGTTGTTCATAGAAAGTGTGCGGAACGCCAAAAGCTCCGTGAATTTCCGCCTAAGAACGTGCTCAAAATCAGTGGAGCTGCCCTCAAAAAAAACGTCGGGAGAAAGCCACAGTATTTGTGAAGCTTCGGCGGCTTGTATGTAAACAGGCGATTCCTTCACTTTCAAAAACGAAAGCGACTCCCCGAACGATTCGCCCTCAGCAACATTCGCCATGATCATGCGGTTTCCGTTTATGTCGTCCATGCACACTTGAATTACGCCGGAAAGCAAAAATCCGAATTTTTTGAGCGGAGTTCCTGACGGATGAATGAAATCACTTTTTTTGTATTTTGAAACGCTGGCTTTAAGATTTTCAAGGGCAGTGGAAAGCTCTTCATCGCTGAAATTGGCGAAAAGCGTGTTTTTTTTGAGGATATTTCCGTATTTTGCAACAATTTCCGTCATGTTTGCCCCTGAATTTGCGCCTTGTAGTCGACTTCGCGCCACATTTCAATGTGCGCTACGAAAGCCAGTTGCTCCAGTAGTACGCCACGAAAGGCGAATGCTCCAGCGCCGAAACTCCGACCAATCTACTCTATCGCTTGAAGCTCGAACGCGATCTCTTCCATCTCCCTGTCCGTCATCGCGATTGTCTCCGCAACCCTGAAAAGCTCGCGCCTTACGCTGTCCGGAACCTTCGTCGTCGTTTTGTAACGAAGCTCATGCTCCAGACAAGCCCAAAAATCCATCGCGATTGTCCTAAGCTGAATCTCAACCTTAACTTTATGTACGGCTTCAGAAAGGTAGACAGGAATCTCTATCACAAGATGAAGACTTCTGTAACCTGACTCTTTCGGCGACTCAATGTAATCGTTCTGCTCGATAAGCTGAATATCGGGTTGTTTCAGGAGCATATCACGTACTGCATAAATATCAGAAATGTAAGGACATATAACGCGCACGCCCGCAATGTCAGTCAGGTTTGTAATCATCGACTGGAACGTCACTGGAAGCTTCTTTTTCTCAAGCTTCTTCGCGATGCTCTCCGGCGATTTAATCCTCGATTTCACCGTCTCAATCGGGTTCCGTCTTCCAAGCACCTTGTTCTCTTTGTTAAGAATATCAAGCTTTGTTTCAAGCTGTTTTATCGCGCTCTCGTATACCATCATTATCTGCTGGAACTGGAACGCCATTTTGTAGAAGTCGCTGTTTTCTGCAAGCTGCTTTTCCCACACAGACGGCAGCGATGTATTGTCTATGCCCTCGTTTTCGGGCGGATTCTCATTTGTGTCCATTCTTTAAAGATACTTACGATTCATTCATAATTCAAGAAAAATCGGAATAATACAATTGATAACAATTATCAAGAGTCAACAATAAAGCCATCAGTTTTTAAAATCGAGGGTTTTGTTCACTAACACATATAAAATTTCGGTGAGTTGACTCACCGAAATTCAGTGGGTGAAACTCACTGGAATTGCCGCGCGAGTGACCGTACAATAAGTTTAGAGATGATTCCAGAGGATTAAAACGCAATGGAATTACTCATAGCGGTGGGTATAGTGCAGAGCGCGGTAAAAAGTGGAGCGACTTAAAATATAGAAACGTGCTGTGGAAAACTACATTTCGGCGATTTATGAGAAAACCGGTGTAAACGACCGTGCCGAGTTTATCGCGAAATACGGAGTATAAGCGGGATAGGGATTGTAGCACCTTTAGTTCGTGCGGATATACGCGCACGAACATGTGCGCAGATATCCGCACGAATGAGCCGCGTTAGACGGCGAAGTGCGGAAAGCCCGACGGTAGCTTGCTGCCGGATCCCCTGTCTTTTCCTTCTTTACTTCTTGAATGAAAGCTGTTATCATTAAACCGTTTTACAAGTCGCATTGCTCAGGGCGTGCGCGGTTTAGAGGAGAAACAAATGGGCGTATTTCAGGAAGTAACGGCTTTTTTAGGCAGACATGGTTTTTCTGCGTCTGGTTATGATGTCAACACTGTAATCGAAGGTCTTCTTTACGATATGCAGAAAGGTCTTGACGAAGGGATTACAGATAACGGTGCTATGAGCGCGTCTCAGGATATGATTCCTACGTGGGGGCTTCCTCCGGAAGAGGCTCCAAAAAATGAGACTGTAATTGTTATTGATGCAGGAGGTACGAACTTCCGTTCATGCCTTGTGAGCTTTGATGCAGAAGGTAATGCGTCTATCAGCGAGATGGAAAAAACTTCAATGCCGGGTATCGAAAAAGAGCTTGGAAAAAAAGATTTCTTTGATGCAATAGCAAAAAATCTTGATCATCTTAAGAACAAGGCGACAAAAATAGGTTTCTGCTTCTCATATGCTATGAACATTACGCCCGATGGAGACGGTGAGGTGCTTAAGTTTTCTAAGGAGATTAAGGCTCCAGAGGTTGAAGGCTCTTTGGTAGGAGCTTGCCTTTCCGATGCTCTTGTTGAACGTGGGTGGAACCGCCCTGAAAAGATTTTCCTTTTGAATGATACTACGGCAGCTCTTCTTGCAGGTGCCTCAAATGCAAAAGAAGGTCGTGCATACGGTACTTATGTCGGCTTTATTTTGGGAACAGGCATGAACTCCGCGTATATCGAGAACGAGCCGATTGGGAAAATCGCGTCGCTCGCACAGAAGGGGTTCAAGATTCCTGCATCGCAGATTGTGGTATGCGAGTCTGGACGCTACAACAAGATTCAGCGCTCCGATTTTGATATCGAGTTTGACAAGCATGCGAACACTCCGGGACTTTATGTGACTGAAAAAATGTGCTCCGGCGCGTATCTTGGACCTGTCGCATTGATAATGATGAAGCAGGCTGCGGAAGAAGGGCTTTTTTCAGCTGCTGTTGCGGACGGATTGCGCTCACTTTCTAAGTTTGAGCTTAAGGACGCGGATCAATTCCTGTATGCTCCGAAAAACACAGCGACAGTTCTTGGTGCTATTGTTGCAAAAGGCACTCAGAAAGACGCTGATGTTATTTACACAATCCTTGATGCTGTTATCGAACGCTCGGCACGGCTTGCAGCTGCGCTCATCTCTGCGGCTGTTATTAAGAGCGGAAAGGGTACTTCTGCGGCGCTTCCTGCAGGAATTGTGTGCGACGGAACTACATTCTACAAGACGCACCATCTTAAAGACAGGTTGCTCGGCTACCTTCACGATGTGCTTACGGCTCAGCGTCACATATACTTCGAGATTCTTACTATCGATAATGATATTACGCTTGGGGCTGCTGTTCTTGCGGCTTCATCCCGCTGATATTTCGTGCGATTGTAAGTAATTTATCTTTTTCGTTAAGGGCAGGATTATCTAGTACGGCTTCAAGAAGTTCGTCAAGAATCCTGCCTATTTCTTTACCAGAAGGAATTCCTGTTGCCATAAGATCTTTCCCGTTTACCGCCAGATCCTTTATGGTGATAGCGTTTTTTCCCGCTATTATTCCGTCTATTCTTTCTCTGAATTCAATAAGATTTTTGCTCCAAACACCTTTCGCAAGAACAGGTGGTGTCCGTGTCATGCCATACACGTCGGCTATACGCAGATCGAATATATCATTAATCGTTGCATTAATTTCAGCCGAATCAGGGGATGTGTTTTTAGCTCCTGGCGGAGTAATACGGACGAGGAAACGGCGGATAGCCGCATTTGTCCATGAGCTTTCGTAAAAAAACATATGCTGGCGTACAAGATGCGAGACATAGCTGCTCTGTGATTTCGGAAGCCTGAGTCTGTTCAATATCTCAAATGTCATATCTGCGCCAATAGACTCATGGTTGTAGAATGTGTAGATTGTGGAAGTTTTTTCGGGCGTAGACGGATCCAGTGATTTTTCAAAAACTTTGCGCGTGGCAGGCTTACCGATGTCGTGGAAAAGAGCCGCTAGTCGAAGCATTAAACTAGGGGGAGTGCCACGCTGGTTTTCTATCCAGGTTGCGCCTTCAAGCGCGTTATAAAGATGATCAAGCACATCGAACTGGTGAATTCCGCGTCCGTCGGCTTGAACTACGCCCCGGCACTTGCAGAACTCAGGGATGAAAAGTTTCATTATCCCTGTTTCCTCCATAAGACGGAGCCCTTTTACTGGTTCTGCGGATAAGATTGTTTTAAGAAATTCGTCACGGAAGCGTTCAATTGAGATTTTTGCAGTTATATCGAGTGCTTTTGGAATGGCCGCAAGTGTTTCCGGGGCGATTGAAAAGCCTGTTTTCGCGGCGAAGCGGACGGCGCGGACAGGACGCAACCCGTCTTCGAAAAAACGTTCCTCCGGTTTACCGACTGTCCGAATTATTCTGTGTTTTATATCATCCTCGCCATGGAATGGATCGATGATAGTTCCGTTATCTAATGATGCGGCTATTGCATTCATCGTGAAGTCACGGCGAGAAAGGTCTTTTGTTATGTCCGATGTGTATGTTACAGAATCTGGATGACGTCCGTCATTATAGTTTTCATCTATTCTGTATGTCGTAACCTCAATTTCGTTCTGCATGAAGTGTACGGTTACGGTTCCATGCTCAATCCCAGTAGGAATAACTTTATGAAAAATACGTATAACGTCCTCCGGCTTTGCATTGGACGCAACATCCCAGTCTGAGGCTTTTTTCCCAAGTAATATATCGCGCACGGCTCCACCAACTAGATAAGCTTCAAAGCCGTTGTCGCGAAAAATCTTGTTCATTTTTTGAAGTTCGATTGGAATACGTATTCTATTCATGATTGAATCTTATTGTAAAAATAAAAAGAACACAATCAGATTGTAAATGTAATGTGCGATGAAACCTGAAAGAAACGAGCCTGTCCTTATGCAAAAAAAACGTAGTATAACTCCTGCACATAGCGCATTTACGACAGCCCATAATCCCAGATATCTATGACCAAGTGCAAAAACCGCTATTATGACAATTTCGGTAGCGAGACGTAAAAATTTTGGAGAAATACCGGACTTGGAGGACTGCGATATTATACAAACAGCTTCATCAGGAAGAAATTGGCGGTACAGAAGCTCCTCGTATAAGGCGGAAACAAAAAGACAAAGCACAACATAAGATTTTTCAAAAAAGCCGTCGGGCATAATTCTCTGAATATCTTCCTGTGAGTCAATAAAAAATGATGATATTAAATTCCAAATAGCTCCATTGATGAAAAGAGAAACAAGAAGAATCGCTGATGATAAAATTGAAAACTTAGCAAAATCAGATTTTTTGAATTTAGCTTTGCAAAGAATATAGATACAAACGGCTGTATATACAAGAAGCATCAGGAACGGCATAGATGCGGAATATGAAGAAGTTTTACTGTTCAATACTGGCGGAAAAGCGAACATGATTGATATGAGGAAGAAATCTGCGTGTTTTTGTAAAAAAGTGTCTTTCATTATTGGAATATTTCTTTTCTCATGCTATTATATTAGATGGAGTATTCTTTTGTATACAGTAATTATTATCGCGGCAGTCCTGGCTGTCGTAATTCTGATATCTAGAGTTTTAGTTCATAAAAAGAAAGAATTAAGTTTTTTCACTACGGGAATCGATTCTGGTTTTAAGTTGAAGGAAATAATTCTTTTATACAAAGTCGCTACGTTAGCACAGCTGGAAGAACCTTCTGCTCTTTATTGGTCAATACCTGCTTTGAATCGAAGTATCGCGTTCGTTTTAAGCAATGCAAGGGAAAAAGGAACAGAGAATACACCGTCTGTTCAGGATTTTCTTACGAAACTTTACAGATATAGAACAAAAGTTGAGCTTGATCCGCGTAACAGCAAGAGTCTTAAAACTACGAAAGGCTTAAATCCTGGTCAAAGGGTTCGTATCGTTCTAAAAGGACGTGGTGTTTTTTCATCATCTGTCGTCAGTGTAGGAAGGGAACTTGTTATAAGCCAGCCAGTGAACAACAGGGGCGAGGTTGTAATAGTAAGCAAGGATTGGGTAGGGCACACCGTAAGTATATATTTGAACAGACCGGGTGACGCTGGTTACGTTTTTGATTCTATTGTTCACAATGCGCTTACTTTCAACGGAAAAACAACGCTTTATCTTGCTCACACGGATATTTTGCTTCGTACCCAAAAGAGAAAGACGGTGCGTTGCGCATGTAACATTTTCGCTCAATTATATGTTTTCAGCAATGGTAGGATGAGTCAGACTGCTGTGGAAAACGAACCCGGACTAAAATGCCTTATAGAGGACATTTCTGAGAGCGGTGCAATGGTTCGTATTGGCGGTGTGGGACGCAAGAACATGCAGATAAAGCTCCAGTTCCCTATCGGTGACAGAATCCTTGTGATGTTCGGCATTATACGTGCCGTTGAATATAACAGCACAATGAATCAGTCCCGGTTGCATATAGAAGGAATAGATATCGGTGAGGAAACGAAGAACGCTATTCTTTCTTATGTCTACAATGTAATGCCTAAAGATGACAGGGATCGTGAGGAAGCTATAATGCAGGCAGAGGCTGATGCGAACGAGGATCAGAATGCAGTTGAGGCTGTTGCTGGCAGTATGTCAGGCGGTGTTTCTGACTCTAATCCGGAAGGTATTCCTAAGGAGATTATAGATGCGCATAATTCGAACAAAAAGCCGGAAGAAAACACTTATACGCTGAAATTCGGTGATTCGGATGAAGCTCCTCAAACTGAAGACGATTTTTCCTTCCCAGAAGAGGGAATCGTTGATGATGTAGAAGTTGAGAATGTTAATGAGTATGAGGAAAAGGATGCTTGATAAAAGTATCTTTTGTTGTACTTTTTTTTTACTTAGCAAAAAGTAAATTAAGTATTTTTTACGGAGGCATGAACGATGAAGAGACTAATTCAAATTATCATGTTTATGGCAACAGTCTGTATTTGCAGTGCCGAAATCCAGACAGACAATTTAAAAGAACTTAAAACGACTTTTTTTGGTGGTAACTTGTCCGATAAAATATCAGCTGTCCAGAAGGCTGCTGAAATGGACGATTCTGTGAACGAGATATTTAGTGACGCGCTAAATTTTGTTCAAGACTATTCTGAGATTTTGAAAAGTGATCAGCGTATGGTCAATCTTGTCCTTGAGGTGATAGAAAATTCAAACAGAATAAAGGATAGCAATAATCTTCGGAAAACACTCAGTACACTTTTTTATACATATTCAGATAAATCTGTAAAGCTTGCAGTCATTAACGTAATGAAAAACGGTAAGCTGGAAAAATCTTTCATGGATAGTATAAATGAGTATGCATTGTCGAGTCTTGCGAATTATTCCCCTGATGATGAGAAAAGCATCTCGGAGTTAATATCTGCCCTTGGAACTATAAAAGATATGACTTCCGTACGTGTCCTGTTTGATTATGCATCTGATGAAAACCTTTCTGAGGCATTAAAAAAGCAGGCTCAGGACGTACTTTTGTCGTTCTCTCCGGGTTATAAGCCTGAGATTATTTCAGTTCTGAATGCTGGTACTCCGAAACAGAAGCTCGTTGCGTTGCGTGTCGTAATAAAAAATAACGTGGATACTGACTTTTTTAAGGCAGAAATTGCAGAAAAGGCACTCACGAATGCAATAATATATATGGGGAATTCTGTTATTGCTGATAATGATATACTGACGCTTCAGCGAGAGGCTCTTAGCGAGCTGAGACGAGTATCTTGGACCCGTTCTGCGGGTGTCATGATTAACTTGTTCAAAGTTTCAGAAAAAGAGTATTTGTCAGGTTTCATTGACGAGAGCACTTTCATCGAGATGATGCAAGGCGTAGTGGAGCTTGCTTCCGGTGAGGCAGGTGTGCTTCTTTCTGACTATCTTGCTCAGATAAATGTAAAGGCAGAAAACGGGGAGCCCTACAGCAGCGATTTGGCGCTTGCTGTTATAAAAATGCTGGGCACTCTTGGTGATAAAGTTGCGTTCGATAGTCTGCTTTATGTGGGATATCTGCCTTACAACGACAATATCATAGATGCTGCCCGCATTGCGCTGGCAGGACTTAAGTGGTAAAAAGAAGAGCTGAAATCATTGCGTTGTGTTTAATCGTGCTGTTGTACGCAGGATTTGTTCCTGTGTACAACAGAAATCCGTTTTCTTGTGTTCTTCAAGAGCAGTCTATAAAATCAATTTCCGGCAAAGTCGTTTCATCTCCAATGAAATCATCGTCTGGAACGAGTTACTTAATTTCACTTGATGTGTCGGAAGCATCTTCGTCTGAAACGAGCGCACTTTGTTCAGGTATTGTCGGGCTGTACGTTCCAGCTGAGTACATTGAGGCTCTATATCCAGGAAAACTGTTTTCATCGGCAAATGTCGCGCTGCCTGAGAATAATTTCGAAATCATGAATATAGAAATAGGATGTTTGCTTTCTGCGGAAGTTTCCTATTCAGGCAGCACGGACGGAGATTCTTTGTCATTATTGTCTGGAAACCTAGAGAAACCGACATTTTCTGTGAAGCGAGTGACTGAATGTATCTGGCAGCAATCATATCAGTTTTATAGGGCATACTTACGTTTGCAATTGAAAAGACTGCTCGCTGCATGGGGGGCTGCAGGCGGACTGTTGCTGGCTTTGTTGTGCGGTGCTCGTGAATATACAGATTTATCAGTTTCCGAAGCTTTCCGAAAAGCAGGCCTTTCTCATATACTAGCTTTATCCGGTATGCATCTTTCTCTTTTTTCTGGTCTTTCAGAAAAGACAGTCGGAAAGATTGCCGGAAAAAGGTTTTCATCATTTTTATCGCTTGCGGCTGCTTTATTGTTCGTGTGGTTCGCAGGACTTTCTCCATCGCTTTTACGTGCGCTTATCTGCATGTGCATCGGCTTTTTTGCATCGATTTTTTGCTTAAAGACGACACCTGTAAAAACGCTTTCAATCGCGTTTATAATTCATCTTATTATTTCACCGGAAGATGCAGGATCTCTTGCTTTCATGCTGTCATATCTCGCACTATGTGGCGTATATGTCGGTGACTGGTTCCTAAAAAAGCCGCTTTGCCGTATTATGCCGCCATTGCTCGCGTCATCCGTTTCTGTATCCATAGGCGCGCAAGTTTTGACAATGCCTCTTTCGATTGCAATATCTGGTTCCATAATTCCGATGGCGGTGATTTCATCCGTTTCAGTATCTCCTGTCGCATCTTTTTTTGTGACAAGCGGAATTATTGCAATTGTGTTTGTATTGATTATGCCTTTTCTTTTGATACCTGTTGGTAGTATACTATCTATGATTTATAATGCTCTTATATATATAGTTCGATTTTTCGCAGGTATTCCCTGCATCAGGATATAGAATATGGCTTTTAAAATAGATTATGATTCGCCGGCATTTTTGAAGAAATTTCTTGATGATCGCGGAATGGCGATGCAAAAGAAATTCGGGCAGAATTTTCTTGTGAATTCAGCAGCCAGAAAAAGACTGATTGATTCGCTCGATTTACAACCAGATATGACAGTTTGGGAAGTCGGGCCTGGACTTGGTTCGATGACTTCTGAAATTCTTGAAAGAGGAGCATCTGTCACAGCTTTCGAAATTGACAGGGGGTTTGCTGCCATTCTGAAAGAAGCTTTCGATGACCGTAAACTAAAACTTGTTGAGGGCGACGTTCTTAAAACTTGGAAAAAAGAATGCTCTGAGTTTGGCGTTGCATCGCGTTTTTTCGGGAATTTGCCGTATAATGTCGCTGCTGCGATCGTTGCTGACATGATTTCTGCAGGAGTCCGTTTTGACGCGGCTGTTATTACAGTGCAAAAAGAAGTTGCGCAACGTATAACGGCAGCTCCTGACACAGAGGATTATTCTTCGTTTTCGGTTCTTTGCCAGTGGGCTTATGATGTGTCGAACGTTATGGATTTAGCCGGAGGTTCGTTCTGGCCGCGTCCGAATGTGGATTCACGCGCTGTAAAGATGGTCAAGAAAGAATCTTTTCCGCGTTGTAAAGACCCTGCGACATTTATGAAAGTTTTACGGGCGGGCTTTTTGCAGCGCAGAAAGACGCTTAAAAACAATCTTTCGTCAATATGCGGGTCAGCAACAAATGCGGAGCATATACTTCTGTCTGCTGGTATTGAGCCTGACAGGCGTGCGGAAACTTTGAAACTTGACGAGTTTCTTGTGCTTTCAGACAAGATTTTCGAGAATAGGGATGGTATGAATAAATGAGTATTAAAGAAAACATTGAAGCTATAAAATCTAGAATTAATGAAGCAGAACGACGGGCAGGAAGAAAAGAAGGTTCCGTTAAACTTATGGCAGTCAGTAAGTTTCATCCTGAACAGTCTGTAATTGAGGCATATAATTGTGGTCAACGGCTTTTTGGCGAAAACCGTGTCCAAGAGGCTTGCGGTAAGTTTGAGCCGCTTTTGCAAAAATATAACGACATGGAACTTCATCTTATCGGTTCGTTACAGCGCAACAAAGTAAAGCAAATAATTCCGTATGTGTCTTGTATACAGTCTGTTGATCGCATTGAGCTTGTGGACGAGATTATTAAGCAGTGCAAGAAACTTAATGCAGAAGGAATGAAAAAACAGCTCCGCCTTTTGTTTGAATTTCATACTGGTGAAGAGTCAAAATCTGGCTTTTTGTCTTTGGATGAACTTCTGCCTGCCGTAGAAAAAGCAGGAGAGGCTTCTGACAGCGGCATCGTTTGTGCCGGTTTTATGACAATGGCACCTTTCACTGATGATAAGAATGCTGTTCGTAATTCATTTATAAAGCTCCGTGAGACTGCGGATGAGGTGAAAAAGCGTTTTCCGCAGTTGCCACTAGATGAGCTTTCGATGGGTATGTCTGGTGATTTTGAGATAGCGGTTGAAGAAGGCTCAACGCTTGTCCGTGTAGGTACATCTATTTTCGGAGAAAGAAATTATGCTTAAAAAAGAATTGTCAAGAAAGACAATCGCCCTTTTTATGCTTGTTTTTTTCGCTTCCGGTCTTTTTGCTCAGACAAAGCATACTCCGGAACCTTATGAGGACGATGAATTCCCTTCTTGGACAATAGATTTGCGGCGTTCGGAGATAGTGTCTCTCGGTTCGTTGCCGTTCGTGACTCTTGGTGTGACAATCGGTTATTCGTTTTACAGATATGCGGCGAATGGTTTTAATTCTGATTATCTTCCTAATCCATTGGCAAAATCGTCTGCCGCTGCCAATTTGAACAGTGATGAGCAAAAAGGAATTTTTATCTCTTCTGGCATTATAAGTCTGATAATTGGTGTTGTCGATTATGTTATTTCTAGAATAGAGCGAAACAGACAGGATGAACTAACAGAATCCGAGCGAATTCGCCAGCAGGATTCAGTAATTGTGGAGACAGAAGACTGATTTATGGAGACAGCCGTTTTTTGCGTGGATTCCGCTAATTTAGAGGGAGAATCCTGCAGATTAGACATATATGCGTCCTCTTTTTTGAAAATGAGCCGTTCGCGTCTGAAGCACGGTGTTAAATCAGTGAAAGTAGACGGCAAAAAATCCAAGCTTTCTGTTAAAGTCTCAGGCGGTGAGAATATCGAGATTGTTTATGAGGATCCTGTTCCAGAGAATATTCTTCCCCAGGATATACCACTGCAAATACTTTATGAGGATGATAATGTTACTGTCGTAAACAAAAAACAAGGCATGGTAACACATCCTGCTGCAGGAAACTGGTCTGGAACTCTTGTGAATGCGCTTTTGTTCCATTGGGGACGTGATTCCGTTTTTGATGCGTCATC
>JAEEGL012136275.1_pt1 | contig 13266 bp, 10 predicted proteins | sample 9134231 | NCBI WGS metagenome assembly JAEEGL01 (sample SAMN16246548, study PRJNA631951) | gut metagenome | biome: gut microbiome; feature: rumen; material: fiber-attached | host: Bos | place: Iran: Karaj | collected 2018-10 | reverse complement strand
GATTTTTAGCAGGACATCTGTGGATGGTACAATGTTTCCTTTTTCATACCCTGATAATGTTGATGGCTGTATGCCAAGGGCTTCGGCAAATTGGCGCTGATTCATATTAAGCGTATATGATCTGAAACGCTTGATCCTTTCTCCGATGATATTCTCATTATTATCAATATTCATTGCAGTTCACTCCTTTCAAATAAGTTTATCACAAATAAGATTATATGGCAACAATAAAGATATTTATTAAAAATGAAACCTGAAATGTAAAATTAAATTCTACTTCCAAAAACCAATGTAGCGTTTAGTCTTGCACATGTAGAATTAACCATTTCACACAGAGCCTTGTTAACCGCATAGTTTTAGGCTATCCTCTTTACCGTTATCCCGGTGGCGGTAAAGGAGGTACGTATGTCAAATTTAATTCCGGGAAACAACAAACACCTTACCTTGGAGGATCGCCAGTTCATTGAGAAGAGCCTTAACGAAAAAAAATCCTTTAGGGAAATCTCCAAGTACCTATGCAAGGACCCATCCACCATTTCGAAGGAGGTCCACCTCAACCGTAGTACGGATCTTTACCATCGTGGCAGTTTAATCAACCCCCACAACTTCTGCATCCATCGTTTTAACTGCAAAAAGAAGAACGCCTGTGGCAAGGTTCGGGTTTGTGATACCTACTGTAGGTCGTGCCTGAGATGCAATTCCGTATGCCCCCACTTCGAAAGGGAATGCTGTACCCGCATAACTAAGGCTCCTTTTGTTTGCAACGGCTGTGACAAGCCTCGTCACAAGTGTTCAATCCAGACAAAGTACCATTATGACGCAGTCGCCGCCCAGCGCTACTATCAAGAGCGCCTTGTTTCAACAAGGACCGGTGTTGACCTGTCACAAAAGGAGCTCAAGGAGCTGGATCGGATCGTCCGTCCGTTGATCGAGCAGGGACAGTCGCCTTACATGATCATTGCAAATCACCCGGAACTCGGGATAAGCGTCAAGACGCTCTACAACTACATCGACCAAAACCTCCTACTCGTCAGGAACGTGGACTTGAAGCGCAAGGTGAGGTTCAAAAAACGGAAGATCCACAAAACCCAGATCACCGACAGGGGCGTGTTTGTCGGGAGAACCTATAGTGATTACCAAGCCATGGACTGGGACGGGTATGACGTCTGGCAGATGGACACAGTGTTGTCAGCCAGGGGGTCCCTGAAATGCATCCTGACACTTTACCTGCCTTCGTGCGAGCTCCTCATCGCTCACCTGATGAACAGATGCACTCCGGGCGCAGTAAAGCTCGTGTTTAACGCACTACAGGATGCCCTGGGGGATGCTTATGACTTTTCGGACGTGTTCAACGTGATCCTTACTGACCGGGGCCATGAATTCGGCAGGCCGGACGAGCTGGAGTGGGGGACAGATGACTTTCAGCGGACGTCCATCTACTACTGCGACCCGATGCGTAGCTGCCAGAAGGCGGGCATTGAAAACGTTCATACAATGCTCCGCATGATACTGCCCAAGGGCACGATGTTCGAGAACCTCACCCAGTGGGACATCAGGAAGTGTGCCGACCACATCAACAACACACCCAGGAGGAACCTCGGCGGAAGGACGCCTTATGACATGGCACTTGAACACTACGATGAGGATACCCTTAAAAAATTGCAGCTCCGGTACGTTGCACCTGACGAAGTGACGTTGACACCGAAGCTGCTGCCCCACAAGTAAACTTACTAAAAACCGCCACCGGGACAGAAAATTTAAATTTCCAAAGCGGCCTGTGGAATTAAGTCTTGCACACCGATTTATCCAGAGGTCTGTTTGGCCTGCCCGAATTTTGGGGTTTTCAATAAATTTGAACTTCAGCATACCATAAACGGCCTTCGTTGTCCTCAAAAACTATTAAATCTATGCGATTTTCAAGGTGCGTTGTGAATTTAGTCTTTCATACGGAATTTACTTTTACAATTCAGGAATAAAAATGAAAATATTTGTTGACAAAATATATTTTCACTGATACAATTCACTCATACTGAATTATTTCAGTGACGCAGGATAGGCAGAGGTGTTCTTTCTCCTGCGCCGGATGAAACTTCCGGGATCGGTATTCGGCAGGAGAAAGATCAGAGCGAAGTGGAAGTCGAAACGGGTATTATGGACTTCGCTCTGGACATGGGCGATTAGGAAATATGGATATCAGGCTGATAGCAATATTTCCGTTCTTGATATCCATCGGATATCAAAGAGCCCATGGGCTTCCGCAAGGAAGCCGTGCGGAGGAGTATTTGCTCCGCACCAGCCTCGCAGAGCGCCGGGACTTTTGATGCGAAGTGTCAAAAGTCCTTAGAAGTTACTCTTGGCAAGAGTAACAGAACCGCGTAGCGAATGACTCCCGTAACATGGGAAGAAAGGAGTGAGATAGATGGCAGGAAAGACGATATCCTTTGTATTGGGCAGAGGAAATATGAATCATAACAATAGGAAGTTCTATAAGGAAAATGTAGACCCGGAAAGGTCATACCTCAACAAATCATATGTGGTGCAGCCTCTTAAGGAAGCATACAAGGAATGCTTCGGTCAGGCACTTGATGATTATAATGCAAAGCAAAAACGGAAAGACCGAAGAAAGGATGACTATATCGCCGAGATAAGGAATTCCGGGAATAGCGAAAAGGTGTTTTATGAAAATGTAGTTCAGATCGGGGATATGTATGATACCGGCATCGTGGGAGCAGATGGTGAGATCACGGTGGATGCACAGACAGCAGCGGAGATCCTGGATAAATACGCCAAATCCTTTCAGGAGAGAAATCCGAACCTGTATGTTTTCAATATGGTCTTGCATATGGATGAAGCAACGCCGCATCTGCATATAGATTATATCCCGGTGGCTCATGGATATAAGACCGGTCTGGAGACAAGAAACAGTCTGACCAAAGCATATCAGCAGATGGGGATACCGAGGGCTAAGAATAAGATTGAGAATGAAACCTCGATGTGGCATATCCGGGAGAGGGAATATCTGACCGAACTGGCACGCGAGCGTGGGATTGAGATAACCGAAAAAGGTGTGGATCGTCCCGGACTGTCGCTGCCGGAATATAAGGAAGCGATGTCCGAAGTTGGAGAACTCAAGGAAAAGAACGCAGAGCTACAGATAGTGAATGCGGCACTTATTGCTGATAACGACGAACTTAAGCTTGATGTGAAAGCGGCTGAGAAGACACGCGATGACCTTATAAAAGAAGCAGAGGATGCAGAGTCTCGCGTCCAAAAAGCACAGGAAATACTGGATGGAGATATATTTACAAAGAATACCCTTCAGGAAAAGTATCTTAAACTGGCTGATGAGGCTGTTGCGAACGATCCTGATAAGCCGATGGCACAGCAGATAATGTCATTTGGAAAACCGACGGGCTTCGTGAAAGTGAAAGAGGACGACTGGAAGAAGATGCTCCGTATATTCCGAGTGACCAGGATAAAGGATAAGGCAGTTGAGAAAATGGCAAAGGATATTGCTTCTAAGGATTCAAAGATTAAACAGCTTACTGACAGGCTTGATAGATGTAAGGAATTTCTACAGCAGTATAATCTATTTGAGGCATTCAAGGAGTTTATAAAACCAAAGGAACAGAAAAAGGAGCGCGTTTCCGTTTATGCAAAGATGGCGGAGAATAAGATCGTTCTGGCTGAACAGGAACCGTTCCGAAAAGCACAGGAGCAAAATCGGCATAAGAAACAGCAGATGGCTATTTGACGGAGGTGGATCATGGAACTTGAATATGTAAAATGTGGAGATTATTATATTCCGGCATTAAGGGCAAATGATGAACCGGAAGAGCTTTTGACAAAATGGGGACTGATGCGTCGTGACTTCTTAAGGAACCATCGTTCGGGGATATACTCCGGTATGATGCTGAAGGGTACGCTCAAGGAGCATTGTCTGACCATACAACATCAGGCCGAGGAGCGTATGGATGTTCTTATAAAGCAGATGGCTCAAGCGCAGGGGGTTGATGAAGAGCTGAAAGCATCGGATCAGATGCGCTGGGTGCGGATGATGAATAATATTCGGTCATGTGCTGAGGAGATTATCGAGGAAGACCTAATTTGGGGTTAACTTAGTGAGGGAGATATCATGGTAATTGATGTCTCCCTTTACTATAATCGAATCACTATATATTGACAAAATCACTAAAACGTGATTAATTCTTATATTGGATGATTGTATATGTTTAAGGCCATCGGAGTATGTGAATTATGTCAGTATCCTATAAAAAATTGTTTCACAAGCTTATTGAAGACGATATTACAGGTAAAGAACTTCAGAAAAAAGCAGGTTTTTCTGGGAATATATTGACAAGATTACGTAGGAATCAATATGTCTCGTTGGAATCTATTGAAAAAATATGTGAAACATTGAATTGCAATGTGGACGAAATATTAGATTTTTCCTATAAAGAGGAAGATTAGTATGGCAGATAAGGTAATGCAGATTTTGGCGGATGTCACTGGCGGTAAGAGCTATAAAGCACACAAATACGGCCTTGATCATGCCGAACGACCATTTATTGATTACGGTGAAGATTCTATTGTGTGGCAAAAAACCGCAGAGACAGAACATATTCGCCAATATGTTGATCTTACCAATAAGAGTAAGCAGGTCGCTCTGATGGGAGACCAGCTTTTGACATATTTTTTAGATGGATCAAGGCGAGTATTCAAGGTAGATGATATTGCGTATCAGCAGTCTGGTCGAAGTGTAATTTATCCTGTTATATCAGGACAGATTGGTGTTGGATGTTGTAAAAGGATTGAGAAAAAACTAGTTCCGGAGAAATTTATCCGTGAGATAGTGCTTGTTGTACCAGATAAAGCTGATGCTGATGGTAAACCAGGGTTTTTCCAGGCAACAGCAAAGAAGTTGAATGAGAGCCCTGAATTAAAGAGACTGCATTTGGAGTTTTCAACCGTATTACCATATAAAACCACACATGGAAAATATGATGACAAGTACGAAGACAGAGGTACTGCGTGTGTTCAGGATCGTATGATAATGCGTGAAAAAGAATTGGTTGCCGAGTTGGTGCGAGAACATAAACTCAATCAAGATAACTATCTCATTAAAGATGGTTCTTTGGAGTATCGTCCGACAAAGGAGGACAGAGCGGATAAAAAGAGATATGCAATGTTCAAAAACAACTATAATTGGGTTCTCGGTGTCTCAAAAAACTTTAACCCTGAGGTTTGTTTAGATATAAATGGAAAGCCTAATCCTGGCTATATAGCAGATCTTCCACTTTATCACAGGACACCTGTGGCATGTTTTACAAATCCGGATTTTTTAGGGGATATGCAGTTTGCTGTATGGTACATCCGTATTCATGATAAGGATAGGACTCGAACTGCTTTTGATGGAATTATAAAAGTAGAGAAAATGCTTGTTACTGAAGATGAAAATGAATATGGAATGGATACTGAGTTGGTAAACACGTTAAGCGCATATCTTATAAACGAGCGGAATCCGGTTTGCTATGGGAATGACTTGAGATGGGCTAATCATCTGTATCCGGTATATTTGACAGAGTCATTTGTAAAATCAAGATATTTGAGTACGGAGAGCTTTTTGCATCTATTTTAACGGGAGGCGAATATGGATACAAAACTTATTGGTAGGGTGCTTGCGACAGAGAAGAATCCGACAACAATGGATAAGTTCAGTTTTTGGACGGATTCAAATCTCAAACTACATGCGTTCGATATAGTAAAGGTGAAGCATATAGATGGATCCTTTACATATGGCGTAATCGAAGATATTTCTCATATCACGGATGCTCAGAGTTTTCTAACAAATTATATTTCCAGTGATTTTGGAGATGTAACTGTTGATGAACCAACGTTGAGAGTGGGGATGAACTATGCGTTGGCAGCGGTTTCATATAATAGTGCAAATATATATACGCCAGTTCATAACAATGCCCCCGTATATCTTGCATCTGGGGAGGAGATAACTTTTGCATTAGGTCTTGACAAAGTACAAAATCCGTTAGTTTGTGGATCGCTCAAGATGTATGAAGGTACGGATGACGAGATTACATTGCCAGTAAATCTCAACTCGAAATTTGTAGTAGGTCCTGAAGGAGCACATCTTAATATTTCTGGTATTTCAGGACTTGCATCAAAAACATCTTATGCAATGTTTTTGATGAAGGCTATTCAGGAAAGTTATATCAATAAAGATGAAGAAGATAGTGTTGCGTTTGTTATATTTAACGTAAAAGGAAAGGATTTGATGGCAATTGACCGCCCTAATAGCTTCGAGGGAGATAAACCGGGGGAGAGAGAAAAAACATATAAAGAATACGAGGCATTAGGGTTATCGACCGAACCATTTAAGAACGTACATTATTATATTCCATATTCAAGTGCCAATTCAGCTCGACAGAACACATATCTTCCACAGGAATACATTGATGAATATATTAGTACAGATCAATTGCTAAAGTTTAAGTATTCCTATGAAGAAGATAAAGAAAGCATAGAGATGCTTTTTGCAGATATTGATGATCCGCAACAAACAATGGAAGCTATTATCAGTAAGATAATAGATACTACAGATCCGGATTTTGGTGGAGGAAGAATATCAACATGGAATGATTTTCGTGAGAAAGTTGATGAGCTTTCTCAAGGATCGCAGGCACAGGGAAAGGGATCGCAGCGAAATTCCAATGAAATATCAGTACTGAGCTGGAGAAAGTTTAAGCGTATAATCAATAAGGCAATCAAAAATGATGATATGTTTGCTAATCGAGCTGACATCAAAAACCACGAATGCAGATTGGCGGATGAATTAAAACACATTGATAAAAATGACGTGTATGTAATTGATGTTGCGAAACTTCCCGAGGATAAACAAGCTTTTGTATTTGGCGATGCTGTAAGGACTATTTATAATCTTAAGCTTGGAGAATATGACGCAGAAGGAGTAAATCCGCCGTCAAGAATAATAATTTTTATTGATGAATTGAACAAGTATGCATCAAAGGATACACCTAAGTCATCCCCTATTTTGCATGAGATTTTAGATGTCACGGAAAGAGGAAGGTCTTTAGGAGTGGTATTATTCGGCGCAGAGCAGTTTCGATCAAATATTCATCAGAGAGTTACTGGCAATTGTGCGACACATGCTTATGGGAGAACGAATTCTATAGAGACATCTACCAAGGATTATGGTAGTTTACCGAGCACATATAAGAACATGCTTACAAGGTTAGAGCAGGGAGATTACTTAATACAGAATCCGATATTTAGATCATTATTGAAAATCAAGTTTCCGAAGCCAATATATAAGCAGTTCAAAGATTAGAGGTGTTGGATATGAGTAATTATGTATTCGGGGCAAATATAATTGAAAACTTGACCACAGGAATGTACCAGGATTCCCGTATTATTTACAGGGAGTATATTCAAAATGCATGTGATCAGATTGACAAAGCAGTTAAACAGGGACTGCTGGAAAAAGGTGATGATGAAATATATATAGACCTTGATCCCGAATCCAGAACAATAACAATTACTGATAATGCAACTGGAATTGTCAGTTCTGAATTTGCGAGAACATTAAGTAATATTGCGGATTCAGATAAGAAGCTTGGAGAAGATAAAGGCTTTAGGGGCATCGGAAGATTATGTGGATTAGCATATTGTTCTAAACTTGTGTTCAGCTCTACCGCCAAAGGTGAAGACATAATATCTATGATGACTTGTGATGCCAAAAAGATGAGAAAAATGATAAATGAGAATGAAATTGGAGATAAGCACACAGCAGTAGAAGTGCTTGAAAGCATAAATGAGTTTTCGGAACAAAAGACAAAGGATACACAGGCTCATTGGTTTAAAGTTGAATTGATCGGGATAAATGAAGAGAATACTGCTCTGCTAGATTTTAAGGGGATTAAAGATTATTTGTCTTTTATTGCTCCTGTGCCATATAAAAATACATTCATTTTTCGCAAAGAAATATATAAGCATGCTGAAGAGATAGGAACGATCATTGATGAGTATAATATCCGATTGAATGGCGAACAGATTTTAAAGGAGTATAAAACAAATTACCGGACAAGGAATGGAGAAGATGAAATATTCACTGTTTCATTTAACGATATGAGAAATGATAACGGAGATTTGATAGCATGGTCGTGGGTGGGCGTATCAAATTTTAAGGGTGTTATTGAAAGAGACTGTCTTATGCGAGGAATAAGGCTGCGTAAAGAAAACATTCAGATAGGTAATGAGGATACATTGCAACCGCTGTTTAAGGAAGAAAGAGGCATACATTACTTTATCGGTGAGGTGTTTGGCGTTTCGAGAGAATTAATTCCCAATGCACAAAGGGATTATTTCAATGAGAATCCCATGCGTAAAGATTTTGAGAGAAGACTTAGGATATATTTTAAGGAAGCATTACATAAGGTTTATCATGAGGGATCAGAGGTAAATAGTGCATATAAAAAGATAGATGATGCAAAACGTAAAGCAGCTGAGTATGAGGAGAACATAAGAAAAGGATACTTTGTTGATTCATCGCATGCTAAAAGGGCTGAAGAAGATCTTGAAAAAGCAAAAGGAGAAGCGGATAAGGCGAGAAAACTCCTTGAAAGGAAGAAAAATAGTGATTCAGATAAATCATCCGCTATTGTTAAGAAAATAATAGACAGAACTGAAAAGGTAAGAGCCGACGAAGGCAAAACTGATGATGAAAAACCTGATATTAAATATATAAAAGATAGCAAAGAAACTAAAATTGTTAATAATGACTCTTTTACCAGGAGAACTGACAAATTGTCTGCATTCTCTAAAAGTGAAAGAAAGCTTATCTCGAAAATATATGGGATTATAATTAATTCCTTAGACGAGAAAACAGCGAATATGATAATAGAGAAAATTGAGGATGAGTTAAAATGAACCGCAAGGTTTTGCTTATAGAACCTAATTATAAAAATAAGTATCCTCCAATGGGTCTTATGAAAATAGCAACCTATTTTAGAAGGTGTAAGGATGATGTCAGATTTTTCAAGGGTGATCTAAGAGTTTTTGAAGCACAATTGTTGTGCGAAGAGTATTTTGAATCGTTAGATAGAAAAAAGTGGGGCAGGTATTTTTCAAAAGTAACTGACTTCATTAGAATTGGGAAATATTCTCTGTTAGATGAAATACCTGATTTTAGGGAAACAGAGTTAGAAGATAAGCTTATAGAGTATCGAAAAAGATATAAGAATGGTGATATCCCGCAATTTGATTTTGTTGGGATTACTACCTTATTTACATTTTATTGGAAACAAACGGTAGATACGATAAATGAAGCAAAAAAGTTTTGCAAACAGAATGGAAGAATAATGGTAGGGGGAATTGCCTCTACGATTCTGCCAGATTATATTTATAGTGAAACTGGAATACGACCACATGTAGGGTTACTTGATAAACCAGGTGATATTGATCCGGGTAATAAGGATATTATTGATGAGTTGCCCTTGGATTATTCTATTCTGGATGAAGTGGATTATGTTTATCCTGCACATGATGCATATTTTGGATATATGACGCGAGGATGCATCAGAAAGTGCGCTTTTTGTGCAGTAACAAGGTTAGAACCAAGATATAAGGAATATATTAGTATAAAAAAACAGATTAAATATATAGACCAGCATTTCGGAGCACAAAAAGACTTATTACTGATGGATAATAATGTTTTTGCATCTAAATGTTTCAATCAGATAATAGATGAAATAAAGAAATGTGGCTTCGGCAAAGGAGCTACATATGAACCGCCTAATGAATATGAAATAGCTATAAAAAATTTGCGTGAGGGATATAATCAGAGAGCATACAAGAAGAAAATCATAAAACTTTATGACAAAGTTGCAGAAAGATTACCGGAAGATGAATCCGGTGATTTCTATATTGAAAGAGAAGAACGTGGTCTATTATATGATGAAACAGCAGATGTTGGGGATATATTAGAGTATGATGTCAAATTCGCTGATATGTATAACAGATATATCAAGCGGAGTAAAAGGGTAAGATATATAGATTTTAATCAGGGGGTTGATGCAAGACTAGTGACAGATGAGGCAATGAAAAAATTGTCTGAGATAAATATACGCCCGCTAAGGATTGCATTCGACCATTATGAACAAAAAGATATATATGTTAAGGCAATTCGAACTGCAGCTAAGTATGGAATAAAAGATTTGTCTAATTATTTGCTATATAATTTTCTGGATAAGCCAGATGATTTGTACTATAGGATGAGAATTAATGTTGATTTGTGCGAGGAGTTGGGAGTTACAATCTATTCCTTTCCTATGAAATATCATCCAATAGATGATCCGGAGTTTTTTCGCAACAGAGATTATATTGGGAAACATTGGTGTAGAAAATTCATAAGAGCTGTTCAAGCTGTACTAAATGCGACGAAAGGGAAAATAGGAAAAGGCAAAGATTTCTTTGAGGAAGCTTTTGGCAGAAATATAGAAGAATTTTATGATATATTGTGGATGCCAGAGACTTTTATTATTTTCAGAATGAAATATAAAGAAAATCTTACAGCTGAGTGGAGAGTGAAGTTTAAAGCACTTTCTCCAAAACAGGAAGAGGTTGCAAAGAGAATCATAGCTGCAAATGATTTTTCTGAAGAAGCATTAAAGCAAACCAAGAGCGAAAAAGTATTAGATGTTTTGAAATACTATAGAATGGAAAGAAAATAGATTTTAACATGTTCTTCAGTTTTTTGGAGGTAGTAGAATATGGCTTATAAGAACCCCATACCAAGTTTTGAGGAATCTACTGATTTAAGCGATTTTAAATCGGAATATACTTCTTTAGAGCCTGTATATTTTGCATTTATAGATGCGTTAGGATTTAAGAAGACATTCGATGATATTAAAATTTCTAATAAATTTGATGATATTGAAAAATATAAAGATGTTTTTGGGTACTATTTTGAAATAATGTATAGTACTAGATTGATGCGAGAAGGTATGGAAGCTCGCTATGCTGGGCAAACCTCTGATAGTTTATATTTTTATACTGTACGTACAGACTACCTTCTTGATTTTATTAAAATTTATTCACATTTTAGTTTATATGCTATGTCAAAAAATGTCTTTTTTAGAGGTGGCATTGCTAAGGGTAAATTGTTTAGGAAGAGAGACTATCAATTCTACGGAGATTGTGTTATAGGTGCATACCTATTGGAAAGTAATGTTTCTAAGCTTCCAAGAATTTTAATTGATGAGAGGACAAATACAGATTTATTGATGGAGGATGGATATAAAAACTTGATAGGAGATACAGAAAATGGTAGGAATGTGATTAGCCCATTTTCCATGATTAACAAGCCGATAGATTATCTTATAGAACGTGAAGTACTACGGGAAATAGATTATGATGAGATTGAAAAGAACATTGAGGCAAACATAAAGGCATATGAGTTTGTACCGGGGTTATATGAAAAGTATGCTTATTTGAGGAATGAATATAGCAATGCGATTGGGAGGATAAAGTAAAATGTCAAGTGAGCGTGTAGGAGCAAAGATATTAAATATAATCACGGAATCATTGTATGATAATCCAATCGTGGTATTTCGTGAGTATGTTCAAAATTCTATAGATTCGTTTTTAAGGAATGGAGATATAGAGAGGGCAAAATATATACATATTTTTTATGAAAATGGCAATTTGTATTTTTTTGATACAGGTGCGGGAATTGTACCAGAATTATTCCTAGATGAAATGCAGAGAATTGGATCTTCTCATAAGCGCAAAACTAAGAATATCGGATATAAAGGGATAGGAAGGCTATCTGGAGTTCCATATTGTGAACGACTAACATTTATCAATATAAATAACAAAGATTGGTCAGCTATTCAGACGTATGAAATAGACGGAAAAAAATACCAAGAAATTAAAGAATCGAATGAATATACTAATATGGGGTTTTCGGAGTTGATTGAAGAAATTGGATCATATACTGAAAACGTTAAAAAGAACACAATAGAAAAGAGGATAACATTCCTTAATGAATTTAACATTAACTTTGATGATGTTGGGTTTATTGTTATTCTCGATAATATAAAAAAGGTGTTATTTGATACGATTGCTGATGAGGCATTTGAGGAAAAACTACAGTGGCTTTTGCCTGTTGATTTTCGACAAGAGTTATTTGATATGCAGCCGGAGGGAGAACTGTTTTTTGAGTTGTCAAGTGAAAGAATGGATGACGTTATCCCTTCACAATCGTTTGAAATATTTTACAATGGAAAAAAACTTGAACGTCCAATTAAAAAGGAATCTTTGCGAAGATATACTTGTAAGCTTGATTTAAGATATGCACACGGTTTCCATTCATTTGATAATAAAAAAATAACAATAGACCGTAATAATTCATTTTCTGGAATAAGGTTGTATATTGATAATATGCTTCTTTGTGACGAAAATGAATTATTATCAAACCTGGAGCATTTTGGATATCTTGAGCATACGGTTAATGGATTGTTGCAATCTGTTAAAGGTATCGGGGCAATGATTTACATAACAGACAAGTTATCTATATCAGCAAATGCAAGGCGTACTTTTATAGAAGTAAATAACGATGAGTCTATAGAATTATTAAAACTAATTGCTGAATTTATCAATCGGATTTATGAGGCACGTTACGCATTATCCAATTATTCTTCGGCGAAGGAAAAAGCTGAAAAGAAGAAAGAGGAAATGGAACAATTAAAAAAAGAAGCCACAAAGAAATTGTGCAGTTTGGCAAATGAAACAGTTGAATTAGTAGATGATTATGATGATGAATTGGGAGAAAATGATAAAAAAAGAATTGTGAAAAAGAGATTAACGAGTTGGATGAATTCGTTGATAAAGGAATTCATTAGAACGCAAGAAGTTGATTTGGATAATGTGTTTTTACAATTTGAAAAGTGGATTAAAAAAAGAAATAATATAGGATGAATTGAAATAAAGATAAGGAATCATTATGGCAATACCAGCAAGTATTCACAATCTTCTTTCCGGTAGGGAAGTAGAATGGGCGAGAATAGAATTTAAGACCACATGGGATCCGGAGGCATCCCTTAAGACGATCTGTGCTTTTGCAAATGATCTTGACAACTGGGGTGGCGGATATATTGTGATTGGAGTTGAGGAGAAAAACGGTATTCCACAACACCCGCTGGTTGGGGTGCCGCTTGACAAGGTAGACGAATG
>JAEEGL011654406.1_pt1 | contig 13266 bp, 15 predicted proteins | sample 9134231 | NCBI WGS metagenome assembly JAEEGL01 (sample SAMN16246548, study PRJNA631951) | gut metagenome | biome: gut microbiome; feature: rumen; material: fiber-attached | host: Bos | place: Iran: Karaj | collected 2018-10 | reverse complement strand
GAAGTTCCTGCACAGCGCTGTTTAATACCGGCAGGGCCAGCAGAATATCCATCAGCGGGAACATCGCGAACAGTATTAGAAGCATTGCCGCCAGCACAAGGTATTCCTTGTTGATGGCGGTGATGTCTGTATAGGCGATATCCTTAGGCAGATCGATGGCACTGTCGAACCATTCCAGAGCCACGGCCAGGCCTTTTCTGTTGTGCGTCGTGAGTCGGTGATTGGTATACAGCAGTTCCCTTCTTCTCGCTGTTACGTCCTTGAAATTGCCGAAAGTCTTGTTCCAGGCGGCATTCGCGGCAGTAGTCCCAAGGAATTCATAACGAAGCGGCGTCTTGAGCAGTTCATCGGAAACCGTACGCTGATAATCGCGGAAATAGGAGAATTCATCGTATTTGGCCTGCAGCAGCAGAACGTTGCTGAAAGAAACCTTTCCTGTGTCGTATACGGAATCCCTGAACAGTTCGCCGCACTGCAGTACGATGGCTTTCGGCGCAATATCCTTTCCGGCATAATCGGCGGCAACGCTCCAGCTGGACCAGGTTCCCATGGAGTGTCCGCTGATAGCCATTCTTTTGCTGTCTACATACGGAAGTTTTGAGAGATACTCATAGGCCAGCGATCCGCCGCAGGAGGAATCGGTGATGCTGTTTCCGTCACTGTCCTTGGAATAATGATCGTTAAAAAACGAAAGATTGGAGAAGTTCATCAGCAGGCGGTAGCGCAGACTTCCCTTGATCGGCGAATAGGTTCCGTCCTTTTCGGAATCATTGCCATAGTTGACCGATACCTTGTGATTGACATAGCCTCTTTCGATCAGACCGGCAGTCGATGCGCCATGTCCGTACTCGTCAAGACACAGGACGGCAGCTCCTCTTCTTGCCAGTTCGATCGCATAGGCGGCACAGGTCTCGTGGTCGTTCTGATAGCCGTGCAGCAGCAGAACCGCAGGAACCTTGTTTGTGGCGGAAGCGTCCTTTGGAACATAGAGCTTGTAGGTCAGATAATCGTTTCCGTACGGGATCTGTCCTTCGGAAACTTCTATCTTACCGTTATCTTTCTGTATCCTGTCGGCAGCAAACATGCATCCGCTTGCAGCCAGCAGCAGAACAAGAAATAGAATAAAAGATTTTCCTTTTTTCATTGTATTTACCTCTGATTGTGTTTCTGTTTCCTTAATTCTATTAAACCATATTTTCATTCCGGACAAAACAAAAGACCCTTTTTGGAAAGAGTCTTTCTGTTACATCTTTTCAATCAGATTGCATATGGCAAGAGAATAGGATTCATCGATCTTGACCAACGGTTTCAGCACTTCCGTAAGCTGATCGTAATCCTTCTGACAGCACTTTGCCATCTTCGCCCCATTTAGAGTCAGATTGACGGAACAGTGCCTCCCCTTTTCCACACATCCCAACTTTCTCAGACATACCAGCATCTTGTGGACACTGGCTCTGCTGTAGCCGAAAATATTCGCGATATCCACGCTTTTCACAATGTGCTTTTCTTCATTCAACTGTCTGATAACTAGAAGATACCTGATCTGATTCGCTGTTAATTTCATATACTATCTACCATATACTCCATTCATTAAGAAAATAATATCACAGAAAAGGTACCCGTTCTATCTGTTTCCGAACAAAGATCGTTTTTTTAAACAAAAAGGACAGTTACTGTCCTTTTTATAAACTACTGTTCTTTTTTGCGATTGCCTGATGCATGCAGTTTAGAGCACAGGAGGAACAGTTTCCGCAGCACGAGGAACACCCCGTTTTCTTACCGGGAAGAACATTCCGGATGCATACATACAGCAAGGCGGCAACCAGGGCCAGAACTATGATATCCGCTAAGTTTATCATAGATACTTCCCTCCCGATTATTTAACTTTGACTTTCTGCGTCAGCATTTCCGCTTCTTCATACTTCTTGAAGAACAGCATGTATCCGACGAAACAGATGATCGCAGCCGCTGCAGCCAGACCCAGAACATTGACCTGGCCGTTGATTGCTGAACCGATCTGATAGATGCACAATGCTACCGCATAGGCAAATACGCACATGTAGCCGATCGCAAAGGCTGTCCACTTGGCGTTGTTCATTTCACGCTTGATTGCACCCATTGCCGCGAAACATGGTGCGCATAGGAGGTTGAATACCATGAATGAGAATGCGGCTACGGATGAACCCTTGAAGAAGACATCCAGAACACCCATGATCTCTTCGCCTTCTTCTACCAGATCAGGCAGATCTTCCATGGCGATCAGCGTACCGATCGTTCCGACAACATCTTCCTTGGCAACCAGACCCAGTACAGTTGCTACCGTTGCCTGCCATGTGCCGAAACCCAGCGGCGCAAAGATCCAGGCAAACAGTGAACCGATATTCTCCAGAATCGAAGCACCTTCACCTTCATCACCCAGATAGTGCAGTCCGCCTTCAAACGACAGCGAATTCAGGATCCAGATGACAACAGAAGACAATACGATAACCGTACCGGCACGTTTGATGAAGCTCCAGCCTCTTTCCCAGGTCCCTCTTAAGACATTGGTCAATGAAGGAACATGGTAGGCAGGGAGTTCCATGACGAACGGAGCAGGATCTCCCGCAAACATCTTCGTTTTCTTCAACATGATTCCGGAAACGACGATGGCAACCACGCCGATGAAGTAGGCGCAAGGCGATACCCACCAGGCCTTGTTGAAGACAGCACCGGCAATCAAAGCGATGATCGGCAGTTTCGCTCCGCAAGGAATGAAACAGGTCGTCATGATCGTCATACGACGGTCACGTTCGTTTTCAATCGTTCTGGTAGCCATGACGCCAGGAACGCCGCAGCCCGATCCGATCAGCATAGGAATAAAGGATTTACCGGATAAACCGAATTTACGGAAAATACGGTCCATGACAAAGGCGACACGCGCCATGTATCCGACATCTTCCAGAATGCACAGCATCAGGAAGAGAACGATCATCTGCGGTACAAAACCCAGAACGGCTCCAACACCGTGAACGATGCCGTCGGCAACCAGAGATACCAGCCAAGGAGCTACGCCCCAGCCTTCCAGCAGAGCCGCTGCTCCGCCTTCCATGAATTCTCCGGCAAATACATCGTTTGTCCAGTCGGTCAGGAAAGTTCCAAACGGACCCATCGCCAGCCAGTAAACTCCAAACATGATCAGGGCGAAGATCGGCAGACCCAGAATCCGGCTGGTTACGATCTTGTCGATCCTGTCGGATACGGACAGATCCCCGGCATTCTTCTTCTTGTAGATTCCCTTCAGCAGGTTGCCGATATAGACATATCTTTCGTTTGTGATAATGCTTTCGGCATCATCATCCATCTCTTCTTCAACAGCCTTGATATCCTTCTCGATGTGAGCCAGAGTATCATTGCTTATCTTAAGATCTTCAAGGACCTTCGGATCTCTTTCGAACAGCTTGATGGAGTACCACCTCTGCTGCTCTTCAGGAAGACCGTGCACACAGGCTTCTTCAATATGCGCCAGAGCGTGCTCGACAGAACCGGAGAAGGTATGCATCGGGATGGTCTTACCGTTTCTGGCTGCCTCTACGGCTGCCGCTGCGGCTTTATCCACATTGGTTCCCTTCAAAGCGGAAATGGAAACAAACGGAACACCCATTTCTTTCGACAGCATGTTCAGATCGATCCTGATGTCGTTCTTTTCCAGCAGATCCAGCATGTTGATGGCGACAACGACCGGAATGCCAAGCTCAGTCAGCTGAGTCGTCAGATAGAGATTTCTTTCCAGGTTCGTACCGTCGACGATGTTCAGGATCGCATCCGGTCTTTCCGTAATCAGATACTCTCTGGCAACGACTTCTTCCAGCGTATAAGGAGAAAGCGAATAAATACCCGGAAGGTCGGTAACGATGACATCCTCGTATTCTTTCAGCTTTCCTTCTTTTTTCTCGACAGTAACACCCGGCCAGTTTCCGACAAACTGGTTCGAACCGGTCAAAGCGTTAAACAGCGTCGTCTTGCCGCTGTTCGGATTACCGGCTAAAGCTATTCTTATACTCATTTTCTATCCCTCTTTTTCTTCCACGACTTCTACCATTTCCGCATCGGCCTTACGGATCGAAAGTTCATATCCTCTGACCGTTACTTCGATCGGATCTCCTAAAGGAGCGACCTTGCGTACATAAACTTCGACGTTCTTGGTAACACCCATGTCCATGATCCTGCGTTTCACGGCGCCTTCTCCGTGGAGTTTCTTCACTACGCAGGTATCCCCGATCGCTACATCTCTTAATGTCTTCATTCTCAGCCTCCTAAATCATGATCTTCCCGGCAAGCTGTTTGTCCAAAGCCACCTTACTGTCCTTGACATTGACGATCAGATTGCCGCTGATTGCCGAAACAACAGTAACTACAGCACCGGTCACAAAACCCATGTCTTCAAGATGCTTCTTGATTTCCGGATTCCCTCCGACTTTTCTGATCACATTCATTTCATTCACATTCGCATAAGTAAGTGGCAACATAACAAAGCCTCCTGGTTAGCATCAACTAACTCATTATCATTTTAGTTAGCAATCGCTAACATGTCAAGAACTTATTTCTCTCTTGCATTTGTGTATTTGGATTATAATATAGACAGAGGTATTACTTATGACAATTCAGGAATCCGCCGAAATGTATATGGAAACCATCCATATTCTTTCATTAAAGAATAAAAACGTCCGGGCTATCGATATCAGCAAGTACATGAACTTCTCCAAGCCTTCCGTATCCCGGGCAATGAAAAACCTAAGTCATGAAGGTTATGTCAGTATTGACGTGAACGGAAATATCAGCCTGACGGAGAAAGGACACAGGATCGCCGAAGGGATCTATGAGAAACACCGTCAGCTGACCGATTTCTTTGTCCGTATCGGCGTATCTCCGGAAACGGCGGAAGAAGATGCCTGCCGCATCGAACACGTCATTTCAGACGAGACCTTCGAGGCTATCAAGAAACTGTAAAAGAAAACCGTATCTTCACGATACGGTTTTTATCTGCTTATTTTACGATGACCGATCCTCCGATGAACTCCCGCATGATCGAGTTGTTCGGAATGATGCTGTCGTCATAAATGGAATCAAAATATTTCAGGAAATCCAGCATCCTTCTGGCTTCTCCATATTCCGGTTCGCTTCTTTGAACTCTTTTCAACAGCGGTTCCGCATACTTCTTCAGTACCGCAAGCTCATAAATGCAGTTGGAATTGAAGAAGACATCGGCTTTGGAGTTGTAAGGAAAGATATTCACGTCCTCGGAACTCCTGACTTTCGGCCACATGCTGATGGTCCTCTGAGCCGAGGAATCTCTGAATTTGTAGTCCCTGACCAGTCTTCTCAGCATTCTGGCATCGGTGGTCGAGATCCTGTTGTGATGGTCGATGGAGATCGGGGTGAACGGAGAGATATAGATCTTGAATTTGACCTTATCGTCGATGTCTTCCGTAAGCAGATCGTTCATCGCGTGGATTCCTTCAATGACGATGATCTGATTCTTTTCCAGCCTGGTCATCCTTTCACCGAAAACCTTGTTGGAAATGGAAAAATCGTAACGCGGTAGATCCACCTCTTTCCCTGCGAGAAGGTCATTGATGTTTCTCATGAACAGCTGCGTATCGATGGCACGGATACTTTCCAGATCGGGTTCTCCGTTCTCGTCATAGATTCTGTCCTTGAGATCCCTGTAGTAATCGTCCGTCCCCATGTATAGAGTCCTGATGCCGTTGACGCCAAGCTGAATGCACAGCCTCTTGGCGAAAGTCGTCTTGCCGCTGCTGCTAGGTCCGCAGATCAGAACGACGCGGTTTCCCCTCTCCTTGATCATATCGGCAATATCGGAGATCTTCTTTTCGTGCAAAGCTTCCTGCAGCAGGACCATTTCGTCCACTTTGTCGTAGATGATCCTCTCATTCATGTCGCAGACGAAGTTGACATTCATCAGCTGTCCCCACTTGGTAGCTTCGGAGAAAGCGTTGTACAGCAGTTCCTGTTCCTCGTATTCCTCAAGCTGTTCCGGATGGGCAGGATGCGGGAAACCGAGGATCAGACCGTTACGGTAGAGATTGATTTCAAACAGTCGGATATATCCCGTAGAAGGAACCATGCAGTCGTAGAAGATCTGGATCTCGTCATCCAGAGAATAGATCTGAACGTCATCCAGATTCGTGACGCTGTCCAGCAGTTTTGCGGCTTCTTCCAGTTTCAGTTTCCTCGCCAGAATCAGTGCGCCGTCCTTGGTAAAGTGTTCCTTGATGATCGGCATATCGTCTTCCACGATTCGGTTCATTCTCTTTTGAATGGCGGCGATGTCCTCTTCATTCAGCTTCTGCGTTGTGGTGATGTACAGACCCTTGTTCAGGGAGTTCTTGACCGTGATCAGGACTTTCTTGCCGAAAAGATCATGGACAGCCTTGATAAAAATCAGCACCAGAGAATTCTGATAGACTCTCCAGGCTTCCTCGTTGCGCATGTCAAGAAATTCGACCGTACTGTCGTGGGTAATCGCATGCGTCAGAGAACGGTAGGCGTTGTCCAGTTTTGTCAGATAGCAGGGATACGGCAGTCTGTCCTTGACATTCCTGAGGACTTCCTCCAGCGTCGTTCCCTCATCGAAGGAGAGTATTTCTCCTTTCAGATTTTCTATTTTTACATTCACTTTCATGTTTATGACCTCTTTTTCTATTCTACTACAAGCTTCATGACGTAATCAGCCGTCAGCTGCAGCTGCTGCTCGCAGCCGATGTCCGCTTCATTGTCTTTCTTCTGGAAACCGTAGGATGCGAACTGGGCATGATTGCCTCCCTGTATCATTACTTCTGTCGTATCGGCAGGAAGATTCTTCCGGTTCTTCTGATACTCCTGTACATTCAGTACGCCGTCGTTGCTTCCGATCAGGCAAAGAGCCTTCAGCTTCTTATCGGAAAGATCCGAAGTGACATAGGATGCCAGCAGGATGATGCCCTTGAATTTTTCCGGGTTTTTTTCTATCAACATTCCTGCAGCAACTCCTCCAAGGGAATGTCCGCCGATATACCAGCTGTCGATTTCGGGATGTTCCTCCATAACCTTCAATGCGGCATCGCTGTCTAGCAATGCGAAATGCAGAGGCATGTATACGACAGCGGCGAAAACTCCCCTATCGGCAAGCTTTTTCAGAAGCGGGGCATAGGCTTCACTCTCCACCTTCGCTCCGGGATACAGCACGATTCCGGTATCGTACTCTTCAGGAACAAAAGCCAGATAGTTCCTGTTGTGTTCAACGTTTTCCGTTTTCTGTATCAAAGCCGAAACATCCGCCGAAGCGTGATAGTAGTCTCCGAAATAAGAAAACGCCGCTATGCCCAGTACAAGCGTCAAAGCCAGAAGCGATAATAGTATCTTCTTAATCATGGATGTTCTTTTCATGTTTTTCGGTTTCAGATCCTCGATGTTTATATGTTCCTGTCTTCCCTGATCAGCCTTTCGAAGACGACATAGGCAATATAGAGTCCTACCGATCCTACCATGAAGATGGCAGAACCCAGAGGGTATTTTTCTTTATTCGTTTTACCTTCCTGAGTGACGGTGGTCTTCATCGCCGGAGTATCCGGATAGACGACTTCTATTTTGTGTCTGTAGTTCTCTTTCTTGACCAGATTCCGGAAAGCTTTCGCCAGCGGGTCGTTTCTGGTCTTGTCCAGCGTTGTCAGAGTGATCTTCTCCGGTTTTAGTCTTCTTGCGGAACCAAGAGAAGAAATCACCGGGATGCCCTGCCGGTGGCAGGCTTTTACCAGAGCGAACTTCCCGCTTAAAGTGTCGATGCAGTCCACGACATAGTCGTATTCTCCCGGCAGAACAAAACCTTCGTTAATGAATGATTCGATGGTTTTTATCCTGGTATCGCTGACCTGTTCCAGTCTTTCTTTCAAAGCCTCAACCTTGGATGTGCCGATGTTGCGCTTGTCGGTCATCAGCTGTCTGTTCAGATTGGATGGTTCGACCTTGTCATAATCCAGAAGCGTGATCCTGCCCAATCCGGAACGGCACAACCCTTCCGCAACGAAAGAACCGACGCCTCCCACGCCACAGATCAGCACATGTTTCTGTTTGATTCTATCCATGGCATCCTTGCCCACCAGATATTCCATCCTGCTTAAATCAGCCATTTTTCTACCTCTTGTCTTGCTTCAGCTAAATCATAGAACCATCTGACATCCAGCTGATTCTGAAAGAAAGTATACTGTCTCTTGGCAAAATGATGGGAGTTTCTCTTGATCAGATCGACACATTCTTCCATGGATTCCGTCCCGTCGAAGTATCCTTTCCATTCTTTATAACCTATCCCCTGCATGCACTGGTCTTCAAAAGATACACCTTGTTTCAATAGAGATTCTATCTCTTCGACCAGACCGTCTTTGATCATCAGATCTACTCTGTCGTCTATTCTTCGATACAGTTCATCGCGTTTCGCGGTCAGTCCGATGATCAAGCAGTCATAGAGCGGTTTATGCTGCTGCTGAGCCTTAATCTGGGAGATCCCGGTCTGATGCTTGTTGTAGATGTTCAAGGCGCGTACGAGCCTTTTGCGGTTGTTTATGTGGATCTTTTCCAGAGCCGCAGGATCCTTTTCTTTCAGAAGATCATAGAGCTGCTGATTGCTGAGATCTTCAAACTGTTCATCTTCCTCCTGCTCTTCATAGAATACGTAATCGTATATGGCGGCCTTGATGTATAGACCCGTTCCTCCGACAATGATCGGGAGTTTCCCTTCAGAGCTTATCTGATCGATGCATTCTCTGGCCAGCTGCTGGAACTGTCTGACGCTGTAGTTTCCTTTTGGATCGATGATGCTGATCAGATGATGTTTCGCCATGGCAAGCTCTTCCCGTGTCGGTTTGGCTGAACCGATGTCGAGCCCCTTATAGATCTGTATCGAATCGCCGGAAATGATCTCACCGTCAAAAGATCTGGCACATTCGATGCCAAACGCTGTCTTTCCTACGGCTGTCGGGCCAATGATCGTCAGCACTTTCTGCATGTCAGTTCACTCTCTTCTGGAAAGCTATCCTTTCCGTTCCGTCATCGACGATGATGATCCCGCATCTTTCAAAACCGTTCTTCTCGATCAGATGCAGCATTATCCTGTTGTCCCTGTGGGTATCGATACGGATATCCGTACGGTATCCGGATACGTAATCTATGACGAAATCGAAGATTCCTTTTACTTCGTTCAGGGATGCGATACGGTGTATCGTGCCGTATGGTTCATCGTTCAGCCAGGCTCCGTCAATGTCCAGATAAGTCGGTTCTATCCCGATGATGTAGGCAAAAGTAGCCGTGATCCTGCCGTCATTCAACACGACATAGGAATTTCCTTCGGCGATGTCCTTCTTTACCAGTTCCATGGAAGGACGGTCGTTCCCCCACTGCGTCGGATTGCCGTTAATGGCCATTTGTTTCCGGGCATGGATAAAAATCTTCTCTACTTCGTCCAGATCCTCGACAGCTGTTTTTCTGACCTCTAACATATTCTCATTATATCAGTATTTAAAAAGGTCTTTCGACCCTAGTATCCGGAAGCGTATTGGAAGATATCGATCTGTTTCGGTAGATCGGTATCGATCTTGTATGTTACGAGATCTTCCCTCTTTTCATCCAGGGCTTTTTCCACCTTGACGATGCTGCCCCTGAACAGGGAATAATTGTTGTAGTTGCCGTCAAGGACCAGACCGTTGGAATAAGTCGAGAAGTAGCTGCGGGCATAATCGGAATCGATTACAAATTCAATGACGCTGCCGTCCTCTACGTGATAACAGCCACTGCTGTTGGTATCTTCGTCGGCCTTTTCTTCCGCCTTTACCAGCGGAAGAACAATGCCTGTTTCCAGCGTGAAGTAGTAACGGTCTCCGATCTCTCCATAGTAGGATCCCAGAGCCACGGCTATGAAACCTTCTTCGTCATACAGAAAACCCGTCCGTCTGTCAACGGTACAGCGGTTGTGAATGAACTGGTACTGTCTGGAAGAAACGACCGTGGTCATGCGGTAGTCCATGTAGGTCTTGGCCGTATTCAGGGAACAGACGCTCAGTTCCTCCGTCTTATATTCCTTCTGGTAATCGTAGAGATCGTCCAGAGAGAAGGTTTTTTCTTCGGAATCATCGTACACGGAAAAACTGAAGCCGCTGGCCAGCAGCATCACAAGCAGTATCGCAATGACAGTTGCAAGTCTTTTCATACGTCAGGTACTTCCTAATATACACTCATCATCTTTCTTTTACAAGAAATATTCCTTAATACAATTGACAGAGAATAGACTTTTTAGTAGAATAATAAAGCACATCAATTACTTGATACGGGCCTGTAGCTCAGGTGGTTAGAGCGCGCCCCTGATAAGGGCGAGGTCGCAAGTTCAAGTCTTATCAGGCCCACCATGGGGAATTAGCTCAGTTGGGAGAGCACCTGCTTTGCAAGCAGGGGGTCAGGGGTTCGAATCCCCTATTCTCCACCAGTCAGTAATTCATGTGAAAAGAGCCGTAAGGCTCTTTTTTGTTGTTTACAGTTTTACCGTTTTCGCCGCTTCCGTGAACGAATAGAACGTCGCCTCTCCATCTTCGAAATACAGCACGATGGTATTGTCGTCGTTTTCGTCGTACATGCTTCTTAACGAAGGATTCTTGTCCAGCATGTCTTTCTTGGCTTCCATTCTGTCGTCAGGAATCAGCTTTCCTTTCAGCCTCAGCCATCTGTCGTCCTTGAAGCAGCAGATCTCGGCATTCGGATTCTCCAGAAGCTGTCTGTAGCAGTCCTTCTTCTTGCCGGTCTGGATGTAAAGCCTTCCTTCAAACTCCTCAGCCGTACCGAACGGTCTGACTCTCGGCTGATCGCCTTCGGTCGTAGCCAGATAATAAACGCCGCACGACTTGATAAATTCCAGTACTTCTTTCATCTTTATTCTCCTGTCTTTACTGTGATCTTATAATCCTCTGATGCATAAGAACCCACAAAGTTCCTGATCATCTTTACCGCATTCTCGTTTGCCTTTTTCAGGATGCCCTTCTCAACGGCTCTTTCTTCTTCCGCATGGATCAGTTCCGCAAAAGATACCGCATAGTCCTGCGGATCGATCGGATTCAGGATGTTGTTCTTAACTTCATAGAAAACATAGCTGTCCGGATCAATGACGGAACTTAGAATCCTGGCCTGAGGAAGAACGACCGTGATCTGTTTTTTCTCCGCATCCTTCTCGATCTTTACTTCAGTAAAATCGATCCCCGCCTTGATTTCTCCGTCATAGCTGTAGGAAAAGCTGTTGCTTGTCAGCGGAATATCGTGGATGAAATCGATCCCGATACTGGTCAGGTCGATCTTCTTGGTGCTTTCTACCGTTTCTACCCGGGAAAAGTAGTATTCCGCCGTATTCAGTTCCCCAAGTTCCCTGATTCCCGACTGCAGGGTCTCTCCCAATGCCGTCAGTTCTTCCTGGATGATCCCTTCGTTGTCGGTCTTCATCGGATCGACTCTCTTGGAATAGACTTCAAAATACCACCACGAACCGCCGATACAGAGTATCGCTACCAGAATCAGCAGTTTAATGACATTCTTGACTTTCATCTTTCACTCCTTCAGCAGCTGCTTTCCGATTGAAAAGCCCTGTCCGGCCTTTTCTCCTACCGTATAGTAGCCGTGCCGGAACTGGTCGAAGATCAGGGCATTCAGTTTCTTTACATCTACCTTGCCTTCTTCGTCCAGCACCTCTTCATCGGCGGAAACATTCACGATCCTGCCTACAATGCCGTAGATGCTATCGGTATCGATGATCTCGAACAGTTCGCATTCCATGACAAGCGGGAATTCTTCGATGACAGGCGCATAGACGTGAGCACTTCTCACGGCGTGGAAACCGGTCTTATCGAACTTGTCGGCTTTCTGATTGGCTGAAACCATGCCGAAGTAATCCGCTTCTTTCATATGCGCCTCATCGGCCAAAGCTACCGTAAAAGCCTTATGCAGCTTGATGTTTGCGGTCGTTTTATGTGTTTCTGTCAGCGAGAGGATGATCTTGTCGTAGTCGCAGATCTGTCCCCAGGCGGCATTCATGACATCTATCCTGTCTTCTTCGTCGTATGTGCCGATCATCAGTACCGGCATCGGAAATACTGCGGGAATAGAACCCAGATCTTTTTTCATCGAAATTACCTCCTATTAAAATATTAACAAATTTTCATTTGGAATATGTTAAAGTTAATTTGGCTTAAGGAGACAACGGTATGAGTGAAATATATGAAAGATGCAGAGAGGCTGCCGACTATATCAGAACACAGTTCGATTCGCAAGACGCAATAGGACTGATCCTGGGTTCCGGACTTGGAGAACTGGGTGACGAGATCGAGGATGCGAAAGTCGTGAATTATGCGGATATCCCGAACTTTCCTAGAACTACCGTACCCGGTCATGCGGGACAGCTGGTGTGCGGAAAGCTGAATGGTGCAAAGGTCCTGTGCATGAAAGGACGTTTCCATTTCTATGAGGGTCATGACATGAAAACGGTAGCGATGCCTGTGAGAGTCATGAAACTGCTTGGCGTTAGAGCTCTGATCGTAACCAACGCGGCAGGCGGCGTCAACCGGACGTTCAAGCCGGGCACACTGATGTTTATCGATGATTTCATCAACTACATGGGTGATAATCCATTATATGGACCGAACGCCGATGAATTCGGACCGCGTTTCCCGGACATGACCAGAGCCATCGATCCGGAATACAACGCCTTAGGCAAAAGATGTGCGCAGGAACTGGGCATTGAAGTGAGGAGCGGCGTCTACATGTCTTTCAGAGGGCCGAACTTCGAAACTCCTGCGGAGATCAGATTTGCGGAAACGATCGGTGCGGATGCGGTAGGCATGTCTACGGTTCCGGAGATCCTGGCAGCCAGACATTGCGGACTGCGGCTGATCGGCATTTCCTGCATCACCAACATGGCCGCCGGCATTACCGGGGAAGAGCTGACCCACGAAGAAGTTCAGGAAACGGCAGACCGGGTCAAGGGACAGTTCAAGCAGCTGATCAGGGAAATCGTTTCAAGAATGTAAACAGCAGGCCGTAAATCATCTGATTTACGGCTTTTCATTTGAATGGGTTATAATAGCATTATCGGGAAGAAAAGGATGATACAGGATATTTACCCAGGCAGATATGATGTTTCATACAGACCGTGTCAGATCGAAGAGGAAGACTATGTTTTCCTTTTCAGCAAGGACAGACGGACGG
>JAEEGL010312080.1_pt1 | contig 13266 bp, 10 predicted proteins | sample 9134231 | NCBI WGS metagenome assembly JAEEGL01 (sample SAMN16246548, study PRJNA631951) | gut metagenome | biome: gut microbiome; feature: rumen; material: fiber-attached | host: Bos | place: Iran: Karaj | collected 2018-10 | reverse complement strand
GTTGCACATATTGGCACATATTATGTAAGGTATAAGGAATCAGCGACTCACTTGGCGGGCGAGGCGACCGCAGTTACCGTGCTTGAATTTCTCGAGCCACTGGAAGCACACTTTGTACTGGGCGGAGAAAATTCCGTAACGTACAATGCCGGGTCAAACAGATATGAATATGTATATACGACGACAGCCATTAAACCCGATGTGATGGTAACGGGATACGGCAGAGAGCTTGTTGCCGGCAGGGATTATACGATCACTTATAAGAGCAATACTAATGTGATGGCGGGCAAGAATCCGTCCATTGCAGTGGTAACGATAACAGGTAAGGGCAATTACTCGGGCAGCAAGATGCTGAATTTCCATATTATTCCTAAGGATATCGAAGATGGTGATATCAATATCGGTGGCTTGTACGTCAAGGAAGGAACGGCGGCTGCACCTACATTGCTTTACAATGGTTATCAGCTGACTGCCAAGGATTATACACTTGCAGGAAGTACAGGCAAACTTAAAGCTTCGGATGCAGATCCTAAGATCACAGTAACAGGTAAGGGCAATTTCACCGGAACAAGAGAACTTGCTATTTCGGTGCTCAACAAGACTGAATTCGCTGATCGTACCATCAAGGTTGCGACTAACGGCAAGCTGTCATTCCCATTTGATGGCGAGCCTAAAGAACTTGAGGTGACGAGTGATCTGAATGACAAAAAGCATCTTATTGTTACCAACAAAGCAGGTGAACTCCTTAAAAAGGACAAAGATTTCATCCTGGATTATTCGCCGAATGTACATGCCGGTACGGTTAAAGTGAAGGTGACCGGTATAGGTAAATACAATGGCACAGTGGAGACTAAATTCACCATTACACCTGCCAAGACAGCTGTGATAACGTCTGTGCTTATAGATGACAGTGGTAAACCATGTAACGAGTTTACCTTCGACAAGGGCAAGGTTAAACCTGAGCTTGATGTAAAGGCAAAGATTGGAGATACTGAGTTTAGTCTGGTTGAGGGCGTGGATTATTCCGTAACCTACAGCAAAAACAGCAGTGTCGGAACAGGTTCATATAAGCTTAAACTGACGGGTGATTTCAAGGGTGCGGCTCTTGCAAAGGATTACGATACAAGCTTTATCATCTCTCCGAAAAAACTAAAAGACCCCGAGATAAGAGTCGGAGACAAGACATACAATGTCAAGAAGAAAAAATATAAAGATTATATTTCGGAACCGATCGTAATCCTCGACGGATATCTTCTTACTACTTCGGAATATACCGTAAGCTATTATGACAAGGAAGGTAATGTGCTGAATAAGAATGCAGATCTGATATTGAATGCCGCAAATCAGACGGAGGAGATAAAAGTTAAGATCGGACTTAACAGCCGGTGCAGGAATTATGTATTGGACGGAGATGAGCCTGAGAGTACATATACTGTTCAGATGCCGGCAGAGAATCCGAAAATCGACATCTCAAAGGTAAAGGTCACTCTGACGGACAATACGGGCAGGAAGATCACTTCGGTACAGTATACGGGTGAACCGATCGTTTTTGACGGCGATAACGTAGACGGCCTCTTCAACCAGGCAGTCCTGACAGTAACCGTCGGCAATCTGAAGAAGGGCGGATATGTTCTCAGGGGAAGTGAAGTCTTCGAAAAATTCGATGTCATTTACTCCAACAACCTCAATCTCGGCACCGGAACGATCATACTGACGCCGAAACAGGGCAATGGGCAATACATCGGTATAAACAAGTCAACCTTTAAAATAGCCAAGTTGATGGTTAAGGATCATCTGAAAGTGAAATAACAGGCAGTAATATGGAATATAATTCAATATAAATTGATACAAAATATATAATCCTATCTTTGACAGTCTAAATGCGAGGAAAGCCAGGCTTCTTTTCAGGTATCCGATATACAAGGCTTCGCCCGAGACTATCAAGCGCGAGTTCAACATGAACAGTAATATATTAGCTTTACAAATCGGAAAAACGTGTTATACTGTGATAAGTTTTATGGAAAGGAGAAAATATTATGAAAGTAACAAAGATCAATGACATTCAGAAGTTTTTTTCGGTAGTTGATGAATGCAAGGGTAAGGTAGAACTTGTTACAGGCGAGGGAGACAGGCTTAATCTTAAGTCCAAGCTTTCACAGTATGTTTCACTTGCAAACATTTTTTCGGACGGCACCATTGAGGAGCTTGAGATCGTGGCATATGAGCCCGAGGATATCGATAAGCTCGTTCAATTCATGGTAAACGGCTGAGTAATGGATAACAGGATAAACAAAAGAGTAAACGGCTTTTTTCTATGCCTTGTATTGCTGCACCTCTCGGTATCGGTCATATTATCGGTGCTTGGGACCGGTGCGGTAAATCTCGGAACCTTTGGGGCGCTGATGTTCACACAGCTGCTCATAATGGTTCCGTCTTTTGTTTTTCTGCTTGTTTTTAAATGCGATCTGTCGCAGTGGGTTCCCTTTAAAAAGCTTCGGCCCGGAACGATAGCGCTGACGGTTCTGTTCGCATTTCTGACCATGCCGCTCATCTCGCTTATAAATGTATTTTCACAACTGTTTACAACCAATACCGCGATCGAGATGTCGGGTGATTTTATGGATATGCCGGTTGTGATGACCGTGTTCATGGTCGGATTTTTCGGACCGTTCTGCGAGGAATTTACGTTTAGGGGGATCATCTTCGGCGGCTTGAGAAAACACGGGTTTGTATTTGCCGCAGCCGTTGTAAGCGGACTGTACTTCGGGCTTATGCATCTTAACTTAAACCAGTTCAGTTATGCTCTTGTTCTCGGGGTGATCTTCGCTCTTTTGGTGGAAGCAACGGGAAGCATCTGGGGATCCGTCATAGCACATGCGGTCATAAACACCTGGAATGTACTCCTGATGATCCTGATGGATAAGGCGGGCAGTGAAATGGGAGTAGACATCTTTGAAATGACTGATGAGCTCGGCAGTACCGATATGAAGCTTGAAATGATCGGGATCATGCTTGTGATCTCGGTAGTTACATCTGCTCTGGCGGTGGGCGTGTACATAGGAATTAGCCGGCATGAGGGACGTTATGACAAAGTTGTTTCAATGTTCTGCAGGCCGCAGCCTGACAGAATTTCAGACGAAGATGTCTGGCCGGAAGAAGATGCAATGCCGGTGACGGATCAGGCGTGGGAAGCTTCCGAACATGAAGAAATGGAACAGGAAGGCACGGAACGGACTGAGGACGGAAATATAAGGTCCGTTGGAAAGCTGGTGACCGTGTCGGGATATATAGCGATCGCGGTCTGTCTGTTCGTCATATTCGCACTTGATAAAGTCGTGGCATGGATATCGGCCAATTATCAAAGATAGATCATGAAAAAAATACAGATAAACAGACACCCGGTCAATTTGACCGGGTGTCTGTTTCAGGATGATGAGAAAAGAATTATACGGAAATATCAATATTTCCGCCAATTGCGGGGTTAACAGACTGCTCCATCATTTTTGTCATCGAATCACCTAAATCATTAAAGGTATCCAATGACTTATCCAGCATTGCTACGCTGAAATCATTCATTACCTTGTTCTGTGACATTGCCATTGATAGTGCGGGAATGTCGATCATAGGTGTTATCTCCATAGCTTCACCTCCGTTTGTCGCTATATTGCTCATGCCCGAAGGGTATGAGAGCCCGCCGGCTTTGAGGCATCAAAACAATCCGTAAGGATTGTTACCATATAACTGCTCATGCCCGAAAGGCTACTAATTCATTAGAATTATATCACATATCCATATGTTTGTATATAAAAAACAAATAAAATAATCTGTCAAAACATCCAAATATATTAACGGGTTTTTGGCTATTTTTCATGGTCCGAAGGTTATCGCCGTACCAGCCTGAACATCTTGAACATATATCTGTCGAAACGGAAGACATTTTCGTATTCCAGTGAGTATCCGGCATCCTCCAGTTCGGAGGCATATGCGGCATACCCGGGATTGCCTTTTGGCAGTTCGGCTGCGGTTTCATCTTCGTAACCGTTCATGACAGCTACCCAGACATTATTACCGCCGGCTGCGGTTACCGCTTCGTCAAGGGTTTCATAATTTGTAAGCCTGTCGTCATAGAAGGGAAGGCACCATGCCAGTTCTTCATAGTCTTCAAGAGTATAGAGCGAATCTCCTTCGGATACGTTTTTGTCAAGCCAGGCTGTCATTTCGTCTGTTCCGCGGGCATATTCAGCCGTAAATGCCTGTGTGTATGAGTAGATCCCGGTCACCAGTTCAAGCATTATGATGCAGTACACAAGAGGCTTCCTGAGAGAACCGGCTTCTATCGAGAAGAACAGCCAGATAAGCCCCAGTGCAAAGAACAGATATCTGTCAACGAAGATATTGGCGGTCATCATCTTACTCACAACTGTACCGAAAAGAAGGACACCGTAGAACATTATAAAGCAGTAAAAGGCAAAGATATCATCACGGGTATGATCGCCGAAAAGCCGTATGACAAGCCGTATGAGTAAAATAAGGGTCAGGGCGGAAAGTATGATGCTGAGCGGCGTGAATCCTACGGTGAACGGGTAACGGCAGTATTTTATGAAAACGGGAAGAGTGACTTCCGGCATGGAAAAATATCCGCTCACACTTTTAAACTGCTTAAGTGTTACCAGCAGGCACGGCAGGTACAGAAGGAAGGTCGAAAACAGGCATTTTGCAAAACTTGAGAGGATTATCGGATGAAGTTCGCGGTCCCTCTCGGTATTAAACTTCTTCTGTTCGGCACAGGCATGGATCAGCAGGAACAGATACACAAAACCAACGGTCACGAAGGCGAAATGATGCGAATACCCCGCAAGGACACTTAAAATCGTGAATATTATCCAGTTTTTCCTGCAGGGTTCGGATATCACTTCATATGCAAAGATGCCGGATGCGGTCGCAAACAGGAAGCCCAGGCTGTACATGCGTATCTCGACACCGAAGAACATCATGTTCGGCATCACGGTAAGTGCCAGGATAAAGATGTATGAAGTCAATGCGCCGAAACGTTTTCTTACGACAGTGGCTCCGAGTATCATCGTAAGGATCATCGGAACTGCGCTCGTAAGCTTCATGACGGGTACGGTATAACCGAAAATATCGGTGGTGAGCTTGAGTATGATATTGTAAAGCGGCGGAAGGGTGTCTGCCATGGAACGTTCAAGGACTCCCGCCATATCCGTGCGTACAAGGGTGGCCGTGAATGCTTCGTCGAGCCAGACGTTATTATTAAATGTGAGTGAAATCAATACTGCGGCGCCGATGAAGACAAACAGCCAGGAAAGAGCCGCTTCGGTATCTATGCTTATCGTTATCTTCTTACGCTCTTTTTTGGGAGATTCCCGGTCCGAAGGCGGAATGACCCTGACTTCGTCTCCGGAAATGTCCAGGAAGATCATATCATCATCCGAAGTATCCTGATCCTTATACACTTCGTCCTTATACAGATCCTCGTCGTTATCCTCCGATTTTTCTTCCTTCACGGTCCTGACTTTTTTGCTGCTCTTTTTTGTGTCCGGCTTATCCTCCTTGCTTTCGGATCGTCCGGCCGGATCCTTTTCGCCTTCACTTGCCGGAATTTCGGCCTCATGCTCCGGGGTTCCCGTCTCTTCGGTTTTATTTTCTTCGGTTTCCTGTTCCGGGGTTTCTCCTCCTGACGCTTCCTGTTCGGCGGCGGACGGTTCCGTTGACTCCGTTTCCGCTGCTTTCACGGGAGCATGCTCTTCGTCCGCAACATTATCCTTAAGATCGTCGAGCTCTTCTGCGACGATACGTTCTGTCATGACTTTGTCATTATGTCTGCTATTGGATTTCCTTGTTGATTTCCTGCCCATTCTTTCCTCCGCGAGTGAAATACTTATTGATTGTAGCGTTTTTATGTTGTATTTTCAACATTTAGGCAAAATCCACAAAAAATGTAACAAAATGGTAACTTTTATCCTTTATTTTTGGTCAATATTGTATTAAAATATGCTTGTATGGGTAAAAATAAACAACCCGAAGGAGAAGGGATATGATATCGAACCAGATTCTGCAGACAACGTTAGACGGTCTCAAGAACATTACGAAGATGGAATTGGGGGTAGTTGATACAGAAGGAAAAATACTGGCGGCGACTTTTAAGGAACCGGCAGAGTTCAGGGCGGCAGCGGCGAATTTTACGGAATCTCCCGCCGACAGCCAGGAGATACAGGGGCACCAGTTTTTTAAAGTGTTTGATGAACTCCAGCTTGAATATATCGTTGTTGTGCAGGGAGGGTCCGAGAATGCCTATACCGTGGGCAAGATAGCGGCATTTCAGATACAGAACCTGCTGATCGCTTACAAGGAGCGTTTTGATAAGGACAATTTTATCAAGAATCTGCTGCTTGATAATCTGCTTTTGGTCGATATATACAACCGGTCCCAAAAGCTCCGTATAGAGACTGATGTTCGAAGGATAGCCATCGTAGCGGAGTCTGTAAACGATAAGGAAAATAACAGCCTTGACAGCCTGCGGACACTTTTTGCGGGCAGGACGAAGGATTTCATAACAGCGGTCGATGAGGATAATATCATCGTTATCCGTGAAATGGCACAGGGTGAAGGATATGAGGAGGTTGCAAAGGCTGCCGATCAGATATATGAACTGTTCGCAGCGAAAGGACTCAAGAATCTCCACGTATCGTACGGTACAATAGTCAACGAGATCCGTGAGGTCAGCCGTTCTTATAAGGAAGCCAAAATGGCTCTTGATGTCGGAAGGATCTTCTTTGACGAGCGCAATGTTATCGCCTACAGCGAACTTGGTATAGGGCGTTTGATCTATCAGCTTCCGATACCGTTATGCAAGATGTTCATCAAGGAGATATTTGACGGGAAATCGCCGGATGATTTTGATGAGGAAACAATAACCACCATCAATAAGTTTTTTGAGAACAGCCTGAATGTGTCCGAAACGAGCAGACAGCTGTACATTCACAGGAACACGCTGGTCTACAGGCTTGATAAGCTCCAGAAGACAACCGGCCTCGATCTGAGGGTATTCGAGGACGCCATAACATTCAAGATCGCATTGATGGTTGTTAAGTATATGAAATACATGGAGGATTTTGACTTTTGATTTTCAAAAGATAATTACAATCCAGGGGAGGGAGTATAAATGATAACACTTGAAAATGTCAGCAAGAGTTATACCAATGACGGAATGCCTGCGCTTAATAACGTCAGTCTGCATATAGACAGGGGTGAGTTCGTTTTTATTGTAGGTGATTCCGGTTCGGGCAAATCAACAATGATCAAGCTCCTGCTTCGTGAGCTTACTCCGACGAGCGGAAGGATAATAGTCAATAACTTTGATCTGTCCAGGCTTAAAAGGCGCAAGATACCCAAGTACAGGAGAAATATAGGTGTTGTGTTCCAGGATTTCCGTCTGCTCAAAGACAGGAATGTATACGAGAATGTTGCGTTTGCACAGCGTGTCATTGAGCGTCCGACCAAGGAGATCAAGAAGAATGTTCCGGCGATGCTTTCGCTGGTCGGTCTTCCCGAAAAGTACAGGAGCAAGACGAAGGAATTATCGGGTGGAGAACAGCAGAGGGTTGCGCTTGCGAGGGCGCTTGTAAACAATCCGCCGATACTTCTTGCGGATGAGCCTACAGGTAACCTGGATCCCAGGAATTCATGGGAGATAATGAAACTCCTTGAGGAGATCAACAGACGCGGTACAACGGTTGTCGTGGTAACACATAACCGTGAGATCGTAAATGCAATGCGCAAGCGTGTTATTACGGTCAAGAAGGGCATCATAGTAAGCGACGAGGAGAAGGGTGAGTATATAGATGAAGATTAGTACTTTCGTTTTTACCTTTAAACAGGGATTTAAGAATATATTCAGAAATAAGATTTTTTCCCTTGCTACGATAGCGACGATAGCAGCGTGTATCTTTCTGTTCGGATTGTTTTATTCGGTGGTGGAGAATGTACAGTACAGTATCGCCAAAGCAGAGACCAATGTTGCCGTAACGGTCTTTTTCGATGAAGGTATTTCCGACGGAAGGATACAGGAGATAGGAGATATGATCCGTACACGTCCGGAAGTGTCTTCGGTAAATTATGTATCGGCTTCGGATGCATGGGAGGCATTCAAAGTGGATTATCTCGGAGAATATGCTGACGGATATGAGGGAGACAATCCCCTTGAGGGCAGTGAGAACTTCGAGATCTATCTTAAGGATGTTTCCAAACAGGGTGAACTTGTAAGCTATCTGGAAACGGTCGACGGCATACGTGAGATAAACCATTCGGATGTTACAGCGAACATTCTTACTCAGTTCAATAAGCTCTTGAGTTATGTATCTCTGGGTATCATAGGCATACTTCTTGCAGTATCTCTGTTCCTTATCAGCAACACGGTTGCGATGGGTATAGCCGTTCGCCGTGAGGAGATAGGTATCATGAAGCTGATAGGTGCGACTGATTTTGTTGTAAGATCGCCTTTCCTTATCGAGGGAATACTGCTTGGCATAATCGGAGCTGCAATACCTCTTGTGGCAGTATATTTTATCTACAATAATATCATTGTATATGCGACTCAGCAGTTCGTCATACTTAATGATATTCTTCAGTTTAAGACATCAAGGGACATTTTTTCGGTGCTCATTCCCGTGGCTCTTGTGCTTGGAGTAGGCCTGGGATTCTTCGGAAGCCTTATCACGGTAAGGAAGCACTTAAGAGTGTGAGTCAGGCATGAGGCGGACGCAAAGCGGACGGAGGCCTGATGCCTGGCAGGAGAAAGATTAAAGGGTTAGCCGGTGCGTTGGGGAGCGCAGACGGCGGAGTGATAGGAAAATAAGGGGATATCTATGATCGATCGTAAATGCATGAAGGGGATGCTTGCATTAATAATGACGGTAACGTTAAGTGTTCAGTTACCGTTAATTGTATGTGCGGATAAGCTGACGAATGACGTTATCAAGCAGAGCGAGGAAGAGAAGAAGAACGCCGAGCAGAGTAAGGCGATGCTTAAGAAGGGACTGACCGATGTCAAGCAGCTCATAGCGGATCTGGAAAGTGCCAAGGGCCAGCTTGAGACATATATTATCCAACTTGATGAAGATCTTGCGGTTATAGATGATAACATCAAGATGCTGGATGAGCAGCTTACGGAAAAAAAGGCCGAGATCGAGAAGACCAAAGGCGAACTGGAAGATGCGATATGGCAGAGTCAGCAGCAGTACGGACTCATGAAGAAAAGGATACAGTTCGTCTACGAAAAGGGCCAGACTTCGAATATTGAGATGATCCTTAATTCGACCTCGTTTGTGGAATTCCTTAACCGTGCGGAATATGTGGCCCAGCTCTCGGAATACGATCGTAAGATGCTGGACAGATATATCGAAACAACACAGCATATCACTGATGTGAAGACCAGGCTTGAGAAAGAGGAGGCTGAACTTGAAGAGGCACAGGAAGCTCTTGAATCCGAGCAGGAGGCTCTGAAGGAGCTCATTTCAGCCAAGGAGACACAGATAGTCGCATATCAGACAGATATAACAAACAAGGAAGCGGCGATCAAGGAATATGAAGCCGAGATAGCCGCCCAGGATGAGATAATCAAGACTCTTGAAAAGAGAATAGCGGAAGAAAGAAGAAGGCTGGAGGAGGAGAACAAGTCCCTTCGTAAATATGACGGAGGAATGTTCAAATTCCCGTGTCCCGGCTATACAAGGGTGTCGGATGATTACGGAACACGTATGCATCCCATACTTCAGGTTGAGAAGTTCCATAACGGTATCGACCTGGCAGCGCCTTCGGGATCACCCATACTGGCAGCTTATGACGGCGATGTTGTTTCTGCCGGATATTCTTCGAGCATGGGCAATTATATCATGATAGATCACGGCGACAGCCTTATCACCATATATATGCATGCATCTGCATTGTATGTTTCGACCGGTCAGACGGTAAGTAAGGGCGATAAGATAGCTGCTGTAGGTTCAACAGGCAGGAGCACCGGCCCGCATCTTCATTTCGGAGTCAGACAGAACGGGAATTATGTGAGTCCCTGGAAGTTTTTGAAGTAGATCATGAGAAGGGACGAAGTACTTGTTACCTTATATGGATCATTAGGAGGGAAAAATGTCCGATAACGAAAAAAGCCTTGTAAATAAAGGACGTTTACAGGGCTTTCTGATAACATTCATTGTAATGACGATACTCTTTCTGGTCGTGGGAGGCATAGCTGCTCTTGCGCTGATAGGATCCGGAAAGTTTAATCTGGGCATCCTGTACGGTAAGCCAAGCAAGTCTGTGATAGATAAAAAGACAGAGAGCAAGCTTGACACTCTTCAGGCAATAATAGAGCAGGAATATCTTAACGAGTACACGCAGGAAGATCTGCGTGACGGGCTGTATAAGGGTCTTTTGGAAGGACTTGACGATCCTTATTCGGTTTATTACACCGAGGAAGAGTATCACGAACTGTCCGAGGATTCGGAAGGAGTGTTTGAGGGTATCGGAGCATATCTGTCCCAGGATCCGGACACCAAGGTTGTGACTGTGACAAGGCCCATACCGGATTCGCCGGCGGAAAAGGCCGGAGTAAAGGCAGGGGATATCCTTGTTGAAGTGGATCATGAAAATGTAGAGGGAGATGATCTGAGCGTAACGGTGGCCAAAATACGGGGTCCGGCAGGCACCAAGGTGAACATCGGAGTGAGACGCCAGAACAGGGACGGTATCGTACGTTTCGATATAGTAAGAGCCAAGGTCGAATCCATGACGGTTGACTCAAAGATGCTTGATAACAGTATAGGATATATCCAGATCTCGGAATTTGATGACGTAACTTCGGCACAGTTTAAGAAGGCTTTTAAGGCTCTTGAGAGAGAAGAGATGCGTGGCCTTATAATCGATCTCAGGGACAACCCGGGCGGCAGTGTCAAGACCTGTGTTGAAATAGCGGATGAGATACTTCCGGAGGGACTGATAGTATATACCGAGGAGAAGGACGGCGAAGGTGACAAGTATACTTCTTCGGGTGAGAATTTTTACGACGGACCGCTTGTGGTACTTGTAAACGGTAACAGTGCAAGTGCGGCCGAGATACTTACCGGAGCGATAAAGGATCATGAACAGGGAACCATACTCGGTACTACTACCTACGGCAAGGGCATCGTACAGCAGATAATCCCGCTGGGTGACGGTACGGGAGTCAAGGTCACGATAGCAAGCTACTTTACCCCGAACGGGACTGATATCCATGGCATAGGTATTGAACCGGATGAGGAACTTGAACTTGATGTGGATGCTTACCTCGAAGACGGCACGGATAACCAGCTTGATCGCGCCGTGGAGATAATAGAGGAGAAAATAAAGGACAGTAAGAAATAATAAAGGATATGAATGAGGTTAAAAAAATGGTTGGACGCATTGGTTCACCCAGCTATTCGATAGGCAAACTGTTCGTGTATGAACGCAATTCATACCGTCCGTCCCATAAGTTTGTTGAGGACAGGGAAGCGGAGATCGCGAAATATGAAAACGCCAGACAGGACGCGATAGACAGTTTAAGCGTGGCATATCAGAGGACATATGAACGGGCGGGGGCCGAGAATGCCGAAATATTCAGGGCCCAGGTTATGATCCTTAAGGATGAGGAATACAATGCCCGTATTGTCCAGAATATACTTTCGGAAGGTAAAAATGCCGAATGGGCCGTGAGTGAGGCCAGCAGGTATTTCTATGATAAGTTTGCTTCGATAGATGATGACAACATCAGGGCAAAGGCAATGGATATCAAGGACGTTGCCAATAAGCTCATAAGGCTTCTTACGGGAACAGATAATGCTCTTAATATAAAGGAGCCGGTCATTCTGGCATCTGCATATCTCAGTCCTTCGGAGCTGGTACAGATACCGAGGGATATGCTCAAAGGTATCGTATTGCTTGAGGGATCCGTGTATTCCCATGTAGTCATACTGGCAAAGACCGTCGGTATACCGGTGGTTCTCGGGGTATATATGCCCGAGAGCCTTAACGGACATGAAGCGGTCTTAGACGGTGTGGGCGGCCAGGTATTTACAGATCCCGATGAGGAACTCAAGCAGAAATACAGGCTGCTCATAGACGAAGAAGACAGGGCAAAAACACAGCTTAAGAAATTCATAGGTGTTAAGACCGTTACTTCATACGGCAGAAGGGTAATGCTGCTTGCGAACATTGCGGGATTAAGCGATGCGGAGAATGCGGTAGAATGTGATTCCGAGGGAATAGGACTGACGAGAACGGAATTCATGTTCATGGACAGGAATAATCTTCCCACGGAAGAAGAGCATTTTGAAGCCTACAGGGATATAGTCAATACCTGCGAAGGCCGGAGCATTGTTTTCCGTACGCTCGATCTCGGTGCGGACAAGAGTGCCGCTCTTCTGCATCTTAAGGAAGAGGAAAATCCGGCTCTCGGAAAAAGAGCGATCCGTATATGCCTGACCGATAAACAGGTCTTTATCCCACAGCTTAAGGGAATACTGAGAGCTGCGGTTTTCGGTGATGTTTCGGTTATGTATCCGATGATCACATCGGTTGAAGAGGTAGAGAAGATAAACGATCTTATGCAGGAAGCAGTGGACGAACTTGACCGTGAAGGCGTTCAGTACGGAACGGTCCGGCAGGGCGTAATGATAGAAACTCCCGCAGCTGCTCTTATTTCGGACGAACTTGCCGGCATGGTCGATTTTTTCAGCATAGGCACTAACGATCTGACGCAGTTTACATTGGCGATAGACAGGCAGAACAGGGAGCTGGCACAGTTCTATAATCCGCTTCACGAATCTGTGATGAGGCTTATAAAGATGACAATAGAAAATGCGCATAAGGCCGGGATCCCTGTCACTATATGCGGAGAGCTCGCAAGTAATCCCGAAGCAACAAAGAGGCTCATAGATATGGGTGTTGACGCATTATCGGTATTGCCGAAGGATCTCCTTAAGATGCGTAAAGTAATATGTGAGTTATAAAAATGATGATACGGAGGAATGATTTATGGTTTCATGGAACAATCTGGATACTCTCAACAGCTTTAAAGAACTTTCGAAACTTAAGAAAGTATCCGTAAAGGAAGTAATGACAGGTGAAAACGGCTCAAAGAGGGCAAAGGAGTACAGCGTTCCCATGGCATGCGGAATGGACTTTAATTATGCCGCAAAGGCAGTTGATGATGATGTGCTTGATGCACTTGCCGCT
>JAEEGL016396920.1_pt1 | contig 13267 bp, 11 predicted proteins | sample 9134231 | NCBI WGS metagenome assembly JAEEGL01 (sample SAMN16246548, study PRJNA631951) | gut metagenome | biome: gut microbiome; feature: rumen; material: fiber-attached | host: Bos | place: Iran: Karaj | collected 2018-10 | reverse complement strand
GCGACCGCGGTGAAATCGCTCAAGAGCCTTAACTCGCAGCAGGTCCACGAACGGTTCCAGAGCGCGCTGGCCGACCTGGCCGGAGGCGAACTGGACGATCAGCTGGTGCTGCCGCTGGACGGGACGTATGCCCGCGAGCTCGACGGGGGAACCTCCTACCTCAAAAACGCCCGCGAGTCCGTCGGCTCCGAGACCATGTGGCGCGTCCGGCAGAGACTCGAACTCATCGAACGTTCCGCGCGGCTTCAGGCAGAGCTCGAACGCGACTTCACGCTGAGCCTGGCCGAGGCGGAACTCCTCCGGGCCGGGGACAACGAATTCGTCGTGGCGATCCCGTCGTCGCCCGACGCCCCGGTCCACCAGGACGACGTGCTGACCGCGGATTACTGCGGGGAACGGATCGGGACGCTTCACGTGGACCTGGCCGACGGCGAGCAGATCGTCGGGCGCATCAGGAGCGACCGCAAACTCGATTTCGAGTTCCAGAAGGCCCGCATGACGGCGCGCATGCCGAAGGGGCCGCTGGAACAATACGCGAACACCCTGCACGAGCTCAACATGGAGCTCGAAGCCGGCATCACGGATTCGCTCGGAGCGGCCGGGGCCCTGCTGGGGCTTTCGACCGTGCATTTCGCTCCGCCGACGTGCCCTCCCCCGCCGCCCGACAGCCATCTGAACCAGCCTCAGCGGGCCGCATGGGAAGCGGCGTGCTCGGGTTCGAACCGCGTGGTCCTGATCCAGGGACCGCCGGGGACCGGGAAAACATACCTGCTGGAGCAGATCGTGAGGCGGATGCAGCGCGCCGGGCTGAGGATCCTGGTCGGCGCACCGTCCCACGCGGCCGTCGACAATCTCTGCCGCAGGATCATGGACCTGCCGTTCCTGCGGTGCGCCCGCAACCGCGACAACGTCGACCCCGCGCTGATGGAGAGCCATTGGGTGGGGACGCCCGGCAACTACCGCAAAATCCGGTCCCGCTGCGGCGCGAAAGCCGCCGGCATCATCTTCGCCGGGACTCTGCCGGGTCTGCTGCGCGACTACACGATCGAGAACTTCCAGAAGACCGGGACGGAGTTCGACGTGATCCTGATCGACGAGGCGGGCATGGCCGCCCCGGACGAAGCGATCCTGGCCGCGCGGCTCGCGAACCGCATCGTGCTGCTGGGCGACCACCGCCAGCTGCCGCCCTTCCCGCGCCACAAGAGCGTGCTGGAGGAACTGCTGAAGGACGACCCGGCGCGCGAAGGCGAAGCCGCCACGCTCGCCACGAAGAGCATCCTGGAGTGGCTGATCGGCTACCGGAAATTCCCGGTGTACGTGCTCAATCTGTCCTACCGGTGCCGGAATCCGCGGCTCCTGCGGTTCGCCTCGACCATGTTCTACAACGCCGAGCTCCTGCCGAATCCCGACGCGGACTATTACAAGCTGCCGCCGGCCGAGCGCGAGCTCCGGTATCCGCCGTCCACCCTGCGCTTCATCTCGACCTCGCATCTGCCGCTCAGGAAACGTTCGGAACGGTTCGTCTTCGAGAGCGGGCGTCCGGGCATCTGGAATCCGGGCGAGGTGAGGATCGCGGCCGAGGTGTTCCGCTCCATGCTGGAACGCTACGAGCTGGAGGACGTGACGGTCATCAGCCCGTACCGGCGGCAGATCATCCTGCTGCGGAAGACGTTCTCGGACATCTTCGGGAGCAGATTCGCCACGGACCGCTGGAACCGGTTCCTGCAGAAAAACATCGCCACGGTGGACAGTTTCCAGGGGGGCGAGAGCGAGGCGGTCATCATCTCGTACGTGCGGAGCAGCGAACGGCATGGGATCGGATTCACGGACAACGCGAACCGCATCAACGTGGCGTACACGCGGTGCCGGAGCGAACTGGTCATCATCGGCGACCTGGAATGTCTGCGGAACCGTGGCGGCAACCAGCTCTTCGCGAAGCTCGAACGCGCCGTGGAGCGCGATGGCGAGATCGTGTACCCGGAGACCACGCCGAGCCTGCTCTGACGGGCCGGGGCCGGGCGAACCGGCGCTTTTTTGCCGTTTTTTCCGAAAAACCGGGCGCGCGGGGTTGCAAATCGTCCCCGGAGAAGCTATAGTAAAACCGCCCGTTTCCCGCAGAAAACCACTGTCCGCAAGGAATTCACCGCCATGCAAAAGCCCGACCGAATCTTCCCGGCATCCGTCAAAACCGTCGGCCTGACCTCGCCTGCCAGCCTCCCCGACGCCACGAGGATCGCCGAGGCGAAGCGTTACCTCGAAGAAGTCTGCGGCGTGAAGGTGAAACTCGCCCCGGGCGCGCTCCGTCGCGGCCCGATGAAATACTGCTGCGGCACCCCGGAAACGAGGCTGAACGATTTCCACGCGCTCCTGAACGACCCGGACGTCGACCTGATCCTCTGCACCCGCGGCGGATTCGGCAGCGCCCACATCCTGCCCCGCCTGGATTTCGACCTGCTGCGCGAACGGAACATCCCGGTCTACGGCTACAGCGACATCTCCGCGCTTCATCTGGCCATGCTCGCGAAACACGCCGGGATCGCGGTCTGCGCGCCGATGGCAGACGGCCTCCCCGACGCGATGAAGCGCCCCGAGGCGAAAACGTCGTTCCGCAACGTCCTGCGGAAAACGTCCGCCCCGCGGAAGTTCGCGCTCCGTCCTGTCGAGGAGTCGATCCGCGTCGAATCCGTCTCCGGCCCCCTCGTGCTCTCCAACCTCACGGTCATGACCACGCTCTGCGGCACGCCGTGGATGCCCGATCTCCGCGGGACGGTGCTCGCGCTGGAGGACGTGCATGAGGAAGCGCGCGTGCTGGACCGTCACCTGACGCACCTCGTGCAGGCGGGGATCGTGGCGCAGGTCTCGGCCGTCGTCTTCGGCTACTTCACGGCATGCAGTCCGAAGCCGCAGATACGGCGGCTCCTGCGCGACTTCGCGGCCGCGACCGGCAAACCGGTGTTCCAGGGACTGCCGTTCGGCCACGAACACCCCAAATGCTCCTACCTGTGCGGGGCCCCGGTCGAAATCCGGCCCGTCACATCATCCCAGGCGAACCGTCCATGAACCTCTTCATCTCGACTATCCTCGAAGACCCGCTCGTTTTCTGCATCATCACGCTGGTGGTGGTCTTCTCGATCTGCCTCCACGAATTCTTCCACGCATGGACCGCGCTCCAGCTCGGCGACGCCACTGCGGCCGACCGCGGCCACCTGACGCTGAACCCGCTCCGGCAGATGGGCGCGATGTCCATCATCATGTTCCTGCTGCTCGGGTTCGCCTGGGGCGCCGTGCCGGTCAACCCGGGCGTGCTGAGGGCGCGGAGCCGTCACGCCCCGGCGATCGTGGCAGCGGCGGGCCCGGCGACGAATTTCGGGCTCTTCCTGATCGGGTTTTTCTTCTACGGGTTCCTCGCGACCCGGCTCCCCTCGCTCATCGAGAACAAAGCCGTCGGGATGGCGATCCTGGAGATATTCCTGTACCTCGGGGTGTACAATGCGTTCCTGTGCATCTTCAATCTGCTCCCGATCCCCGGGCTGGACGGCTGGAACGTCCTCACGAACTACCAGCCGCGTCTGTACCGCGCGTCCTCCGAATTCATGAAGGGCGTGACGGTCTTTCTGATCTTCCTGCTCCTGTTCTCCACGAAGTACATCTTCCTGGTCGCGATCAAACTCATGGATCTCGCGCCGGGGCTGCTTTCCGCCGGGTGAGAGGGGCGGAGCAAACGCAGCGCCATCCCGGAATCCGCGTTTTTTTTCACGCGCCGGGGCATTCCGGGCTTGACAAACCGCGATTGCATGGTATATTTATCGAATCCGAATTGATAAGCTGCTATTCGTTTGAAGAGGGGTTTCACCATGAATCAGAAAACCAAGACTGCATTGTATTCTCTGGCCACTTGCGCCTGCATCATATCCGCCGCGACAGCCGTCATCCTCACCATCAACGCCAAGAACCGCGAGCCGGAAAAGCAGGTGACCGCGATCGAGGAGCCCGCCGAGGAGGAGGAACAGCCCCGGGCGGAACGTCCGCGCCGCAGAGGCGGCCGCAACCGCGGAGGCGGAGGATTCCACGACGACCACAGGCGGGGCGACATGACGCACCTCCTGCCGGACGAGAACGACCTCGCCAACCTGCCGACGCCGGAAGAATTCGAGGAAGAAGTCATCAAGGGGCTCGAGGAATACCGCGCGCTCACGCCGGAACAGAAGTCCGAGCAGGTGCGCCAGATGCACCAGGTGACGCTGTTCGTGCAGAGCGCCATCGAAATGTTCCGCGAAAACATCGCGGAGATCCCGACCGACGAGCTCATTCGCATCCAGAACGACTTCGACCGTTTCGCCGACGCGATGAGCCAGACCGTCTTCAGCGGCATCGTGGAGCAGCATCTCACGGCGGAAGAGGACGCGACCATCGGCGAATTCATGCGCTCCATGCACAATGCGCAGGACGAATTCCAGATGATCCTGCACGGCGGCTGATCCGCCGCACCCCCTGTTTTACCCTCACTTTGACGGAATCAGCCTCGCCGCGCGGGGCAGATGTTTCCGCGTCCACACATTCGCGCGCCTCAGATACAGCGCCCGTGTGGCGGGTCTCATCTGGAATCTCCAGCTCAGAAGCATGAAGACCACGGCGTAGGACGTGCCGCAGAGCGCGCACATCCAGAAATCGTTCACATGCCCGCCCAGGATCTTCTTCAGCGCGAGCAGCAGCGCCACGGCCGGAAGCGAACAGAGAATCGAGGGGAGATACACCGACACCAGGAACGGCAGATAACGTCCGTGCACGATGCGGATCATGACAGGAAGCATGATGCAGAAGCCCAGGAAAAGGCTGATGACGATCGGCCCCGCCACCACGCTCCACACACCCAGACCGGCCTCCAGGCACAGTGCCATCATCAGGACTACCACCACGGCCTCCGTCATGGTAATGACCGCCATCAGGTGGTGTTTCTCGCACATCAGAAGCACGGAATGGGGAATATTGGAGATTGAGGATGCGACCAGCGTGCCGATCAGAGAGAGAATGCTCAGCCAGTGGATCTCGCGCAGGGTCGCCGCGTCGGTATTCGTACGGTCGAAAAGCACCCGCGTGGCCTCGTCCGTCAGGAAAATCGCAGGCACCACGATCAGGCACGCCATGAACATGTTCCACTGCATCGACTTCTTCACGAACGTACAGAGCATCGCGAACTTGTTCCGGTGGAAGAGCTGGGCGGAGATCGGCCGCACGTTGCCGTTGTACTGCGAGATCGCCTGGTTGCACATATCGGACAGGCGCGACGAGAAATGCAGGATGCCCGCCTGCGCCAGCCCGAGGTAACCGCTCGTGAGCGGTTCCGACATCCTGCGCCGCAGCAGTTTCGCGATGGAAATGAGGTACGTCCCGCTCGAGAAACCGAATATCTGGCGGAAGACGTCCTTGTCGAAGAGGTGGAACCTCAGGCGGAAGCCCGGGATGAACCGGGAAACGCAGAAGCCCGTGAAGCTGCGTTCAGCCCCCATCAGGATGATGTCGAACACGATCACGCCGAAGAGCCCGCCGCCGCATTTCAGCACGATCAGGAACCCGAAGAGCTCGCAGAGACGGCTCACCGTGTCGATATAGTTCTTCACATAGATCTTGTGCAGCCCCACCATGATCTCCGAAAAGATGCACAGCGGGAAGATGGCCGCCGTCCCCAGAGAGAACATGAAGAAGCATTTCCGGCAGTACGCCAGCTTCTCCGGGTCCGTCACTTTGAAGAGCTCGGGCAGGAAGAACGACGCCACGAAAATGGCCGCCACCATCACCAGCGACATCAGCCACTGGAACGAAAAGATCATGGACACGATGGCGTTGTACCGGCGGATGTCGTGCTTGAAGAGCTCCAGCGAGGTGAATTTCTGAGCGGAGATCCCGAATCCGAAATCCACGAGGATCGCGTAGGCGAAGAACGACCACAGCACCGACCACAACCCGTACTGGCTGTCGCCCAGGAAATTCACCATCCACCGCGTCACATAGATCCCCTGGAAGAGACGGACCAGGATGACCAGATAGTTTGTAGTGGTGTTCTTGCCGATGGAGATTTGCATGTCGGAACGGGCGAGTGTGGTTTTCGGTGCGCGGGGTCGCGGCCGTTTTTCGATGATTTTAAGTTAAAGAAATTCAAGTCAATGATAATATAGCGGTCTTCACCTGGTTTTCAAATCGGATTCACACGCTTTTACCGTTTTTGCGTCTTGTATCCGGCGCGCCCGCCCGCGCTTTTTTCCGAAATCTCGCGCTTTGCGCTTGAAAAATCGCCCCATACGGGACAAATTATATGCCGGCGCGATTTCTCCTGCGCCAGTCACGCAACCCCCGCCCGAAAGGCCTTTTCACCATGCTCTTCCGCGAAACCGACCACGCCTCCGTGGACTGGGACAACCCGGACGCCCCGGTCGTCCTCGATTCCCACGGACTCCTCGCCGCCCCTGGCGAGACGCTCGAGTCCTACGCGGAACGCATCGACGAACTGCTCCTGACCCGGGCACGGTTCGACGCGTCCGCCGTGGCCGGACCCGACGGCACCGCCGCGCTTGAAGCCGAGATCGGGTTCAAGGTCGGCGCGGTCGACCCGATGGACCAGCAGACCCTCGCCGAAGCCGCGGAGAAAACCGACCGGCTCTTCGGATTCCGGGCGGACTGGGTCCCTGCGTTCTTCCCCTCGCGCGGCCTGGGGCTGCTCTGGGGCGGCTGCACGGTCATCACCGATTCGGGATTCCCCGTCTTCTTCCTCCGGCGGAGCTTCCGCGCGAAACCGAAATGGTTCATCTACCGCCGCGACGAACTCCTGGCGCACGAGCTGTGCCATGCCGTCCGGGGATGCCTCCAGGACGAACCGTACGAGGAACACTTCGCCTACATGACCTCCTCCAGCGCGTTCCGGCGCTGGACGGGGAACTGTTTCCGGCGCGAATGGGACGCGATCGCGTTCCTGATCCCGGTGGTCCTGCTGCTGGCGGTCCAGATCGTCGTCTATTCCGGCCTGCTGAACCTCCCGATGTGGCCGTTCTGGATCGCGGCTTTCGCGTTCCCGGCGTTCCTGATCGCCCGGAACATCCCGGAACGCCGCACGTATTTCAACGCCCGGCGCAAGCTCGAAGCCGCCGGTTTTTCAAACCCGGACGCCGCGCTCTTCCGCATGACCGCGCCCGAAATCCGCACCCTCGCCGGAACCCCGGACGCTCAGCTCGAAACATTCCTTCAGACCAAATCCAACGCCGAACTGCGCTGGCAGATCATCCTGCGCCGGTTCCGCGCCCCAGCTCAACCCGAAAACGCCCCCACAGGAGACGAACCATGAACCAGGCGTCCCGCACCGACCTCGTCCGATTCCTCGACACGATCCTTGAACTCAGCGCCTGGCCCGACGATCCGTCGAACAACGGGCTCCAGTTCTCAGGCTCCGACACGGTCGAACGCGCCATCTTCGCCGTCGACGCCTCCGCCGAACTCTTCCGCATCGCGGCCGAACACCGCGCCGACTTCATTTTCGTTCACCACGGGGTCTCCTGGGGCTCCGGCATCCGCAGGATCGACGGCATCCTCGCCGACCGCATCACCACCCTCGCGAAAAACGGCATCTCGCTCTACGCCGCGCATCTCCCGCTCGACGCCCATCCCAGGTTCGGGCACAACGCACGGCTCGCGGACATGATCGGGCTCACCGGACGCAGCACGTTCGGCAGCTACCACGGCAAAGACATCGGATTCCGCGGCGTGCTCCCGGAACCCTCGACCCCGGCGGCTCTCGCCGCGAAACTCGACGCGGCCCTGCCCTCCTCCGGCCCCTGGCATATCGTCGGCGACCCGGAGCGCCCGGTCCGCACGGCCGGGATCATCTCCGGCGGGGGCGCCTGGCCGGAACTCTTCGACGAGACCGCGTCCGATCCGCTCGACTGCCTCATCACCGGCGAGGCCCCGCATGAAGTCTACCACCCCGCGAAAGAGACCGGGACATCCGTCCTCGCGCTCGGGCACTACCGGTCCGAGACCCCGGGAGTGTTCGCCGTGATGGACCTCGTGAAGTCCAAATTCGGAATCGAGGGTGAATTCGTCGACATCCCGACGAACCTGTGATCCATTTCCGTCGAAAGCGGAAAACGTCTTTCAAGCAACGCGCTGGAAATCAGAAGCATCGGAAAAAGCGCCTCACGCGCATATACGCACGGAGAATTTCGAGAATTGCGGAGGGATCACGGATTTCACGGTCTTTGCGTCTCACGGGAGAACTCCCGATGGCGGTCAAACAATTAACGAAGGCCTGCGGCGATGCGGTTCACTGCCGCGAGAATGCCGTTCACGAGGGAATCCGGCGCGCTGGCCCCGGAGGTGATGCCGACGCATTTCGCGCCGCGGAGCAGCTCTGGGGTGACGGCATCGGGCGAGGAGACGAGCTCGGTGCGCGCACCCTGTGCGGCGGCGATCTCGCGAAGGCGGAGGGTGTTCGAGCTGTGCGCTGACCCGGCGACGAGGACGAGGTCACAGTCGGCGGCGAGTTCGCGGACGGCGTCCTGCCGGGCCAGAGTGGCGTGGCAGACGGACGCGGAATCGACGAGGCCGGGTATCTTCGCACGGAGAATGGCGGCCATCTTCGCGACGTCCGCGCTGTTCATGGTGGTCTGGCTGATGCAGGCGTAGGATTTGCCGGGATCGGGAACGAACGCCTCGGCGTCGGCCGGACCGGTGAGCAGGATTTTTTCGCCGCGGATCCGGCCGAGGATGCCCTCGACTTCGCGGTGGCCTGATTTGCCGAACAGGAGCACGGTGTGGCCCTCGGCAGAGAGCGCGGCCCCGCGCCGCTGGACCTGACGGACGAGCGGGCAGGTGGCGTCGACGATGTTCAGCGGGAGCGCCCGGGCGCGGTTTTCGACGGATTCGGACACGCCGTGCGCGCTGAAAATGAGGGTGGAGCCGGGCGGAAGCCCCTCGGGATCGTCGACGATTCGGGCTCCGCGCGCGAGCAGGTCCTTCACGACGGATTCGTTGTGGACGAGTTCGTGCAGGATGAAGACGGGCGGGCCGTGCTTGGCGAGCATTTCGCCGGTGAGCTCGAGGGCGGCGCGGACACCGGAGCAGAAGCCGTTGATGCGGCAGAGTTTCACTTCCATGACGCGACCTCCAGGAATGTGCGGTGGACCGCCTTGTCGCCGTACGGATCGGGTGCGTCCGGGGCGAGGTCGGCCGGGGAGTAGTTCGAGGAAACGCCGTCGAACCGCAGAACGTGCGCGCCCTCGTCGGCGCGGTAAACGATCCGCCAGGTGCGGCAGTGGATGCACCATGCCCCGTCGGGAAGGCGTTCGATGCGCTTGCGGGCGGGGTTGAACGGCTCGTACCGGAGCTGGACGGAGCAGAAATTGGCGAGGTCGAGCCCGGTCTGCGCGGCGATCCAGTCCATCTGAGCGCGCGCGACGGGCGAAAACTCGTGGGTCCATTCGGAAAGATTGAGCTCGTCGCGCCAGCCGGCCTTCGCGTCGGGGAACGCGTCGACCGCAGGGATATAGGGTTTGATGTCGAGCACGGGAGTCCGGTCGAGGATGTCGCAGTGGTTCAGGTAGACCGTGAGCCCGTCGACGCCCTCAAGCTCCACGCAGCTCAGGCCGACCGGGTTCGGCCGGTGGGGCGAACGCGTCGCGAAAACGCCGTATTTGCGGTTCTCAGGGGCGTACGGCGGCGTGACCTTCGGTCGCCAGGCGGCGTTCAGGTGGAAGACGAAGAGGACCCAGACTCGTTCGAATCCGGCGAGGTCCTCGAGGGCCTGTTCGAATCCGCGGCCGGGGTACAGCTCGATGCGGGCCTTCGCGTCCGAGAACCCGGCCTGGCGCGGCGCTTCGTAACGCCAGCGGAGCCCGGTATGGAGCAACCCGATCGGGGAGAATTCGTAGCGGTCGCGGATTTCGGCGGGCATGGTTCAGCCCCGGGCCTGCGTGTCGATGGCGACGGACAGGGCGAACGCGCGCACGGCGAGCTCGTCGCTGACGTTGGTATTCAGCACGCGCACGAGATTTTCGGCCTCGGAGAGCATCCGCGCGGCCTCGTCCGGCGTGATCTCCGGGCGCGGAGAAGCGTCGAGCCACACGCGGACGACCTCGGGATTGGAGAGGAGTTCGCGCGGGGTGCCCTCGGCCACGAGCGCGATCTGGGCGAACCACGCGTGCAGGATGCTGAGGAATTCCTCGCGAAGACGGAGATATTCGCAGCCGGTCTCGCCCTCGATGCGCTTCTCGAGGAGCTTCATGGCGGCGGATTCGAGGTTTTCGGCGGATTTGAGGCGGTCGGCCCAGCGCGCCTGAACGGTCTCGGAAGCCATGTCGCCGAGAGAGCCGAGGACCTCGATGAGCCCGGCGGCGCAGTCCTCGCCCGCGACCAGGTCGTCCTTCGCCTCGAACGTGAGGCGCATGAGGATGTCGGGCATGGCGGCGAACGTCTCCATGTCGTACCGGCAGACGTTGTCCGTGAGCGTGAGGATCTGGCAGCGGGACCGGATGGTCGGGAGCAGCGAAGCGGGGTGGCCGGTGGTAAGGATGAAGAGACAGCTGCGGGGCGGTTCCTCGAGCGTCTTCAGGAACGCGTTCTGCGCGCTCTCGTTCATCGTGTCGCAGTCCTGCACGACGCCGATCTTCCAGCCGCCGGGCGCGGAGCTGCTGAGGTGGAACATGGATTCGAAGTTTCGGAGCGTGTCCGGGTCGGAGTCGTCCTTTCCGATCACGATCTCGCGGGATTTCGAGGTCGGCGCGGGGAGAAAAAGGTCGGGATAGAGGCCGTTGTCCTGCCGGGAGCAGGTCTCGCAGCGGCCGCACGGGGCCCCGTCCGGCGCGGGATCGAGGCAGACGGCGAGCTGGGCCAGGAGGACCGGGAACCGCGTGCGGATGGAGGCGTTCGAGGAGACGACGAGGTGGGAATGGCCGAGCCTGCCGGCGTTTTTCGCCATGCGGAGTGACCGCCCGAGGAGCGGATAGGCCGCTTCAAATGATCGCCAGTCGTTCATGGATGGCCTCCAGGATGGATTCCGTGACTTGTTCGGGCGATTGCGCGCCGTCGACGACCGCGAAACGGCCGGGTTCGCGTCGGGCGAGCGCGAGGAATCCCTCGCGGACGGCGTTGTGGAACGACGCGGACTCCGAGTCGAACCGGTCCTGCGCGGTCTGCGCCCCGGACCGCACGGCGGCCCTGCGGAGGCCGACTTCGACGGGGACGTCGAGCACGATCACGAGGTCGGGCCGGACTCCGGCGCAGACGAAATCGTTCACGCGCCGGACGGCGTCCGGGTCGATGCCGCGGGCGACGCCCTGATAGACGAGGGTGCTGTCGGTGAAGCGGTCGGAAACGACGACGGAGCCGGATTCGAGGGCGGGGCGGATGAGATTCGCGCACATCTGGGCGTGGCAGGCCCCGAAGAGCATCAATTCGGTCTCGGGACGGAGTTCCTCGCCGGGTTCGCGCGACTTCAGGATGGTGCGGATCTTTTCGGCGGCCGGGGTCCCGCCGGGGGAACGCGTCGCGACGACGTTGCGCCCGGAACGCAGCCGGAGAGCGGAGGCGACGAGTTCGAGCTGGGTGGATTTGCCGCAGCCTTCGCCCCCTTCAATAGTCAGGAAGACGCCTTTCATGTTCAGGTCAGGTCCAAATAAAATCGAGGATTTTTTACGAATGTGATTTGCGATATTGCCCGCGTGAATGTAAATTGAATGATACACTTTAACATAACACAAAAACCCAACCTTTCAAAGCCGGAGATAAAAAAATGTCAGGAAAGATTGACCGGAACACCTATCTTACCGCCAACATCGGGGACTTCCCGCAGGAAATCGTCGTCTGCGGACGCCGCTACGTCAAGAAGGACGACCTGCGCTACGGGACGAACCCCCACCAACCGGCGGCGTTCTACCGCCCCGCCGACGACAACGGCGCGCTCATGGACATGGAAGTGCTGAAGACCGGAAAGAACGGCCTGTCGCAAACGAACCTGGAGGACATCTCCGGCGCGCTGAACATCGTGAAGTATTTCGCGGAACCCGCGTGCGCCGTGATGAAGCACGTGAACCCGAGCGGCGCGGCCGTGGGTCTGCCCGGCGAAACGCTCCGCCAGGTCTTCATCAAGGCGCGCGACTGCGACGCCCGCGCGGCGTTCGGCAGCGTGATCGCGTTCAACCGCAAGGTGGACAAGGACACCGCCGCGGCCATCATGGAGCTCTTCGCCGAATGTGTCGTGGCGCCGGATTTCGACCCCGAAGCGCTCGAAGTCTTCAACGACAGCGTGACGTACAAAGTCAACAAGCAGCTCCGCGTGCTGAAGTGCGGCGCGCTCGACACCCTGCCCCGTTTCGTGGGCGACCCCGCCGTGAACACCATCAAGGTGCTCGGCGACGGCTCGCTCGTCGTGGCCGCTCCGCTGCTCACGAACGTGCGCTCGTTCGACGACCTGGCCCCGGCCTCCGGCGAGAACAAGGCTTGCGGCGCGCAGGTCTCCAGCGTGGAACCCACGGAACAGCAGGCGAAAGACCTGCTCGCGGCATGGTACATCAACATCTCCGTGCGCTCGAACGGCGTCGTGATCGTGAAGAACGGCCAGACGCTGTCGGTCGGCACGGGCGAGCAGGACCGCGTGGGCGCGGTGGAACAGGCCATCGAGAAATTCAAGCAGAAATTCACCGGCGACGTCACGCTCGACGGCGCGGCCATGTCCAGCGACGGCTTCTTCCCGTTCCCGGACGCCCTCGAAGTGGCCGCCGCGGCCGGCATCCGCGCCGTGGTGTCCCCGGCCGGTTCGCTGAAGGACGCCGACGTGGTGAAGCGCGCCAACGAACTCGGCGTGGCGCTCCGTCACGCCCCGGAACGGATCTTCTCGCACCATTGACGAATTCGGTCCCCGGCCGGCCATGACGGACTTCGAAGAAACCGGAGACGGCGCCTCCACGCTCGCCGAGCACAAGCTCGACGGGGAAGTGGAACGCATCGTGTACGAGAGCGAGGACGCATCGTACACGGTGTTCCGGCTCCGGGACGCGCAGGGGGCGCTCTTCACGGCCGTCGGGACGGTGCCGGGGCTCACGCCCGGCCAGACGGTCCAGCTGTCGGGCAAATGGGAGATGCACAAGGAACACGGACGGCAGTTCCGCGTGAGCACGTGCGTCTTCTCGCTCCCGGCGACGCGCGACGGGCTCATCAAGTACCTCTCCAGCGGCGTCGTGAAGGGCATAGGGGAAAAATATGCGCAGGCCATCGTCGACACGTTCGG
>JAEEGL014555889.1_pt1 | contig 13267 bp, 12 predicted proteins | sample 9134231 | NCBI WGS metagenome assembly JAEEGL01 (sample SAMN16246548, study PRJNA631951) | gut metagenome | biome: gut microbiome; feature: rumen; material: fiber-attached | host: Bos | place: Iran: Karaj | collected 2018-10 | reverse complement strand
TTGTCATGACGATAAATATGATTGAAGTAGAAAATGTGACAATGAAATTCAGGATGTCTGACGAGCCTTTGAACTCCCTGAAAGAGGTTTTTACCACGGCAGTGTCCGGAAAGCTGCGTTTCAATGAATTCCTGGCTTTGGACAACGTCTCCTTTGAACTGGAAAAAGGAAAGACCCTGGGGCTGATCGGAAAGAACGGTGCGGGAAAATCCACCACGCTGAAACTGATCTCGGGCATCCTGAAACCAACATCCGGTTCGATCAGGACATATGGCAATATCGTGCCGATGCTGGAACTTGGAGCCGGTTTCGATCTTGAACTGACAGGGAAAGAGAACATCTATCTCAACGGAGCGATCCTGGGCTATTCCAAAGAGTATCTGGAATCCAAGTATGACGAGATCGTCGATTTTGCCGAGATCAGGGATTTCATCGACATGCCGATCAGAAACTATTCGTCCGGCATGATGGCAAGGCTGGCGTTTTCGATCGCTTCCGTCGTTCAGCCGGAGATCCTGATCGTTGATGAGATCCTGGCCGTCGGAGACGTTGCTTTCCAGGAAAAGAGCTTCAACCGCATGAAGGAACTGATGTCGGGCGGAGCGACAGTTCTGTTTGTTTCACACGATCTGGAAAAGATCGAGGAAATGTGTGACAAAGTCATCTGGCTCGACAGGGGAAAAGTCGTCATGTTCGGTGATACAGATGAAGTATGCAGAGCCTACAGACAGGCTCAGGGTATCAGATAAAATGAATGTTCTGATGCTTTCGACCACGTTTATCCCTTCTGTCCTTCTGTGCGGACACTGTCAGCTGGACTATATGGAAAAACACGGTGAGATCAATTACAGATTCGTTCCTTCCCACTTTGTGAAAAGAAAAAATGTGGAATGGGCGGATGTGATCGTTTTCGGCAGAAGCGATACGGATATCGATGCCTATGTTGCCAGGGTCGCAAAGAAAGCAGGAAAGCATCTGGCCTATTTTCTTGATGACGATATCCTGAACGTTCCGTCTTATCTGAGCAGTGCGCCTTATTATCTGCTTCCTTCAACGCAGAGGAATATACGGAAGACCATGTCGTACTGCGATACCTTTCTGACGCCTTCTCCCGTGCTGATGGAGAAGTACGGAAAGGATTTCAGACACGCGCATCTTATCTCGGAACCGTCTTTGAACCGGATCGATCAGAAGAAAGAGAACGACAGGATCAAGATCGGTTTCGCCGGTTCGATCGACAGAGCTCAGGACATCAACGTGATACTGGAGGATGCGATCAGAAAGATCGTCAGGAAATACGGCGATTCTATAGAGATCGAGTTCATGGGCGCAAAGCCCAGCTTTCTGGAGGAGCTCGGACTGAAGCATCTTCCGTATCAGGATGGCTATGACGCGTATACAGCATATATGGCTAGATGCAACTGGGACATAGGCTTGGCTCCGATGCCGTTAAGCGAGTTTCATCGCTGCAAATATTTCAACAAATATGTCGAATATGCCTCATTTGGCATCGCCGGCATCTACACGAACTGCGAGCCCTATATCTTCGGGATAAGGGACGGCGAGAACGGTCTGCTGGTGAACAACAGCACGGATGAATGGGTGGACGCGATCAGCACGCTGGTCGAAAACGAAGCCTTAAGAAAGAAGATCTCCCGGGAGTGCCTGAAAGAAGCTGACGAGAAGTATACTCTCAGGGTGCTTGCACCGGATTACTATCAGAAACTGGTCAGTTCCTTTGAAAAGCCAAAGAGCTACGGTCCGATTCCCGGTTTTCTGCCGGCAAAGACTGTCTTCTTTTTCAAGAGAGTCTATCGAAAGATCAGGGAACAGGGAAAGGATTTCCCTGAATGGCTGAAAAAAAAGATCGACAAGAAACTCGAGGAAAGAAGAGAAAACATCCGGTATGCCAGGAATACAGCCAGACTGAAGCAGATCGTAAGAAATAAAAAGACCGTATGCGTCATCGCTCCGATCCCTGATGAATACGATTGCGGCAGCGACTATGAAAGAAGAGTCGAATACATCGATCAGGAGATCCTGAAAGACTATTATCTGATCTATCTGAACGGAGAAGACAGGGGACTTGAACACCTGAACACGACTTTTGCCGACGAAAGACATGCGAATATCGTTTTCAACAGCTTCGATATGTCACAGACTGACGAGGTCCTGAAACTTATAGAGGAGAGTGGAACCTGTCTGATCCACAGCGTGATCAGATTCATCCGGGAAAAATTGTCCAGCGACATGTACAGGATATTCGACACGGAGAACGTCACAACGATCTGGGACAGCCATGGAGCCGTTCCCGAACAATATCATGAGCTGTCAAACATCCATACAGAGATGGTCACGAACGATATCGAGAAGATCTTTTATGAGAAAGCCGATGTTCTGATTTGCGACAGTGATGAGCTGACAGAACATTTTAAGGAAAAGTACGGAGAAAGACGGATGAAGTACGTCGTCTGTCCGTCAGAAGACGCCAGTAAAAAACTGAAAAAAACGATTGATAGACTATAATTGAGACAAGGATGGTAAGAGTATGAAAGGTATTATTTTAGCCGGCGGTGCCGGAACGAGGCTTTATCCTCTGACAATGGTCACCTCCAAGCAGCTTCTGCCTGTCTATGACAAACCGATGATTTATTATCCCTTAAGCACACTGATGTTGGCGGGAATCAAAGATATTCTGGTCATTTCCACGCCGACGGATACCCCGAGATTTGAACAGCTGCTGGGAGACGGACACCAGTTCGGCGTCAATCTGTCCTATTGCGTTCAGCCATCGCCTGATGGACTGGCACAGGCTTTCATCTTGGGCGAGGAATTCATCGGTGAAGAAGCGTGCGCAATGGTCCTTGGCGACAACATCTTCTTCGGCGACGGCTTCTCTCATACTCTGAAAAAAGCGGCTGAAAACGCGGAAATAAACGGCAGAGCCACGATATTCGGCTACCATGTCAATGATCCGGAAAGATTCGGCATTGTCGAATTCGACAAGGACGGCAAGGTGCTGTCTGTCGAAGAAAAACCTCAGCATCCGAAATCCAATTACTGCATCACGGGACTCTACTTCTATCCTTCCGGCGTTTCCGCCATGGCGAACCAGGTCAGGCCTTCCGCCAGGGGGGAACTGGAGATCACGACTTTGAATGACATGTATCTCAAGCAGGAAAGGCTGGATGTGGAACTGTTGGGCAGAGGCTATGCCTGGCTGGATACGGGTACGATGGATTCGCTTTTGGAAGCAGCCAATTTCGTGCAGATCATCTCCAAGAGACAGAACTATGTCATCTCCGCTCCGGAAGAGATTGCCTTCAAGTACGGCTGGATCTCTAGGGAAGAGCTTCTGGAAAGCGCTTCGCGTTATGGCAAGTCTCCATATGGCGAACATCTCAAGAATGTTGCAGAAGGTAAAGAGTGATGAAGAAGATTGAAACGATCATAGATGGTGTCTACATCATTGAATCAGATTGCTACGGTGATAACAGAGGCTGGTTCATGGAAACATACAATGAAGCAAAATTCCATGAAATGGGGATCGACACCATCTTTGTTCAGGACAACATGTCCTATTCTGCCCAGAAAGGGACATTGAGAGGCCTTCATTATCAGAGGGCTCCGTATTCACAGGCAAAACTGGTGAGATGCACAAAAGGCGCTGTCATCGATGTGGCGGTGGATATCAGAAAAGGATCTCCTACTTATGGAAAGTATGTTGCGTGTGAATTGTCTGCGGAAAACAAGCGGATGTTCTATCTGCCGAAAGGCATGGCACACGGTTTTCTGACCATAACGAACGATGTGGAGTTCCAGTACAAATGCGACGAGCTCTACAACAGGGAATCGGAAGGCGCAATCAAGTATGACGATCCAACAATCAATGTCGACTGGGGTTCGCTTCTCAAAGGAATAGAGCCCGTACTGTCGGAAAAGGACAAGACAGCTCCGCTGCTGGAGGACTGCAACGCAAATTTTGTTTACGAAGAATAGAAAACCATCTGAATCGCTACCCTCATATGTCTGCTGATATTAGGTGTTGCCGGAGGATACTAAGCCTTGATTTTTCTGATGGGCAAATATCATTGCATCAGGAAAAAAGATCACTCAGATCGATCAGAACATCTCCGATAATATCAGACGGTATGATCTTGATCATGGCTGGATGAAAGAAGACATTTTGTTCACTCACACTTTTGGCGGCAAGGGTTCCAAGACATATGCGAATGCTCTGGAGGCTTTTGTCCATAATTATGATCTGGGACACAGAGACCTTGAAGTTGATTTCGATCTGACAGTTGACAATGCTACATGATGTCGACTGATGAGATACATCACCGTAAGCTATGACATTATCGACGAGGAAACGATCGGTCTGTGGAAGTCCATGGGGATCCGCATTACCGTTCATACAGCGAATGATAAAGAAGAAGCAGACGGCTTTTAAAGAAGGGTATCGATATGATCTATACCGATTATCTTTTACCCGAAAGATTCAGAAAGGAAAATGCAGAAGAATAGAAAGAGAATCACTATCCTTGTCTTCATCCTGCTGAGCCTTCTCTTGTGTTCCTGCAAACAGGAACAGAGCGAGGACATCTATATCCTTTACACCAACGATATCGCCAGCAATCTTGACAGCAATATCGGCTATGCGGGAGTAAAGGGATACAAGGATTATCTGAAAAGCGAGAACAGCTATGTCGGCCTTGTCGATGCAGGGGATTTTTTTGATGGGACCGTTTCCTTCCGAAGCAAGGGGAAGTACATCGTCGAGATCATGAATGCTGTAGGATACGATGTTGCCGTTTTAGGCAATCAGGAGTTTTCAATCGGTCTGGAAGCGCTGAAAAAGAACATTTCAGAATCGAATTTCGATTATGTCAGCTGCAATCTGCGTTTCACCGGGCTGAAAAAAGATCCTCTGGAAAAGGTGAAGGATTATGTGATAAAGAAGTTCGGCCCGACAAAAGTAGCTTTTGTCGGCGTGACGACTCCGGATACCCTGATCAAAGGCAAACCCGCCTACGAGGCGATCATTGAAAACGGAGAACTGATCTATGATTTCTATGAGGGAAACCGCGGTAAAGATCTGTATGACAGGGTGCAGAAGACTGTGGATGAGGCCCGGAACAAGGCGGATTATGTGATCGTTCTTGCTCATCTGGGATCCAACAGCACCAGAGACGGCTTCAGTTCCTATGATCTGATCGCCAACACAAGCGGTATCGATGCGGTGATAGACGGACATTCCCATACGGTGATAGAAAGAGAAATAGTCGGCAATAAAGACGGAGAAGATACGATACTGACATCGACCGGCGAAAAATTCCAGTATCTGGGCGTGATGAAACTGAATGCCGACCATACACTGTCGACCACTCTGCTGCCGGCCGTGAACGAGATAGATGAATCGATTGCCAAGCTGGTCAGCAGCATCTATTCAAAAACGGGGGATTGATTATGAGTATTATGGACAGATGCCCCATCATCATGTTCAATGATTTCGGGGATGAAAGGGGAAAACTTGTCGTCATAGAAGGCGGAAAGTCCATTCCTTTTGATATCAAGAGAGTCTTCTATATCTATGGTTCCGATCCTTCCGTGGTCAGAGGACAGCACGCCAACAGGGAATCCGAATTCGTGCTCATCAACGTATCCGGCACAAGCAAGGTACGCATCACGGACGGAACGGAGGAATTCACCGTTTTTCTTGACAGACCCATGATGGGCGTCTATATCCCGAAGATGGTGTGGAAGGACATGTACGACTTCTCGTCCGATTCCGTGCTTCTCGTCCTTGCCAGCACACACTATGACGGAAGCGAATACATCAGGGACTTTGACGCCTATCTAAAAGAGATGGCAGAAAGTGATCCGGCTTGAGCGATAGAGAATTTGAATGTAGAGTTATATCATGAATTCTGTTAGAATGATGATGATATCCATTCAAATTCTTTTTGTTATGTTTAAATATGAATGGGTCGATTGAGGAATGAATGAAAAAGAAAGTATCTATAACGATCCCGTGCTATAAGTCACAGGATACGATCGTCAGACTGACCGATCAGATCAGGGAACAGTTTGAAAACCATAAGGAATATGACTATGAGATCATCCTTGTCAACGACTGCTCACCTGACAATACGTTTCAAGTGATCTCTGAACTTGCAAGAAACGACGGGCATATCATCGCCTATGACCTTTCAAAGAATTTCGGCGAATCATCCGCTTTGATGGCGGCGTTTTCAAAAGCGGACGGCGACTATATCGTCAGGATGGACGATGACGGAGAACACGACCCCAAATTTCTTTTCAATCTGATCAGTAAGCTTGAAGAAGGCTATGACTACGTCTGCGCCGAATTCATCAATTATCATCACAGCCTGTACAAAAGGATCGGCTCCAGATTCAATTACTGGTTCCTGACCAAGATGATGGACATACCTTCCGGATCCATCATGTCCAGTTACAACGTGTCAAGAAGATATGTGATCGACGAGATCCTGAAATACGACAATCCGAGGCCTTACATCGACGGAATGGTTTGGGCGATCACGACAAGGACAGCTTCGATCCCGATCGAGCACGGTTTCCGATACGCAGGAGAATCAGGCTATGATTTCCGCAAGTCGGTCGCGCTGTGGCTCAACGGAGTCACGTCATTTTCGATCAAGCCTCTCAGGATCGCTTCCTTCAGCGGTTTTATCTTCGCGTTTGCCGGCTTTATTATCGGCGTGATCGCCATCATCGATAAACTGCTGCATCCGGAAGTCGAAGCAGGATGGACGTCGATGTTCGCAATGATGCTGTTCATAGGCGGATTCATCATGCTGTTTTTGGGGCTTATCGGTGAATATGTGGGAAGAGGCTATCTCATCAACAATCATATTCCTCAGTATGTTATAAGAGAAGAAGTCAGAAAAGAAACAAAGAAGGGAAAGAAATCATTATGAAGATCTTAGTCACCGGTGCTGCCGGTTTTATCGGTTCAAACTTTGTCTATTATCAGCTGGAGAAACATCCTGAAGACGAGATCGTCGCTCTGGACTTATTGACCTATGCCGGCAATCTGAAGAACCTGGATGGCTGCAAGGACGATCCGCGCTTCAGGTTCGTCAAAATGGACATCAGGGACAGAGATAGCATCAATAAGCTCTTTGAGGAAGAAAAGTTTGATATCGTCGTCAACTTCGCGGCCGAATCCCATGTCGACAGATCCATCGAGAATCCTGAGGTCTTCCTGAGGACCAATATCATCGGAACGGAAGTGCTGATGGATGCAGCGCTCAAATACGGCGTGAAGAGATATCATCAGGTGAGCACGGATGAAGTCTATGGCGATCTTCCGCTTGAAGCAACAGACCTTTTCTTCACGGAAGAGACACCTTTGCATACGAGCTCTCCGTATTCCGCTTCCAAGGCATCTGCTGACCTGCTGGTCATGGCCTATCACAGGACGTTTGGCCTTGACATGAGCATCACCAGATGTTCCAACAACTACGGTCCTTACCAGTTCCCGGAGAAGTTGATTCCGCTGATGATCAACAATGCCAGACACGACAAGTCATTGCCTGTCTATGGCGAAGGGCTCAACGTCCGTGACTGGCTGCATGTCTACGACCACTGTGCCGGCATCGATCTGGTCATGAGGAATGGCAGGAATGGCGAAGTCTACAATATTGGTGGTCACAACGAAAGACAGAACATTCAGGTCGTGAAGACCATATTGAAAGAGCTGGACAAGCCTGAATCCCTGATCACCTATGTCAAGGACAGGAAGGGCCATGACCTGAGATACGCCATCGATCCGACCAAGATCGAGACGGAGTTGGGCTGGAAGCCGAAGTATAATTTCGAGAGTGGTATCAGAGAAACGATACAGTGGTACATGGATCATCAGGACTGGATGGATGATGTCACGTCCGGTGATTACATGAAGTATTACGAGGAAATGTATTCAAAGAAATAGATTCATTTATGTCAGAAGCAAAAAACAACTATTACATATGGTTCAGAAAGATTGTCAGCACATGTATTGCGTTGTTTTTTGTTTTATCCTTCATTTCCAATCTTTTTGCGTATGTCAGTGTTTTTGAAGGCTTCCGGAAGTATCTGTTTTTTCTGATTCTGCTGGTCCTTGTGCTGGCATCCGTATACTTTTTCAAAGAAAGTGTCAGAAGGATCCTGTCCTTTGTGATCGGCAGGCTTGCTTCAATAAGCCTGGAAAGGCTGTTTGTTATCCTTCTTCTGAGCTCCGTACTGCTTAAGACATTTTATTATGCTTTCTTCTTTTTTGACTCCACCGCTTTCGGCGAGGATATCACGATCTATGCTCAGATCGCTGACAGCATAGCGGAGAACGGTCTGAACAGTGTTGAAAGACAGATCTACTATCTGGTGGGTCTTGGTCTTCATCTGTCTGTTTTCAAACGCCTGTCGATCCCTTATCATCTTGGCGTCTATCTGGTTTTCCTAATAACGACGCTGATGAATTTCCTTGTCTTTTCAAGATATATCGGGAAAGAAAAGAGCTTTATTCTGATTGAACTGTATCTGTTGATGCCTTCGACAAGCATGCTGACGTTCTGCGTCACGCATGAACTCTTTGTCTATTTTTATTTTTCGATGAATCTGTTCCTTCTGAATCTGTTCCTGCAGGCTGCTGATGCAAAAAAGGCCGTACTGTTTGCTGTGCTTGCGACCGTTTTCGTGTCTTTGAATCAGACGCTTTCACCGATGGGGAAGATATGGTTCATTCTGCTTGCCTTGATCATTCTGCTGACCGATATCGGGATCGGAAAGAAAAGCCTGCTCGTGCTGGTGCTTGTGTCTTCTTTTCTTTGCTCGGATCTGATGACGACAAAACTGGAGGGGAACAGGATGAGCCAGTACAACAACTACGAGCAGCTTTTGATCGGTTCCGATCTTGAAAGCATGGGAAGGCATACCGACGGGAAAGGCAAACGTTCGGCAGAACAGTACTGGGAAGCCAGAGGACAGTATCTGACTCCGGAGAACTATGTCGAAGGCCAGAGAGGGGCCTTGATAGAACAGTACAGATATCTTTTCACGCATCCTCTGAAGCTGTTCGAACTGCTTGCAAACAAGTTCTTTGTGGCCTGGAGCGGAGATTTCTATTCGGTCGAATACGCGCACAACATGCACAGCATTTCCGATTTGACGAATATCATCATGCTGACTGCCGGTGCTCTGATCTGGCTTTTCGTCATCACGGCAGGTATCGTGTTTTATGTCAAGGAAGAAAAGCCGATCGCGATATATAACTACGAGATCATTCTGCTGGGTGTCATGGCGGTCCTGCTGATCACGGAGATCATGAACAAGTATTCCAGCTACATGACGCTGTTCATATATTTCATTGCTTTTTCAAGGGTCAGACTTTCGGATCCGCTTCAAGACAGGAAAGGGTAGAGATATGAGGGTATTGGTTACGGGGGCAAATGGCCAGCTTGGCCATGATGTCGTCAATGAGCTCAGAAAAAGAGGCCATGAGGCCATCACAACAGATATAGCCGGCGAGATGGATTATCTTCTCGATATCACAAAGAAGGATGTGATCGATTCTGTGAAAAGCATCGATCCGGATGCGATCATCCACTGCGCGGCCTGGACCGCTGTTGATGCAGCCGAGGATCAGGAGAACAGGGAAAAAGTCTACTCGATCAATGTGACGGGAACAGAAAATCTTGTCGCAGCCGCAGAACTCATCGACTGTAGGTTTTTATATCTCAGTACGGATTACGTGTTCAGCGGAGAGGGAGAAGAGCCCTGGAAACCGGATGACAAATCGTATGCGCCTTTATGCTATTACGGTGAGACCAAACTGAAAGGTGAGCTGGCTGTTTCGGAACTGGAGAAGTTCTTTATTGTCCGTATTGCCTGGGTTTTCGGTCTGAACGGCAAGAACTTCGTCAGAACGATGATCGAAGTCGGAAAGACACATGATGAAGTCAGAGTCGTCAATGATCAGATCGGGACGCCGACCTATACTTTCGATCTGGCAAGACTGCTGGTCGATATGATCGAATCAGAGAAGTACGGCTATTATCACGCGACAAACGAAGGCGGATATATTTCGTGGTATGATTTCTGCGTTGAGATTTACCATCAGGCAGGTCTGAGCACGGCCGTCAAGCCCGTTACAACTTTGGAATACGGATTGAGCAAGGCAAAGCGTCCGTTCAACTCCAGACTGGACAAGTCAAAACTGAGCGAGAACGGTTTTGAGAGACTCCCTGATTGGAAGGATGCTCTGCACAGATATCTGCTGGAATTGGGCATAGAACAGAAACATGATTAAAAGATTCAGTACAAAAGAAAATGCCAAGATCGTTTTGGGAATAAGCAACATCTTCGTTCTGGAGATCATCTTTTTGGCGACTCTCATGATGGGGTATGTCAATTATTTCTTCTACTATTCAAACGGTTATCTGGTCTTTTTTGCACTGTATCTTCTGCTGTTCATCCTTTTCGGAAGGCTGTTCGATTCTTTTGACATAGGCAATACGACGACGACGGATCTGTTTCTTTCCTATACTTTGACGCTGATCGTCTGCAATTTTGTCATGTATTTCATTCTATGCCTGATCACGTTGAGACTGATCCCTGTCTGGCCGATCCTCCTCATGCAGCTGCTGGAAACGCTTCTGATTGCCGGGCTTCTCTTTGCGGAAAACAGGTACATGCGCGACAATTTTCCGCCGATCAATGTCGTTGCGATCTATGGGGAAGAACACTATGGACTGATCGGAAAGCTGAACAACATCAGAGATCTTTCGATGAGTGTTATCAGATCGATCGATCTCAAGGATCTTGACTACGACAGATTTGATGAGCTTCTTAACGGCGCGGATGGCGTTGTGACTCTCGACGTCCATCATGAGAACAAGAAGAAGATCTTCAAGACCTGCTATGAAAAGCACCTGATGGTCTACGACGTGCCAAGCATCACGGATATGTTCCTGGCAAGCAGCGAGATCCTTCATATCGTGGATTCTCCGATCCTCAAGATCAACAAATACGGACCTGGCGAGTTTGAAAGCATCGTAAAAAGAATGATCGACATCATCGGTTCGCTTATTCTGATCGTTCTGACGAGCCCCATCATGCTTCTGGTCGCGGCCGCAATCAAGCTGCAGGATGGAGGAGATGTCCTTTACAGACAGACCCGTCTGACGAAAAATGAGAAAGAGTTCAAGATCCTGAAATTCAGGTCGATGATCATGAACGCTGAGAAGAACACAGGCGCTGTTCTGGCCAGGGAAAACGACGATCGCATCACGCCTGTAGGAAAATTCATCAGAAAGACGAGATTCGACGAGCTTCCTCAGCTGATCAACATTCTGAAAGGTGATATGTCCTTTGTTGGTCCAAGACCCGAAAGACCTGAGATCTATGACGAGATCTGCGTAACGATGCCTGAGTTCAGGTTCAGGCTCGTCGTTAAAGCAGGACTGACCGGTTATGCGCAGATATATGGCAAATACAACACTTCTCTGAGGGATAAACTGCTGCTGGATCTGTATTACATAGAGAACTACAGCCTTGTTGACGACATCAAGTTCATTCTGCTGACACTGAAGATCGTTTTCAATAAGGACGCCACCGAAGGAGTTGCGGATGAATAGAAAAAGCCTTTTAAAGAACGTTTCTGTTTTCGTTCTGCTCCTTTTGTCGTTTATTTTTGTTTTTTCACTTATCTATATAAAAAGGAACTTCGTTCTGATAGGCACCAATCCCTTCGCCCGGATTCTTTTCCACTTCATCGTTCAGATCGATGGGACAAATCCCGAGATCATCAAGGGCATAGCGTTGAGATGTTTCGTTCTGCCTTTGTGTCTTGCCCTGGTATCGATGTTCTTTCTTTTGTCTGAACTAAACTTCATCAGAAAGATCAGACAGAATGCTTTTTTCCGGTTTATCGAAAGACATATGATGAGCATATCCGCTGCTCTTTTTCTTTTTTCTTTTCTGCTGTTTGCGGTACAGCTGAAAGTGCCGGATTACCTCAAAGAGTATACGAGCACATCGAGTCTATACGAAGATGACTATGTCGATCCTGCCAAAGTCGCCTATGAGTTTCCGGAAACAAAAAGGAACCTCATCTATATCCTGCTGGAATCCGCCGAAACAAGCGACTATTCAAAAGCGGAAGGCGGTGCTCTGGAATATGACTGCATTCCGGAACTGTACAGGATCGCCGAAGAAAACATCACTTTCAATGACAATCGGGGATTTACGGTCGCTCCGGGAGCAAGCTGGACGATTGCGGCCATGATCGCGCAAAGCAGCGGGATCCCGCTGAATATCCCTATCGGCGAGAACGACTTCGTCACCAGCAACAAATTCATGCCAGGCGCCTTCAGCCTTGGCGAGATCCTTGAACAGGGAGGCTATCACAATCAGCTGCTGATCGGTTCCGAAGCTGTCTTCAGCGGAAGAAAGTACTATTACGAGATGCATGGTAATTACACGATCCATGACTATACCTACTATCTTGAGAACGATCTTTTTTCTATTGATGATGTGGAATGGTGGGGGATCACAGACCGCTATCTGTTCGACTTTGCCAAGGAAGATCTGACTGAACTGGCCGAAAAGAGCGAACCGTTCAATCTGACGCTTCTGACGGTGGATACCCATCATCCCGACGGTTTTATCTGCAAAGACTGCCCGGATCTTTATCCCGATCAGCTTGCCAACACCTTCGCATGCAGCAGCAGGAAGGTCGAGGAATTCCTGAACTGGTGCAAAGATCAGGATTTCTACGACAACACCACGATCGTGATCGCCGGTGATCACTGCAGCATGAGCTCGACATTCGACGATCTGATGAAGGGGGAAGACAGAAGGGTGTATTTTACCATTGTAAATCCTTGCCCCTCTGTTTCAGAGACTGAAGGAAGGGATTTCTGCACCTTTGATCTGTACCCTACGATCGTGAGTTCCCTGGGGATCGAATTTGAAGGGAACCGGCTCGGTCTGGGCACTGATCTTTTTTCTGGCGAGATGACGCTGTGCGAGAAGTATGGAAGGGAATATTTCTTCAATCAGGTGAAAAAACACTCCGCTTATTATGACAGTCACATCCTCTACGGTTTCGATCAGTATTTTGTGTGATTTCGTGTGATTGTTTGAAAGTGGAATGGCGTTTATGTATAATTTAAAGAGGATGTAAAATCCTCTTTTGTTATGGAAGAAAGAAAATTAAAAGCAAAAAAGAAATCAGGTTTATACC
>JAEEGL014112438.1_pt1 | contig 13267 bp, 10 predicted proteins | sample 9134231 | NCBI WGS metagenome assembly JAEEGL01 (sample SAMN16246548, study PRJNA631951) | gut metagenome | biome: gut microbiome; feature: rumen; material: fiber-attached | host: Bos | place: Iran: Karaj | collected 2018-10 | reverse complement strand
TCTTTTGGATGAGCCTCTGGGAGCTCTGGATCTCAAGATGAGAAAAGAGATGCAGATTGAGCTCAAGGAGATGCAGAGAGAACTCGGCATCACATTCGTTTATGTTACACATGACCAGGAAGAGGCTCTCACAATGTCTGACACCATCATCGTCATGAAGGACGGCGTCATCCAGCAGATCGGTACTCCTATTGATGTATATAACGAACCTAAGAATGCTTATGTCGCTGACTTTATCGGCGAATCAAATATCGTTGCCGGAACAATGAAGAAGGACAAGGAGGTCGTATTATCGAGCGGAATTACTTTCGAGTGTGTTGACCCCATGTTCCCTGAGTTCACGGAAGGAATTGCAAATCTTGTTGACGTTGTTATCAGACCTGAGGACTTTTATGTTGCTGAAGAGAAGGAAGGCCGCATCAACGGAACAGTTGAATCCCTCGTATTTAAGGGTGTTCACTACGAGATGATCGTAAAATCAGACGATGGCATCGAGTGGCTCGTCCAGAACGTTGACCCGTCTGCAGTCGGCAGCCGTGTTGGTCTCTATGTAGATCCCGACGATATCCAGATCATGAGAAGATCTGAGCTCTCTCCTGATTTTGGCAGCTTTGGAATCAAACATCCTGAGGCGCGTGATAATGAGAATAGAGAAGACGTTGTTTCTGACAACGTTGTTGAAGAAGCAGATAACAAACCCGAAGACAAAGACGGGGAACCGGAGGTTGAGACAGGAGTAAATGACTGAACTCAAAGCCAGAATTAAGGTTATGCCGGTTCATGCGTTTGTCATGATCTTCGCGGCAGTATACTCGTTCGTCAGTATCTTCATACCTATGTTCGAGTTGTTCGTTCAGTATAAGCCTTTCCGCACATATTCTATTTTCTCGTTGCTCTTGGATCCCAAGGTATCCACAACGATCAGAAGCGGAGCGGTTAATCTGGATTTCCAGCGCTTTGCAGCATGGGCCTTCGTCATCACGATCGTTCTGGCTGTTGCGTCGCTCACTTTATCTTTGTCTTATCCTTTCTACTACAATTCAAAGAATAAGAGGAAGATCGGATACTTAATCGTTCTCGCTCTTTTTGTCGGACGCGGAATAGCTCATGTTATTACTCTGTCCAACATGGTTTCCGAGCAGATGATTAATGACAACGGTTTAACACCGCAAAGACTCTATGTTGCACAGTCTTTTGCCGGCAACCTTATGATCATCGTACTCTTCATCGGTGTTGCCGCATGTCTCTACGGCGCATTGAATCTCAAGATGAACTACAAGATCTTTGCATATCCTTATCTCGCATGGATCGTTATCTTTACTATATTGCCGTTGATCCTTATCCTCTTCCGCGCGTTCTTCAAGAAGGCAGCAGGCGGCGGATATGAGTTCACGACAGCAGGTTTCGGAGTTTTGTTCCAGAACAAGACGGTAACCACAAGATTCTACGGCTGCGATGTTACTTTGCAGGAGTATTTCTCGATCTTCTTAAGAAGTTTGGATTACGCTCTGTGGACAACGATCGGATGTCTCCTTCTCGGTTACCCCGTAAGCTACATTCTCGCGCAGAGAGCAAAGGCAAAGCGCCAGAACGGCTCGAGACTTCTCATGCTCTTCGTTCTTCCCATGTGGATGAACACAATGCTCAGAACTTATGCATGGCGTGCATTCTTTAGCGAGACAGGAGTTCTTAATACAGTTCTCCAGCAGTGGGGAGCAATTGACGCGCCTGTCCTGTTCCTCAAGAACGAAGTACTCGCAGATATCATTACAAAGCTCGTTATGACAAACGACTTCCTGCCGTTTATGATCCTGCCTCTTTTCTCAGTGCTCATCAAGCTTGATCCGAGCCTGTCGGAGGCATCTTACGATCTCGGTGCTACCAGGGTCCAGACATTCTTCAGGGTTACTTTCCCGTTGTCATTGCCTGGCGTTATTTCCGGTATCCAGATGGTATTTATGCCGTCACTTACTTTCTACATGATCCCCGATATTCTTAACGAGGGCTCGAAAACAACAATCGGTAACACAGTACAGAACTTCATCCTGAATGAGAGTACGACTTATAACCAGGCAGGTAACGTTCTGTCACTGCTCCTTCTCATATTCGTTCTCATAACCATGGGAATCTTGAGAGGACAGGATAAAGAAGCAGGCGGAGGTATGGCATTATGAGATTTCTGAAAAGACTCATTCCTGACGTTTATCTTGCACTGATCCTGATCTTTATCTATCTGCCGATTGCGATCCTGATCATCTATTCATTCAATGCTCTGCCGAAGTCATTTATCTGGGGCGGATTTACATTGAATAATTATAAGAGCCTGTTTACCGGCTCTGACGGAAGCGGCATTCTGGATTCTCTTATTGAGACACTCAAGGTCGCATCCATTGCAGCAGTTGCTTCAACAGCATTCGGCGTAATCAGTTCATTAGGACTCGCTTACTTGAATAAAAAGCTTCAGGGCTTTGCGATGACAATGACATATGTTCCGAACGTAATGCCTGACCTCGTTACAGGTATTTCGTTCATGCTCCTGTTCTCATTCCTCGGTGTACAGAAGAGTGAGTTCACATTGATCATGTCACACATCGCGCTGTGTGTTCCTTTCGCGATTTTGTCCATCAGCCCTAAGATCAGACAGCTCGACAAGAGCCTTACTGAAGCGGCTATGGATCTGGGCGCAACAAGATTCCAGACATTGAGACTCGTCATTATTCCTGAGATCATGCCCGGCATCCTGTCATCTGCGCTCCTCACATTTACGCTTTCGATCGATGACTACCTCATCAGTAACTTCAACGTCGACAGCTCGATCCAGACATTGCCCATGATGATCTACTCAATGGCAAAGCTCGGTGTTAACCCGAAGATGAATGCCCTTACGACACTGATGTTCGGCGCGGTCCTGATCCTCATGGTACTGTCCAACCTGTCATCATTTAAGAAATCAAAGCCTGCAAAAAAGAAGTAATTCAGGAAATGAATCTGTATAATGCTATTGCATATAAAGGAGAGTAAAGACATGAACAAAATGGTTAGGAAAGTAATTGCTTCAGCAACAGCCCTCATTATGGTTGGTGCGGCACTTCTGCCTTGCGGATGTGCAAAGAAACAGCAGCTCGTAATCTACAACTGGGGTGAATACATTGCGGAAGATACTATTGCCAAGTTCGAGGCAAAGTTTCCGCAGTACGATGTAGTTTACAGAACTTTCGAGACGAATGAGACTATGTATCCTAATCTCGAGAATGGTTATGACGTAATCATTCCTTCCGAGTACATGGTTTGCCGTCTTATCGAAGAGGATTGGATCCAGCCGCTCGACTGGTCAAAGCTCCCTGCTGTTACACAGTACATGGATCCTATGTTCCGCGACGTTACATATACAGACGATGCTGAGATCTCCAGTCAGGTTCTCGATTACGCTGTTCCTTATCTCTACTGCACAGTAGGTCTCGTTTACGATGCAAACAAGGTAACGATTCCCGAAGGAACAACAGATCCTGCAGTTATCTGGGACGTTCTCTTCAATACAGACAGCGGTCTCTCGATCGGAATGTACGATTCAATGCGTGAGTCAATCGGAACAGCTCTTAATTACTATGGATATTCAATCAACTCCATGAACGAGGATGAACTCAACAAGGCTCTTGATCTCCTCGTTGCACAGAAGAGCGCTCTGCATCCTGCTTACGGTGTAGATAACCTTAAGGATAAGATGGCAGCAGGCGAGCTCGCTGCATCCATCGCTTGGTCCGGCGACCACATCGTAATGCTCGACAGAATCGAAGAGCTCGGCAACAACAGCATTGATCTGAAGTTCGTTCTGCCTTCAGGTTCCAACTGGTCAGTAGACATGATGTGCGTTCCTACTAACTGCAAGAACTACGATGGCGCTATGGATTTTATCAACTTCATGTACGATCCTGACATCGCCCTCGAGAACTGTGAGTATGTTGGTTACTCAACACCTAATACTGCTGCAAAGGCTATGCTCGACCCTGAAGTTTCAGGCAACATTTACTACTATCCGACTGAAGAGGTCTTCGCCACATTGGAGGTTTACTACACTTCTGATGAGCTGGAGGAGAAATACACAGAGATCTGGAATACAGTAAAGGCGAGTGCGTAAGTTTTAGGTAAAAGCGATTTTCCAGCGGGCTGCAGGTGACTGCGGCCCGTTTTTTATGATTAGGGTTTTCGAGAGGGCGCGCCAGGAAGCCGCGCAATACCGCATGTGTAGTTTTTTGCCCCGATAATAGGACAAAACTACATAAAAAGCGGTTTTTGTGTAGTTTTTTGCTAAAAATACAGGGAAAAACTATACACGGAATTAAAACAACGTTCAGTCTCATTACCCCTATAAAAATCTCAACTTTTCCAAAATGTGACACAGAGGGAATAAGGGGCCATATACTTGTTTTATCTGAAACAAGGAGGTGGTTCTATATGGCGATAGATATCAAAAAATGTCTTGAAGTGCGATATGAATTGATCTCGAAAAGCATTGAGGATATAGAGAATAAATTGAAACATTTGCCCAAAGGGAGAATAAGCATAAAAACCAGAGGAGGAAAAACTTATTACTATTTGGCCGGTGTTGCAAAAGGAGAGATTTATTTAGGCCCGAATGACATGGAACTTATAGAGCAATTGGTTCAAAAGAATTATCTGAAGGCAGTATTGAGGAAGAATAAAACGGAGGCAGCTTCGATAGAAAGGATGCAGCAGTTATATCCGGGCACTATTGCTGAAGATGTTTATGATCATTTGCCCGAAGGATTGAAAATCTATGCTACCCCTATCAATATTTGCAATGATTCCTTCGCGAAAAAATGGATGGAGGCGCCTTACAGAAAGAAACCTTTCAAAAAGGATGCCCCGGAATTCTACACATTAAAAGGTGAGAGGGTAAGGTCAAAGTCGGAGGTGATAATAGCGGACAGGCTCAGGGAAAACGGGATTCCATACAGGTATGAGTGCCCGCTTAAGATTGGAAACAAGATAATTCACCCGGACTTCACCATATTGAGGACGAGTGACAGGAAGATTCTCTATCATGAGCACTGTGGAAAAATGGGAGACCAGCAGTATGTGGATGACATGCTGACCAGAGCGAAAGACTATAACCAGGCAGGAATAATAATGGGGGACAGGTTGTTTTATACATTTGAATCTGAGTCGGTGCCTTTGGATGTGGCGGCGCTGGACAGCTTAATCAGGCAGCACTACAGGTAAGGGTCAACCAAACATATCACCCCAATAAAAAACCCGCTAATCAGCGGGTTTAACATTGTTAAATATACTTTTAAAATCAGAATTACTGTGCTGCGAAGAATGTTCCGACGTCGTCCTGGTCGATGATCTTCTCGAGTGTCTGGACAGCTGAACCGTCAGCGATGACACCCATGATGCCATTCTCTGTAACCTTGCTCATGGCAGTGATCTTTGTGGCCATGCCGCCTGTGCCGAGCCAGGAACCCTTGCCTGCTGTGAAGTCGAGCATATCTTCTGTAACCTTATCAACGTAGGAAATACGCTCAGCGTCAGGGTTTTCTCTGGGGTTGGAATCGTAAAGACCGTCAACGTCAGAGAGGATAACGAGCAGGTCGGCATCTGCGCGGACTGATACGTCAGCAGACAGTGTGTCGTTATCGCCGAATGTTCCGTTGTGCATGATCTCAGTTGTGGAAACGGAGTCGTTCTCGTTGATGACCGGAATTATGCGCATTTCGAGCAATGTCTCGATTGTATTGGTTACGTTAGCACGTGTGAGTTTATCTGTGATTCCGTCCTTGGTCAGAAGGATCTGGCCGCAACGGTAGGACTACTCGGAAAAGCTTCTTGCGTAAGCGTTCATGAGCTCGCACTGGCCTACGGAAGCGATTGCCTGCTTCTCACGTGTTGTGGTCGGGCGCTCCTTGAGGTCGAGGTAACCGATGCCGACACCGATGGCGCCGGAGCTTACGAGGAGAACTTCTTTGCCGCGGTTCATGAGGTCAGAAATAGAACGGCAGAGTCTGTCGATGTTGCCGAGGTTCATTTTTCCGTTGTCGTATGTGAGGGTCGAAGTACCGACCTTAACGACGATTCGCTTTGCAAAATTAATTGGATTGCGTGATCCGCTGTATTTACCCAAAGTGATTCTCCTATTACTTCTAAATAATCAACCCAACAAGAATAAACTCTTGCGCCCTAAATTGCAAGGAAATACTTATTTCCAAACGTTAATGACCGCCCGACTGGTTCTGGCCATTCTGGCCATTCTGGCCGTTATTCGGATTGTTCGGATCCGGCGGTGCGCCTGTTGGCGTTGGAGTCGGTGTCGGCGTAGGTGCGACATGGACCGGGCACGGATTGTTATCTGTCGGGCAAATATAACTGCCTGAGACAAAGTAATCCGTAAATACCAGGTTGTTCTCGTCTGCGCGGCACGCATCTGTCGGATAGTAACCGGACATACATACCGAAGCGGTAATGATGGTATCAGGCTTATAGAAAGAAGCGCTCGGGAGACCATCGTGAATGTTGTACATGCACCAGAGCCAGATCTTGACTGCATTACCCCAGTCGTTCTGGGGAATCTCGGTCTGTCTTAATCTGTTATCGTATCCATACCAGACGGCTGCCGTGTAGTACGGTGTAAAACCTACGAACCATTTATCGATGTTGTCGGATGTTGTACCTGTCTTGCCGGCAGTATCAATAACTCCGCCATCGTAAGATGTGATCTGGCCGCTGCCCCAGTCTGAAGGAGTGCTGTTGTTTACAACGGACTTCAGCATATCGGAGATGAAGAAGCATGTTTCTTCTGAATATACGCGGTAGCTGATTGGGTCAGACTTGATTACGACATTTCCTTCGGAATCCAATACCTGTGTGTAAGCGAAAGGCTCTGTGTATGTTCCGCCCGCAGCGAAAGTATGGTATGCGCCGGCCATTTCGAGCGTTGTCATACCCTTGGAGAAACCGCCGACGGCCTGTGAAGGATATGCACCTTCAGATGTTCTGTCAATTCCGACCTGCTTGAGATACCAGAGAGCAGTCTCGCCGCCGACCTCTGTCCAGAGCTCAACCGCAATTGTATTAAGTGATGTCGTAAGTGCAGTTCTCATTGTTACCGCGCCGCTGTATGTACGGCTGTAGTTAACAGGCCATTCAGCGTCAGGACGCGTAGGATCGAGGTGTTTAGGTTCGTCGTACCTGATGGAGGACGGCGCTATCAGACCCAGCTCGAAAGCAGGTCCGTAGTCTATAAGCGGCTTAATCGAAGAACCGGGGTTACGGTGTGTGGAAACCGCTCTGTTGAGCGTAAGATTCATTGTTTTCTCACCATAACCGCCTGCCATTGCAGCTATCGCTCCGGTCGCGTTGTTAATTACTACCATCGAGCCGTTAGGCTTTTCAGGGTAGTCCGCAATACGGTCAGGATCGGTCTGGAAGAGATCAGGATCCTTAAATGCCTCATCCAGGATTGCCTGGGTATTAGGCTCAAGAGTCGTGTAAATGTGATAGCCCCTGTTGTAAACCATTGATGCTGCAAGGGTTCTTGAGATACCTCTTGCTTCAGCGATGTCGCCGATAACTTCAGAGATAGCATATTCGCAGAAGTAGGAATTGATTGCAGAAGTACGGTCTGTGCTTCTCTGCTTGAATTCGAGCTCGGTGTTGAGGGCATCGTTATATTCCTGTTCGGTGATGTAGCCGAGTTCGTACATCTTGCCGAGGATCATTCTCTGTCTTCTCTGGGCATTTCTTCTTCCTGATTCTCTCATAGGATTGTAGTATGAGGGGCTCTTAGGAAGACCGGCGATGAGTGCGCATTCAGGAAGTGTGAGTTCTGATGCGTTCTTGCCGAAATAGTTCATTGCTGCAGCCTGTACACCGACGTAGTTGTTGCCCATCGGAGCGAGGTTGATGTAGAGCTCTAAGATCTCATCTTTTGTCAGATTCTGCTCGAGCTGCATAGCGGAGAACCACTCCTGTACCTTACGTGACGTGGAGTGCTCGTCCTGACCGCTTATGAGCTTAACTGTCTGCTGTGTGATTGTTGAACCGCCGTGTGTAGCTGAACCGCCGTTAGCGATTGCAGAAATAAGGGCGCTGCCGATACGCTTGATGTCGATACCGGAGTGCTCGCGGAAACGCTCGTCCTCGATGGAAATGATAGCTTCATCAATGTATGTGTCCTTGATGTCGCTGTAAGATACATAGATTCTGTCTACGTTCTCAGCGCCGGTAAGTTTTGCGATAACGTTATTCTCGATGTCGTAAACGAATGAAGTCTGTGATTTCTCGGCAGATGTGAGGTCACCAATGGACAAAGGCTTGGTCGTAGATGCATAACCCAGCAGCATTCCGGCACCAAAACCTCCGAAAGTAAAGCACAGGCACAAAACCGCTACGATTACGACTCTTAAAATATCCCAGACAAAACCTGCAACCTCATGTGTAAGGCTCCTGTTGAAGCCGCACTTTGTCGGCTTACCTTTGAGCTGACTTCTGAGCTCGTCAGCAAGAGCGCTGTTCTCAGGCGCTACGGGCTTTGTAGATCTCTGTTTTTTATCAACGTTCGATGGCAAGTTTCCCATCTCCTCATATTCAGTATTTAAATTACAACGACAATTTTACCACGATTTTATCTATAATTAGATTAATAATATGTGGCAAAGAGGAATCAGGGCGTGGAACGCATAGAGATTACGGTTACGGCAACAGGCAGCGAGGGGCAGGGAATAGGCAGTCTTCCTTCCGGCAAAATATGCTTTGTTTCAGGGGTTTTCCCGGGTGAAAAATGCATATGCGAGGTCGTTTCCGAGACCAATAAATATGCTGTTTGCGAAGCCGTCGGGGTTATTGAGGAATCTCCTGAGAGGACCGCACCTTTTGAGCCTTCTGATGAGGTCAGCGGAGGACTTCCTTTCGCGTGTTTGTCCTATGAAGCGCAATTAAGATACAAGCAGTCGCGCGTCCGTGAGTGTTTATCGAGGATCGGAGGTTTTGACCAGGCCCTTCTCGAAAGTGTTATGAAGCCGATACTGTCTGCCGATAATCCCCGCAGATACAGAAATCACATGCAGTATGCGATAAGAGACGGGCATGCGGGTCTGCTCTGTGCGAAATCTGACAGTCTCGGAAAATATGACGAAGAACTCATTGAATATGAGATTTTCAGCAAGATTAAATCGTGCGTTGAGGAGACATTTGAGCGTGCTCCGACATGGCTTTTTGACGGGCTCGTCTTAAGGGGTTCATTGAGGACAAATGAGGTCCTCGCAGAGCTCGTCAGTTCTGATGACGGGCCGCATGAAATCGTCATCAGGGATGCCGGGAATTATATAGGTTCTACAGGGCTCTACGAGGCCATTAAGAGCGTGTGTGAAGAGGGCGGATTCAGACTCAACGGACTGCTGTTCAGGATCAGTCCCAATAAGGCTTCTAAAAGAACCCGCACCGGCATAAGAACCGTCATTGAAGGTGTTGATTACTACGATGAAATATTCTGCGGCAGGAAGTTCAGGATCAAGGCCGGGTCGTTCTTCCAGGTGAACACCGAACAGGCCGAAAAGCTCGCAAATAAGGCATCTGAGGCAGCAGGTGATGCAGGTGTTATTTACGACCTCTACTGCGGATGCGGAACGCTCGGTCTTGCGGTTAAGAAGAAGGGTCAAAAACTCCTCGGAATTGAAGTTGTTCCGGAAGCGGTCCAGTCTGCCAAGATCAACAGGTCTTTGTCTCTTGATGACGAGGAAGCATCTGAGTGCGAATTCATATGCAAAGATGTGCTCAAGGCAGATTTTGCGCAGCTCATAAAGAGCGGAAAGATCCCGCCGCCTGACTGCATAATCGTCGACCCTCCGCGAAAGGGCCTCGACATTGGAGTCATAAAGAAACTCGAAGAGCTCGGAGCACCCTCGATCTGCTATGTTTCATGCGATCCGGCGACGCTTGCCAGGGACCTCAAAATGCTCACCCGGAACTATAAGATTTTGGAAGTTACGCCGGCCGATCTGTTCCCCAACGCGGCACATGTAGAGACGGTAATAAAATTGCAAAGGCAGGATTAATATGGAAGAGGTTGTATTTCTCTTTGTTTAGTAAAAACACAGGGAATGTAATAAAATAACTGATAGCAACGTCACTTCCGGTGGTAGTTAAGTGTTTTATGAAAAAAGTAATGCTCGTATTTGGTACACGTCCTGAGGCGATCAAGATGTGTCCGTTGGTAAATGAACTTAAAAAGCGGCCGGGTATCAAGACGGTCGTCTGTGTTACTGCTCAGCACAGGCAGATGTTAGATCAGGTTCTGGACACTTTCGGGGTGACACCTGATTACGATCTGGACATAATGAAGGACCGCCAGACACTGTTCGATATTTCCACGACAATTCTTACGGGCATCAGGGAAATTCTCGAGAATGAGAAGCCGGATGTGGTCCTTGTGCATGGAGATACTTCGACTACTTTCATTACTTCATTGGCATGCTATTACTTAATGATTCCCGTTGGACATGTTGAGGCGGGACTGCGCACATACAACATTTATTCGCCTTATCCTGAAGAGTTTAACCGTCAGGCTGTGGGCATAATCGCGAAATATAATTTTGCGCCCACGAAGCTGGCGTACGAGCATCTGGTCTCAGAAGGGAAAGATGCTTCGACGATTTATGTTACGGGCAATACCGTTATCGATGCTATGCAGCACACTGTAAAGGACGATTACCGTCATCCTGAACTCGACTGGGTAGGAGATGACAAACTCATTTTCATTACTGCACACAGAAGAGAGAATCTGGGCGAGCCGATGCGCCGCATGTTCAGGGCAATAAGACGTGTTCTGGACGAGCATCCGGACTGCAAAGCAGTTTATCCGATCCACATGAATCCTGCTGTCAGGGAGATAGCAGACGAGGAATTGGGATCTTGTGACAGGATCCACATCATAGAACCTCTGGAAGTCATCGATTGCCATAACTTTGAATCGCGTGCTTATCTTTGTCTTACCGATTCAGGCGGCATCCAGGAGGAGTGTCCTTCGTATGGTGTTCCCGTGCTCGTTATGAGAGATACCACCGAGAGACCGGAAGGTGTTGAGGCAGGCACTCTTAAACTCGTTGGGACGGACGAGCAGACAATTTACGAGACCTTCAAAGACTTACTCGAGAACGAAGATTCATATAACAGGATGGCGAATGCATGTAATCCCTATGGTGACGGCAAAGCATGTGCCAGAATAGCCGACATATTGGAAGACAAGGATTATCTTCCGTGGGAAGGATAATTCTTGAGGGGCGGATATATGTCGGAAGGAATCAAAAAGTTTATTACTGAGCGAAAGACCTTTATAACGTATTTGCTGATAAGTGTTTTTGTCACGGTTATAGATGTGATCCTTTCGCGCATTTGCGAGATATGGTTTGAGGAAGTCATCGCAAACACTATCGGTGTTGTCGCAGGTTTTATCATTCAATACATTCTCTGTTCCCACAAGGTGTACAGATCGAAAACCATAAAGACGCTGGTCATATTCTTCGTAACGTGGCTGTTGGCACTGGGTCTGGCGGATTTGATCGTATATGTTGTCAGAGAAAAGATATTTAGCGGAAACGACGGAATGATTCCATTCTTGGTTGCCAAAGGCGCTTCGATAGTGATCCCGTTTTTTATCACATACTTTGTAAGAAAGGCCCTTATTCCTGTCGGTTCAGACAAGAATAAGGAAGAGCAGGTAACTTCTCGTGAGTAAACTATACGTTTTTCTTCCGTGCTATAACGAAGAACAAAATATCGGAATCCTGATAGACCAGTGGGTCGGACAGAAAGATGAGCTCGCCCGTAAAGGCGTAGAACTGATCATCCGCCCGATCGACGATTGCAGTACGGATAACACCAGAGAGATAATGAACCTCAAAAAGGAGCAGTATTCTGAGGCTCTGGTTCAGCCTGTTTTCCACGAAGTGAATAAGAATCTAAGAGGCGGCCTTAACACGAGTATTGAGACGTTTCTTAAGATCGGTCAGGAAGGCGATCTCATGTGCCTGATGGATGGTGATGCTACACACGATCCCAAATACGTGCAGCCCATGTATGACCTGTTGGAAGAAAAGAATCTGGATTGTGTTATCGCTTCCAGATATCAGCCCGGTGCAAATGTAGTCGGACTTAAGTTCCACAGAAAAATGATGAGTGACTTCGCGAAAATCTACTATTCCATGGTGCTCAGAGTTCCCGATGTTAAGGATTACACATGCGGATACAGAATCTACAGGTTATCTGCAATTCAAAAGCTTGTTGAAAAATTCGGCCACGAGCCCATCAAAGAGCAGAGTTTTGCCTGCATGATGGAGTTCCTTTATAAGCTCCATCTCTGCGGCATCAGATTCGGTGAAGTCGGTTTTGAACTCCGTTACGATAAGAAACAGGGCGCCAGCAAGATGAATGTTTTCAAGACCATGAAAAACAGTCTCTTATGCGCTCCGAAGTTCAAGAAACTTAAGAAACAGATGTGAGGTGTGAAATATATTTATGGAGTTGAAAAGATCCCATAAAATTCTTTCATTCTGCGCATTGGCACTGCTCTTGTGCCCTTATTCTGCTGCAACAATAATCAGTTTTGCAGTAATAGTTTTGTTTCTGGCTCTGAACTTTTTTAAGTCAACTGTATTCAAAGAAAAAACGGGTGTGACATTAAAACAGCTCATAGTATCGTTCCTGGTTAACATCGCGTTGTTGTCTGTTTTCATTATGAGATGGACGCAGTTTTTAGATCCGCTCATCGTTACGATTACAGGTTTTGTTTTGTGCCTTCTCGCTACACCCATTCTGCCTGTTATTATCAGCTGCTACTCAATTAAAACTCCTGAAATAAAACTTACGGATAAAAAACTCGGAATATCAGATCACATTATTTTTCTGGTTTCTTCCATTTTGATCCTGCTGTTTATTTCCTCTGCATCTCCATTGATCGCAGAAAACTGGGAATGTGATGCCAACTGTATTTATACGGCTGCACAGGGAATGGTCCACGGCAAACTGATTTACCGTGACCTGATAGAACTCAAAGGAATCCTGATGTATGTGATATTTGCAGCAGGCGCTCTTATCACACCATACAGTTTCACTGGTCTTTGGATACTGGAGATTGTTTTCTGTTACCTGTTTATGGTCATATCAGCGAAGATCCAGCTGCTTTTTGTTGAGAAAAAGAGTTCAGTTAATTCCGTTATTACTGCAATATTTACTGCGCTTTTGTATAGCTGTACAT
>JAEEGL012250243.1_pt1 | contig 13267 bp, 13 predicted proteins | sample 9134231 | NCBI WGS metagenome assembly JAEEGL01 (sample SAMN16246548, study PRJNA631951) | gut metagenome | biome: gut microbiome; feature: rumen; material: fiber-attached | host: Bos | place: Iran: Karaj | collected 2018-10 | reverse complement strand
TTGTTATCCGGATCGTACTGCGCAATGTCCCAGTGGTACAACTTCAGTATCTCTTCCTGTTTCCCTCGCACCGCTTGCATGTCGTTCGTGTCGATATACGTCTGCACTGCAGCCGGCATACCTCCTACCAACAGATACAGACTCACCACACGCATCATACTCGCATGTACCACCTCATCCACCGGCTTACGCTGCTCCCATGCTTCTCGTATCGAACCCAACACCGCATCGCTCACGCCTATCGCTCTCGCAAACTCCTCCAGCGTCAACGGGTACACATCCTGAATGTCCAGCGAACCCACCGGCATACTGCGTATGTCTTGCAACTCCACCCCCCATAGACTCCCGCTCAACGCATATCGGTAACTGCCTTCATCGACCAAGAACTTCACCCACGTCACCACATCCGCATATTTCTGTATCTCATCGAAGAAGATCAGCGTCTTGCCCGGTATCAAACGCGTACGGGTATGCGCACTGATACGCAGCAACACCTCCTGTGCATTCTGTGCACCGATGAAGATGTTCTTTGCCAACTGGTCCTCATGGAAATTGATCTCCACCAACTCCATTCCCATTTTCTCGGCATACCTGCGGAAGGCAATTGTCTTACCTACTTGCCTTGCACCGGTTAACAGTAATGCCGATTTATTGTTAGCGTAGTGATTTTCAATGATTTTGTCGATGTTTCTGTCTATCATATGTGACTTTTCCAATACGTTTAACACCTGTTTTTGTGACTTTTCCAATATGTTTTAGCACCATTTTTGATACTTTTCCAACATTTCACGCTGCAAAGATACTGCTTTTATTCGGAATACACAAGTTTTAAACTGAAAAAATGCAAATTTATTTGTATTTTGTAAGGAATAAAAATATTTTTCTTTAAATCTTTTTTGGACTTTTTTGTATGTTTTTTTGGTTTACTTATTATTCTCAACTAACGCTAACATATAAGCGTTGATGTCGATAAACTCATCATCAATATACCCCCTGAGTTTCATCTGCTCTTCCGTCAGACGCTCCACTCCTTCACTCTTTAATTCTTTAATTCCTTCAATCCACTTGTCAAACGGCATCGTCTTTTGGTTTTGAAGCGAAGCGACTTTCGATGCGACTGCATTCGCCGGCATCGAGTACCGTATGCCGAGATAGTACGACGGTACGCCTAACAGCGCCGCTTCGCGCGCCATAGAGTCTCCGGAAGAGACGAGTCCGGCTGAGTAATAGATGAGACTATGAATGTCTTCGATGGGTTCCTGCAGCAGAATCCAATCAGCCGGATACTCACCCCGCCGTTTCTTCTCTTCCAGCGAGAACAGCACCTTCATCCCTGCCGGTATCATCTCTTTGATCCCTAATATCGCCCCGCTTGCTTGTCCGGCATAGTTGATCGTCCCGACACTCACCTCGCGCAAGAACATGTATTCCTTCGGCTTCACCCCATATTTCTCTAATACCTCCACCTTCGGCACAAACGTCCGAGGATTGAGATACGCCCATTCTTTCAGACAAGGCAGAAGCTTGTCTCTCTTATCCAACTCCTGCCCTTCCGGCATCTCATACACAAGTGTATGATTCTGTTTGTCGAACTTGCATAATAACTTGTAGTTTGTTGTCTGCGGATCATCCACGAACCCATATGCCGCAAATCCGAACAGTTTGCTCATCATCCCGATGTGCGAACCGCTCGAGAATGCCATGTCTATATGCTTTCCCATCACGTAGAACGGCAACCGCAGGATTCGCAGGATGTTCGCCTCCAGCAGCACCGACCATTTGTTCATCCGGTGCCGACCAATGACACTCACGCTCACGTTCGGCAAGTCTCCCAGCTCTTTCTTCGCTATCGCTGGCAATTTCCCGCGCCCTAACACCGACACGTACACTCTATGTCCTCTCTCCGACAATGCTATTATCGTCGGCTTGAAAAAATTCAACTGCGGTATATGCAGTATATCAAACCATATTGTTTTCATACTAAATTATCTGTTTTATCAGTCGATAAACTCTCTAAACCACATCTCCAGATTGATCCACTTCCAGATATCTTTAGAGATGTTTATTTCTCCTTTCAAATGCCGCTGATACATTTTCTTCGCCTCTTCCGGCTTGAAGTATCCGCGTTTCGCAAACGACTCCGAACTCAGAATTTCGTTCACTAACTTCCGGAATTTCTCCGTCCGGAACCATTCGTCCTGCGGGATAGAGAATCCTTTCTTATCAACACGCATCCGCACTTTCTCCGGCATGATACCTTTCATCACCTCACGCAGGATAAACTTCGTGTAACCACCTTTGATCTTCAACTCATCCTTCAGTGCGATGCTGTATTCTACCAGATCCTTATCCAGGAACGGACTGCGTCCTTCTACGCCAAACGCCATCGTATCCCGGTCGCCCCATTTATTCAGGTGTTCCAATTTGTATTCGAAGTGGGCAACCAACATCTCCTCCATCGTATTCGCGCCATATAATTTATCGGCAATAACACTATCGTGATGCTGGGAAACAAAAGCCTCATCTAAGTAACCACGCTGCATCACACGCGCTTTTGTACGCATCTTACTTGGCAGCAGGAAGAACGTCATGTACTTCACATGCCTCCACGACTTGTGCAATTTAGCATACTGCACAATCTCCTTTGCCAACCGGCACCACTTGAAATGCGTAAACAGACTCTTGTAGTACAATCCCGGAATGTACTCATATCCGGCAATCGCCTCATCCGAACCCTGTCCGTCCAGGATCACCTTCACATATTTCGAAGCCTCGTCCAGCACGCAGTAGAGTGCATACGGAGAAGTACCCGGTGTCGGTTCACCTTGTATCCGCACATAGTCATTAATGTGTGCAAACAACCTGTCTGCATCCGGGTAAACATAGTGCATGTTCGGCACAATTCCTTTGAATTCTTCAATAAATGGAGATTCATCAGCCCAGCAGCCTTTTTCAAATACAGCTGAGAAAGAATGCACATCCGGCTCTTTAAACTCTTTTATGATCGTAGATGTGATAGCCGACGAATCCAATCCGCCACTTAAGCAGACACCCCATGGCACGTCACTACGAAGCCGCAACTTTACAGCACGTTTGAATAGCTCCATATAGCGCTTTTCTGCTTCTTCTTTCCCTAATTCACTAACTCCCTCATTCCTTAACTCTTTCACTCTTTCAGCCAGATCATACCACTTACGAATAGGCAGCAACTCTTTGGTGTACGATTGTTTCAAATCTAACGTCATGCAGCAACTATGTTGCAGTTTGAATATATCCGCAAAGAACGTATCTTCCGTTTGGTCAGTGCGGTTAAATACCAGATAGTCAAATATAGCATTCTCATTTGCCTTCGGCTTCCCCGGAAGTGCTTTGAGAATAGCAGGTATCTCCGAAGCAAAGATCAGTTGTCCGTCTCCGACATGGTAGTACAACGGTTTCACGCCAAACCGATCTCTTGCGATAAAGAGCGTCTGTTTCTCCTTATCGTAGATAGCCAAAGCGAACATACCGTTCAGCCTATCCAGCACCTTCTCTCCCCATGCGATATACCCGTTCAGCACCACCTCCGTATCCGTCTGTGTCTTAAACGTGTACCCCATCGCTTGCAACTCTTCCCGCAACTCGATGTAGTTATACGACTCCCCATTCTGGATAATCGTGTACCGTCCTGTCGGATCCGTCATCGGTTGCTTACCGGCACTACTCAGATCTAGTATGCTCAACCGCACATGTCCCAATCCGACATGCCCATCGATGAACATGCCTTCATCATCCGGTCCACGATGCTTGATCACTTGCATCATTGTTTGCAACTCAGCTTTCTTTATCGGTTTCTCATCAAACCGTACTATTCCAACAATTCCACACATATCTTTGTGTAATGTTTAATGTTTATCGAATTAATGTTTAATGATAGATTCGTATATTTTCACTATCCGCACTGCTGCCTGTTCGTTGGTATATCCCAACTCCTCAAGACGCTTCCTTCCTTTCGTTCTGTCCTCAAAAGCCAATGCTTCTTTCAACAACATCACCATCTCATCCAGACTCTTCTCATCTTCTTGCCAATCCCATAGTTTGTTTGTCGGGTTACGTAATATCCAATGTCCGGGTTCGTCGCCGAACAGCACTCGCACATCAGCAATGTCAGTAGCTATACACGGACAATTTACCGCCATCGCCTCTTTCAACGCTTGCGGACTTCCTTCTCGGTGACTTGGCAATGCAAACACATCGCATGCATTCATCCGCAACACACACTCCTCTCTACTCAGTCCGCGCATCTCGATAATTTCAATTTTCCCTAATTCGTTAATTCCCTCACTCTTTAATCGTTCTACCGCTCTTTTTAAAAACGGATAGTTCTTACGCAAGTCATTGAATGCCCCTCCAAACACAATGTATTTCGTATCCGCATCCCAACCTAATTTCTTCCGCGCCTCCGCTTTATCCATTAGGAAGCAGTCCTTCAATGTTACACCGCACGGAATAATCGAATAGTTCCTCGCCTTGAAGTAACTTAGGTCACGTATATGCTGCGCCACATAGATCACATGCTTGGCACGCAGCGACATCAGCGAACACATCAGGTTCACATACCATTTATGTGTCTCCCCATCATGGAAGGTAGTTACCACCGGCACAAGCGATTGTAACTCAGCCGTAATCGCTGATAAACCATAATGAGCATGAACAACATCTGGCTTGAATTCGCGAATTTTCTTCTTCAGCGCACCTACTGCCTTGACATAGTTTCCACGCACGAGAAAATACTCCACCTCATGCCCTAATGCTCGAATAGCCTCCCCCTGCTCCGTCACGAACGGAACTTGGTGATCAGCAAAGTTGTTTTTATATCTTGATACCTCTAATATTCGCATCTCTTTCTTAGAGTTACGTTGGATTAAATCCAACAATTGTATTTTTTGTATTTTTGACATTGATAGTAATGGACATCTTGGATGTAAGGATTTATTGTGAAGAAGCAACTGAAAGTTTACTTTTGAGTTGGTTTTCAGAATAAAGACTTACAGTGCTGCAAGCACTATTACTATCAATGTTATTTTTTGTATGTTTTTTTGATTATCTATAAATGCACATACATTGCGCAGCACCTAATCGTCCCATGCCCACCACATCGGCTGGTCGATGTTCCCGTGAACATTCTCGCTATCTCTACGACCTATTCGATGATATCGCGGATTCAGTTTTCCCTCCTGCGCTCCAAGAAATGTCCCGATATCGGTATGTACATGCCAAAAGGCTCGTCCATCCCCTCGATAACTATTCAACCAATCGATATAATCGTTCTCTCGCCATAAACTATATTCTTCAATAAAGTCATGCGACGAGAACTCTCTTGGCTTCTTTGCCTTCAGCCTACCAAGCACATATTCAGCTTGTTCTATTGATATCAAATTCATATATAATTTTTATTAAAATTCGTACACTTTACACCGAATGATTTGATGCCCATTGAAGACGTCAAATCATGCCTCGACCAGCCAGTTTAAACCAGTTCCATGCTAAACATGCCACCACTTCAACCACCAGCACTATAGGGAACCACTTTCGAACATTTGCATTAGTTTTTGCAATCTGCACCCCATATGCGGCAAACAGCATCAACATCGGCCAAATAGGCATGTGAAAACGCCCGGACTGTGCAAATGGGCTCATGACTAGAATTATCAAATAACCTAAAGTATATACCAATATGAACACATGTCGCCGCCACGCCCCGCTAACCAATAGCATAAACATCACGGTGATTACGAAAAATGATAAAATATTCTTTATATAACTACCACCTGCTAACTGTGCTTGCAGCAAATGTCCTTCATGCGCCATATTAAATGTTGGGAAGGGGATAGTGAATATCAGCGGCGCGAACACTGCTGCTGAAACATACTTAGTAAATGATTGCTGTTGTCCACTTGCATTCTTTTGTTGACCTCGCCATTCTATTTCTTTTTGGGAGTAATCTGATTGCGCTATTTCTACCAATTTCTCCGATTGCGTTTTTAACCTATCGCCAAAAGACACCGCTAATATAGTAGCTACCAGTAAGGTAGCCAGAATCCTTTTTGCGAAACTCATTACTCGATTAGATGCCATCACAATATGTGAAAACACAGCAACAAATATAGCTATTCCCAATGGTGCACGGAAAAACATTAGAGCCAATGCAGCTAAAACACCGGGCAAGAAATTTTTAAATGTATACTTATTTCCGGATGTTAATACACGATCGAAATTATCCACTGCTAAACATACCAAGAAAACCATTTCTACTTCTTTAAACATTGTACCGCACCAGTATATCATATTGGGATTGATAGCCACAAAAATAGCTGCAATGCGCGCAGCCCCCTCTCCAAAATGACGTTTAGCCACACGATATATACTAATAGCGCAAAAAGCCCCAATAATACATTTAATTAACATTGGGACAAACACATCATTCTCCTCTCCAATAATCAGATATATAATACCGAGCCACATAGGATATCCCATGTCGTCATTATCAAACACCCATCGTCTACGCAACTCTTCTATCGATAAATCAAATCCGTTATCCATCCACTGAGCCAATGCTTTTCCAAAAGGCATATACCACGTCACATCAGCACCATCGCCATACGAATTGCCATAATAAGTTGGATTAAAGATGAAATAGCAATAAAGCACCCATAGGAAGCGAATAATAAATCCTGCAATAAATATATTGCGAATAAAAACTTTTTCCTTCTTACGTTCCCATCCCCTCGACATCGCTTGTCCGCCGTAGAAAAAGAGGATAACAGAAAGTGCCGCTACAAACCATAAGGCAAATGCCGGCACATATCCGAATGCAGCCCAACACACAAACATAGCGACAAAGAAAAACACTATGGATTTGCCTGTCAACCAATTGGGTATCGTTCGTTCTCCCTTCATCATCGGCGCTTCAGCCGCATCCATTCCGAATCGTCGCATCCAACGTTCGCGCCATCCGCGTGGACGCGGAATATTCATTTGCGGCGGCATCATCATTCCACCCTGAGGGGGTTGATTGTATGTATATGGATTATTCATCGTCTAACTTTCATCCTTCCCACTCATTCACGCACTTCACTACATATTCAACCTGCTCCTCCGTCATGCACGGACTGATGGGCAACGACAGTTCGGCATCGGCAAGGAACTCGGTGATGGGCAGCGAGAGTTGCGGGACGTTCCAGGACTCACGCGCATAGCACTCCTGCTTATGAGGTGCAATAGGATAATGTATCACCGTCCCTATCCCCTTCTCTGCCAGATAATCATGCAAACGATTCCTTAATTCTTTAACTCCTTCACTCTTTAATTCTTTAATGATGATCGGGAAGAGGTGATAAACGTTGTTCTCATCTGGTAACCGTTTCGGCAACTCTACTAATGGATTATCAATCCTCTCATAGTAGCATCTTGCTACTTCTTGGCGCTTCGCAATGTCAGCGTCTAAATACTTCAACTTCACGTCCAAAATCGCAGCCTGAATCTCATCCAAACGGCTGTTCCGTCCCGCATATTTGAACACATACTTGCGCTGCGACCCATAGTTAGCCAAAGCACGCACCGCAGAAGCCAGTTCCGGATCATTGGTCGTCACGGCTCCGGCATCACCCAGCGCACCCAGGTTCTTTCCCGGGTAAAAACTGTGTCCGGCTGCGTCGCCCAGCGAACCTGTTCGCTTGCCGTTGAATCGGCAACCGTGCGCTTGCGCGTTGTCTTCAACCAACTTCAAGTTATACTTTTTGCACAACTCTGCAATACGCTCCGTCATGGCACACCGTCCGTACAGATGCACGATGCAGATAGCTTTGGTACGAGGTGTAATGGCTGCTTCGATTAACGAGTCATCTATTTCCAATGTACGCGGATTAGGTTCAACGCATACCGGCACCAATCCGTTCTCGGTGATACCGAGGTGGGTAGCGATATAAGTGTTGGCCGGAACGATGACTTCGTCTCCCGGTTGCATCACGCCCAACTCGATGTACGCACGGAAGATCCAGATCAGCGCATCCAACCCATTGGCACATCCTATACAATGTTTAACACCGATATAATCCGCATAATGACGTTCGAACTGTTCATTCTCTTTGCCTTGAAGATACCATCCGCTGTCAATCACTCGTCTTGCTGCCTCACGGATCTCGTCTCCGTGCATAGCAGTCACATCTTTTAACGATAAAAAGTCTACTTTCATATTATTTATTGCTAATTGCTTAATGGTGAGCGCGAACAAAGTTCGCTTAATGGTATTATTTCTTCAGTTCACCATTAATTATTGAGACTTGGGCTATCGCTTTTGCTCGTTTTTCCTCCTTTTTCTTTTGCTCTAACTTATCGTCAAGTATGATCTCTATTCCTGTTAGCATCGCATCAAAATAGGCCAAACATTCCTTCTCTGATAGTTCATGTATACCCTTGCTCAGTATCCCATAAATCTGCTTTATCTCTACTAATGTTTTAGGCAAATAGTCCTTCAACGCACCTATCTTTTCGTCCATTCTCATGTGCAAGAACACATCTTCCTCCACATCTCCATTGTTCAATGCTTGTTTATATGCCTCTTCTATCAAATTCTCAAAGATTCGACGCAAATACACAAACGAACCGATGCCCACTCCATTTGCTGCTAATCCTATTGCCCGCGTAAATTCTCTTAAATCTTCTTTAGATAGCAGTTTATCGTATTGTTTTATCTGTCCAATATGGATATCTGCAACAGACGGATATTGCCCCACTTTCATAATAGAATGATTTTGTGCATTCAGCCAAACGCACAACTCTATCTTGTCACCATAGCGTCGGCATTCTAATGTACAAAAAGCTATCTCGTCTATCACAAAACGGCGTCTTGACTCAGTATATATACTCTTCTCTAAGTTATAACGACTTGACAAAGCCGAACTTACACCATACGTTGATTCCTTGTTCGTAAAAGGATTGTAGCCATCAAATACAATTGGATTAGATGTGTAACGTTCATATTCAATTGTTAAATCACGAACAATCGAATCCACATCCTCTACCACTTCTTGATACAATGGTACATCAAATATAAATTCTTGCGTAGTCATACTATTTGTCGATTTTTAAAATTTTTCTCAATCATTTATTTTGGACTGAAGATAATCTCGTTTTATCTCCATCTTATCACTCCATTGCTACTTTGGCAGAAAGAGATTAATCACCCCTTGCGCTATTGCTGTCACAACAACACCTATGTCAAATGCTACTATGAAGTTCATCCAATCAGCCATAAAATCCGCCTAAAAATATTATTTCAATATATACCAACTTCTCCGTTGGGAGAACTGATACAAATCTCGGTATAATTGCGTCTGATGAAAATCCGTCACGCTATAACTCTTTTTCATCTGATTCATAATGATGTCAACGTTTATCTTTGTAGACACCATCTGATATTGCAAAGCGCTCATTGTATCATGGCCTTGACATATTTTATACCAATGAACATTAGTCAAATGCCATGCTGACACTTCTCTATTATAGTCCGTTGCCGTAAATCTATGTCCATGATATGGTCCTGTACAATTACGAATAAAATCGCTCTCAACACGTGTTGACCAATCAACACATAGTGTTTTATTTACCCACAAGTTTGATATTCTCGCACGTTCTCTAAAACTGCATTGCAAATCTAGCACATCGTTCAGCAATCGCATTCTCCCTCGAGGTACGCATATATGATCCCGTACCCATTCAAATTTAGCTGTTGCACCTTGCTCTACCTTTTCCAAATCTGCACGCACCTGTTCGCTACGCAATAACATCATCTCCATATCTCGTTCTTCTGTACGGAAGACATTCGGATGCGGTGTATATGAAGTCATCCATGGTGTATAATCTGCATCACGAATTCCAATAAGTTGGGCTTCTGGCTTTTCAGAGACAATCTGTCTCGTTACCGACTCTACATATCTACATCCACGTACGCCATTCTCTTCTGGTGCTGGTTTAACATGAACCTTTGAGGAGATGAATAATGGTTCATATACAGTCAAATCATCATCACCCTCTACTAAAACTATCACTCTCTCTTGCATTGCCGCATTCGATAGTGCACTTTTCACGAAGGAATAGTGATGGTCAAAATTAGTCGTATGTTTCCTTAAACTTCCCGCCATTTACTTGTTCATTCGCTAACTCGTATAAATCAATACATTTATCCCACTGCATATTGAATATATCTGCCGAATGGGTTGCTAATATACATTGCATATTACGCAACTCAACTATCTGAGCAAGATGCTTATAATAAAGCATTATCCATGCCGGATGCAACGATAATTCCGGCTCGTCGATAAGCGTCAATAGATAATCTCCCGCTTTATTAAATAGCATATTGTACAACTGAACAATCACATGCTGCTCACCCGAGGATAATTTTTCATTCTCTATAAATTTCCATCCGGGTATGGTTAATCTAAAGAAGAATCCGGAATAGGAATTAATCAACATCTCCTTATTGGTAAACTCCAACTCCTTAATAATCGTATCGAACAATTCCACCCTTTTTAAGAAATTATTCACTTTTCCTATAGAGTCCTCCAATTTTGTAACGTATGCACGCAGATACAAGGCGAACTCTGGCTTGTAAGGACTTATTTTCGTTCCTTCTATCAGAGAATATTCCTGTAACTTCTGAATAGTTTCTTCTAATGCCGCTATCCGCTGATGATATTCCTCCTCTGATATAGGTTCTCCGGCCTCTTCTGTCGAAATATTTGGGAGTATAATAATATTAGCATTCAATTGCTCTGCTATACCAGCAGAACACTCTTCAACGGAAGTAGCCACCATGTCTTCATCCATTCCAAATAAGTTATCTGGCACTATGTGCTCGACATCGGACTGAGGCACTATCACCTTATCCGGGATAAAGTAACATCGCAACGAATGTAAATGCACTGCAAAAGGGGCGTCAAATTTCGCAAGACTATCTCCTTGCTTTAATGTGCGCTCAAACGTCTTTTCTCCTGATATATATTTGAACCGTATTGCATCTACTTCCGATTCTGATTCTAAATCACTGCTCTCATCCGTATCTACTTCTACCTCATCTTTTTCTATGGATAAGTACGCTCCGTCCACCCACATTTCTAAACTCAAGAATGGAAAAGAGAATAACTCATCATACCTACCATGATATAAACCATCTATGATACGGAAAAGACATGTTTTTCCATATCCGTTAGGACCGGACAGAAAACGTATCCTATCCTCTGGACCGCGAGACAATTCTAGTTCGTAATCGAACTGATCCAATAAACGTTTTACGACTATTTTCTCCAACATAACCTTAAAGATTATATAACGGTTTTAATTTTTCCTGAATTTTCACATTTACCATCATTGCCTGACTGCGGTAAGCATTAGAATTTCCATCTGCCATAATTTTACTCATGTACGAAGGGTAATAATCACCTTTATAGCGATTATTCTCCCAATGCATAGCACGCAAATTAAGCGGATCGTTTATCTTTTCCTCCGGCACTCCGTTTTTCTCCAACAAGGAACGTGGCACAATATGATCAACCTCCCATCCGAACGGACTATCCGTCACACCATATTTCTCCCAAACGATCCACGCACCACATGCATCTTTTCGAAATCTAGATGCATCATAGCCTTCAACAATCTGGGCTTTATTCCAAGCAATTTCTATTTGCTCCTTGGTAAATTCCATATGCTCTTTTTATATATTCACATTTCAGCGCGCAAAGGTACAAAAAAATTCCCACATATGCAAGCATATGGGGAATAAAATGCGATTTTTCTTCGTTTTGCAGAGAAAAACGCCATTTTTAGTTACGCACCTGCGAGCGCAGCGTCGTAGGCGTCGCCGCAAACCTTCCAGAGGTACGCGCGCATGGTCTTTTTACCACCGGCGGTGTCCTTCTGCGCGAGGAAGTTGGTGATGTCGGTCGCCTGCTGCATCAGGTCCTTGCTGCGCGCTTTGACAGCTGCTGCTACCGAAGCGAAGCGAGCGCGTGCTGCGAGTTCCTTCGCCTGCGGTACCGTCGAGCGTTGTACCTTGCGGCGGATATAGACGCGGTTACACTCACTGCTCTCGGAAGCCGCTACGCGGTGCGTACCCAGGAGCATTTTTTCGCAAGAGTGTTGACCGTTCTTGCTCGGTTTGGCGAGTGCTCCGGATACGCTATCGATACCGGCACTCCAGTTTACTTTTGCCATAGTTGATAAGGTTTTAAAGGGTTAATAAAGTTTCTTCGAGGCGTCGTACGTCTCAATCGTTTTGGTTTGGATAACCACGCTCGTGTCGCCACGTTGGTAGTACTCACTCTGATTCGTGATCGTCCGCGTCACGTTACAGCTCTGTAACCCGAGTATTCCTAATACTCCGATTACTCCGATAATCAGTGCCTTTCTCATAGTTTCTCTCTTTTTAGCGAAGTATGTACTCTTTCGGGGGCATGTCCCTTTTTTTAGTGAGCATATAACCCTCTCGGAGGCGTCTCGAGCGGTTGGGGTCCGCGAGAGTCGTTGAGCAGGGGGCGAATTACTCCGAAGGGTTTAATATGCGAACACTGCCGGTACCCCGAAGAGTAGCATACTGAGCGCTTATCCTCCGATCAGGTCTCCGTTTTGGTCGTAGTTCCCGTTTAACTTCTGCATCGCGTAACCGAACAAACTTCCGATCTTGTTCTGAGCCTTGTACTCAGCCACCAACTGGGTCTTCTGCTCGCTCGTGCCTGCGAGGATAGCACGCACAGCCGCCGACACCTTCGCGAAACGTGCTTTCGCTGCCGTCTGCGCCGCACTCGGCTCTTTCGTACTCGGGTTACACAACTTACCGGTCGTCACCTTTCCGGTCTTCTTGTTCGTGCGGAAATACACATCGCTGTGCTCGCACACTTTCTTTTTCATGCTCTCAATGAGCACCATAGGCTTAATCTCTGCCATAGTTAAAGTTTGGTTTAATGGGTTAATAGTATGTTAATTACCCCGGATTTAATCCGGTTTTCTTCTTTCCGTATCGTTCAACAAATCTCTGCTGATTAGCCAGTTCCCCCTCGGTTTTCACGTGTCCTTTGCGGTTCGGACACCGCTGTACGACTTGCGTTCCGCGATACATCCGAAAGTAATATCCATCCTTCCGAAGCATCCCTCGCAGGCTATCTATAGGTATTATCAAGTCAGCTTTCATGTTGTCTCCTTTCATTATGTTTTCAATACCGCGATCATTACG
>JAEEGL011992663.1_pt1 | contig 13267 bp, 2 predicted proteins | sample 9134231 | NCBI WGS metagenome assembly JAEEGL01 (sample SAMN16246548, study PRJNA631951) | gut metagenome | biome: gut microbiome; feature: rumen; material: fiber-attached | host: Bos | place: Iran: Karaj | collected 2018-10 | reverse complement strand
GGAGCACGAACCCATGGTAATCAAGAATAACTACGCAAAATTATTGGCGTTTTTAGGGTTCTTGTCGCTTGTAGGCGCCATGTTTGCCATGGGATGCGACGATGCACCCGAGTTACCACCTTGCAAGAGCGACGATGACTGTCCTGTGGGTTACTTCTGTGTTGCCCAGGAATCTTGTGCTCCTCAGGATCCTTGTGCGTCCGGATTCGAGAGCTTTGCTGAAATTCCTCCGGCGCTGACTGCAGATACTCTGGAAGACTCTGATGCTCAATATCAGAAGACGATTTTGTATTTTCAAAAAGACTTTACAGCATCGAATGCTGGAGTCAGCCTGAAAGAAGATGGATCGGATACCACTCTGGTTATCGATTATAAATCCAAGGTGACTCTGGAAGGTGATTTTTATAATTCGCCTGCCAAAAATGAGCAATTGGGCGTTTATGTCGAGACTCGTGTAAAGGTAGAAGCGCCTCTTGGAAAACCGGATTCCGGTGAATGCGCTGTTTCGATTTACTTATGGCCAGACAACGAGCATCAGGGGGAAATCTGTATCGGTAAATCCCAGGTGGGTTATCGCAAAAATGCCACTACTTTCCCGCATTTTGATTCGGGAATCGATATTACAGACTTTCACACCTATCGTTTAATCGCCAAAAATACGGCAATTTCGGATTCCAGCTCTGCCAAGATCATTGTGTTTGAGCTTTGGATTGATGGACAGCAGAAATATGAGGTTAAAGCGGATGATTTTGGCGATATCCCGATTCGCAACGATGGTGCGCCGGCTTTTGGTATTCGGGTCAATCGCGAAGGCAAATCGACGTGGGATTACATTCGCTGGGGTTGCGAGCCCGATGGCGGTATTTGTCCGATTTTGCCGCATCATTCCGATGAAGACTGTGCGCAGGAATATTCGGTTGGAACGACCGCTGTCAGCGCGCATCGCGATGAAAAAGCTTGTCCTGGTGGTCACTCGGCTAAAAAAGAATTGTGCGATTACATCGATAATGACTGCGATGGTTTGACGGATGAGAATTTCCGTTCTCCCAGCGAGCTGATGCTTGAATATGAAGAGCATTACTTCCTGGAAGATCCTTTTGAGCGTTTTGGGGAGACAAAATACTATTTAAATCAGTCTTGTGGCGTATCGGATTGCCAGACAGCAAGAGTGATTTGTGATCCGCAGAATAAAGAAAAGATGATCTGCGCGGTCGGTAAATACTGTGGAGAATCAGCAGATGGTATGCATCGTAAGCCGGTGCGCCTGACAGAATCGGATATTCAGAATTGGGTTTCGATGACAGCAAGCGAAAAAACTCAATTCGGCAAAGATGCCTGCCAAACGCTGCGTCTGTTGCGTCCTAATGATCCTGCTCCATTCACCTCGGTTGAGGAAGTGGAAACATTGCTGAACGCATCTGGATGGACATTAAAGGATCTGTATGAAAATGAACCGTGCGATGACGCAGATAATAACTGCGATAATATTGCGGATGAACCTTATCGATTGATTGATGAAACGATTGAAGCGACAGAATCGGTGGAGACTGATTATGGGAAGATGTATTACGCAGGTTATGCGCTTCAAAAATATAATGCGATCCGCAGCAATGATGGTTCGTCGGCGACTCAATCAGCGTTGTCTGCTCTCGGCCGTCCATGCGGTGATGGCGCTTGTAATGGTGGTGTCGTTCAATGTGATAAGGGGCATTTAGAGAAAGAAATCCAACCTGATGTGGGTCAGTTAGGGCAAGAGCTGACTCCGGCGGAATTGCTTGCTTCACCTGTGATTTGCAGCCTGGTGCCTTCAGTGGAGGTTTGTTGTAATGGGGTCGATGATGACTGCAATGGTGAGACAGACGAAGGGTGTGATAAGGATGGTGATGGTGTCCAGAATTGTCAGGGGGCTGAGCTGTTTTTGGATTTTGTAGAAGATTGCAATGACGATGATCCTAAGATTTATCCGGAACATGTCGTGGATGGACAGGTTATCGAAGGGGCCAAAGAATTATGTGATGGCATAGATAATGATTGTGATGGTAAGACAGATGAAGACTTCGATAACGATCATGATGGTTATTTAAACTGCAATTATAACGGTTGTGATCATTGCCTCGATCCTGATGATAATGATGCGAATACTTATCCCAGGGCCGCCGAAATCTGCGATGGTAAGGATAACGATAACGATGGTTTGATAGATGAAGATTTCGATTTTGACCAGGATTCTTTTGCCACATGTCCAAGGGAAGGTTACCCGGCTGATTGCAATGACAATGACCCTCGCGTGAATCCGTTGGCAAATGAATTATGCGATGGGATTGATAATGACTGCGATGGTCTGGTCGATGAAGATTTTAAAGTGAATGGTATTTACAGCACGATCGAGCATTGCGGTGAATGTAATCGTGCTTGCCGGATCGAGCATGCAACTGAGGTGGAATGCAAAGGTGGTGGATGCTTAGTCATCAGTTGCGAAGATAATTATACATTTAACTCCGCCAGAACGGCATGTGATCAGTTTTTAGGGTGCACTTCTGCGACGAAGAATTATGAGAAGATTAACACTCTGTGCAGAGAATTTGAGGATGGCGAAGATGAGACTAGTGAGAAGCATGATATAACGAAGGAATGCTATCGCACTGGACGTTATCAATGTCAGCCAGGAAATGAAACCAACCAGTTTAAGTCTTCAGTTGTTTGTGTGATTCCTCCCAATACCCCCCTCGATTCGGACTTAAAAGATAAGGGAGAAATCTGTGATGGTATTGATAACACCTGTGATTCGGTCATCGATGAAGGATTCCTGAAAGATGGTGTCTATTCTGAAAGCCCTGAGCATTGTGGCGCCTGTAATCATCGTTGTGATGAAGGCAAAGAAAATCTGCATATTCAATTTAAATGCAGCGCGTTGGGGCAATGCATCGAAGAGCTGAGCGCGACCGATCCGAAAGCGGGTTGTATCGATGGTTATTGGAATTTAAATGGCAGTGTTGAAGATGGTTGTGAATATCCCTGTGTATTAGATCCGAATGAGCCAAATGATGATATCTGTAATGATATGGACGGCAACTGTAATGGCCAGGTTGATGAGAATGTCGATAAGATGTCATTGAGTAACAACTGCGGGACCTGTGGAAATGTTTGTGGTGGAGACCATATGAATGGTGAATGTGTTTTAGGTCACTGCATTGATACTTGTGAGAAAGGGTATTTGAATTGTACAGAGTCATCCACCAAGGGATGCCATGATATTCAAAATATTGAGCATTGTTCGACGTGTACAGATGAGTGTAATTTAGATTCGGCAGATGGTTGTTCGATGCTTCCTGGGACTGATAATTTCCAATGTACCTGTGGAGAGGGTCCTGCGTGTAGCGGAAGCAAGCGCTTCTGTGTGAATGCAACTTGCATCGAATGTCGCGGCGAAGAGGATTGTCCAGAGGATAAGCATTATTGTAGCGCTGATTATACCTGCATTCCTTGCAGTAGAGATAAATTTACACCTAAGCTTTGTCCCCCTGATAAGCCGATTTGTGGTGATACAAATTGTAAGAAATGCAAGACAGATGATGAATGTAAAGAACGAGATCCTTCCACTCCGTATTGTGAGTTAAATCAAGAAGAGTATAAAGGACAATGTGTTTCATGTGCGACAGTGTCAAACAAAGGTTGCTCAGGGGCAACTCCTGTTTGCTATTTCAAGAACGGAAGCTTTACTTGCGGCGCATGTCAGGAGGATGCTGAGTATAAATGTGCGAATGGTTTGCAATGCGAAGATGGCGGTTACTGCCGTGGCTGCAATGCTACGACACATGCACCATGCAGAAGCTCATCTTCACCAGTTTGCAATCCTTTATCGTTGACTTGTGAAGAATGCCGAGGATCTGAACAATGCGTCGAAGTAATTGATAGCTATGTGAAGGAATTTGAAAAATTTGTTGAGTTAAATGAAGAAGATTATGAAGCAATATATGAGCGAATTGCGGATGGTTGCAAAGACAAAGAAATGATAAAGACTGAAGATTGTATTAGAAGTCTGTGTGAAAAGAAAAACAGTTTCGAACAAGATATAGTAAATAACGGATCTCTAAAAAATGACTTGAAAGAAGTTGCAAAAGAGATTATAAGCTTATGTGATGAAATAGGTATTTTCGAACGAACTGTATGCGTTGATGGCCATTGTCAAGCTTGTAACTTGATTACACATGAAGGCTGTGAAAATAATGAACTTTGTAAACATGATCCAAATGATTTTTCTAAATTAAGTTGTGATGTTGCAGATGGAGAGGAACAGTGCGAAGTCGTGGGGGTTAAGTGTGGCCCAAATGCGGATAATTGCGTTCTTCGAGAATGCCGCTGCGGGGATCATCCCGCCTGTTCTGGAACGACGCCTTATTGTGTGGATGGTGAATGTGTGGCTTGCTCGACTAAGCATTCTTCTTGTTCGGTACTCAATCATGATGGGCATAACTATGTGTGCCACCCTGAATCTCATACATGCGTTGAATGCTACTATATCGCTGAGAATCAACAGAATACCCAAAATTGCCAGAATTCTCAGCCTGTTTGCAATAAAGATTATAATGTTTGTCGGGCATGCTCTGAAGATAACGAATGCAAAAAATTGAATGTTAATAAGCCTGTTTGTTTATCGCAAAACATTCTGGATCTGTCAGATGGGCCGAATGCATCTTCAGATGAACAAAATGTAGAGGTAAAGACTGCTGCTGGTTCTTGCGTGAAATGTGACCCTTTTACAAACAATGGGTGTTCCGAAGATACATCCGAAGGTAAAATATATGCAATATGCAGTGCTGATGGGCGTGAATGTCAAGATTGCCAGTCTGATGCTGAGTGCAATCAATTTAATACGGGGTATGTATGTGATAAGCTTACAAAGCGATGCCGACAGTGTGAAGATTCGGGTGAATGTAAATCACATCCCAATGGCAGCTCATGCTTGAGCTTCGGTGAAAACAAAATCTGTGCTTCATGTGAGTCAGACGCTGATTGCCCTCAAATGGAGGTATCGGGCAAGGAGTATCCACAAATCTGTTTGAGAGGAGCTTGCTATCAATGCTTGAAGCATAGTGATTGTCCGAATAATTTGGTCTGCACCAGTGAATTTTTGTGTAAATCCTGTTCTGGTGATGACGCTGCTTGTGCGCATCATCCGAATGGAGCCCATTGTGCTGGTGATTCTTGCGTTGAATGTACATCAAACGACCATTGCGGCGGACGAGTATGTGATAAAACAAGTCATACATGTGTTGATTGTAAAAGTGATGAAGAGTGCAATAAGGGCAGCAATCAGACTGGTGGGCAGACTAATGAGAGTGGGTTAAAATGCTTCGGTGGTATGTGTGGAAGCTGCAAAGCTGAAAATGAGAATGGCCGCTTGAAGTCTGAGGGCTGCCTGAATCCGAATCCTGTCTGTGACAAAGATACTCAAGGCGCATTTTGCAGGGGCTGCGTTTGGGATAATGAATGTGAATCAGGTTATTGCTATCGTGGGCAATGTTTAGCTTGTACGCCGGATCGATGGGATGGACTTCATCACTTGGGATGTGGCGCGGCCGGTAATGTCTGCCATCTTAGCGAAACAGATGGTGCTCTGAGTGGGGCGTGCAAAGGTTGTGAGAATGATGCAGAATGTGGCTCTAAGCTTTGTGATGATGATAAAACTTGTCAGGTTTGTAAGTTAAACGGCAATAAAGGTTGTCTTGCGGATAGCGACTCTCCGATATGTAAATCCGTAGGTGGCGTCAATGCTTGTCAGCCATGCAGTAAAGATGATGACTGTGGCGGTAAGCAATGTGTGGAAGGTCGTTGTTTGCAGTGTGATCCTAAGGATGGTTCTGGTTGCTGTGATCCAGAGGATGGTGATGGTTGCTCGGAGAATGCGTATTGCAACGCTGCTGGCGAATGTGTGACGCGTTGTGCTTCTGATGCGGAATGCGAGCAAGTTGCGAACAGGCAAGATGCGAATACTGCCAAGAAACTTTATTGCTTTGATGGCGTATGCCATTCGTGTAAGGACAATGCAGATTGTCGAAACGCGCAAGGCGCTACGGTATCTAATTATCCTATTTGTGGTGTAAATCATGAATGTCGTGGTTGTGATAAAGATTCAGAGTGTGACGGTGTGGTTCCCAGTGGCGGACAATGCTACAATGGTCGATGCTTCTTGTGTGATCCCAGTACTCACGACGGCTGCGATCTTCGCTCGTCAAAGCCTGCTTGTAATTGGCATGGCACTGCTTCTACTGCATGCGGCGCTTGTAGTAATTCGGAAAAGGAATGCAGTACTGCAGGCAAATGCACGTCCGGGCTTTGTGTGAGCGGTGAGAACGATAACAACTACTGCACAATTGAAGAAAAATGCCCAAATGGTGGGTGTAAAGATGGGGTTGCAATCGTTAATGATATTCCAACCGTCTGTAATGAGGCGCAACCTTGTGCGGAGGGTTCAGCGATTGTGGTCAAGGTATGTACGCCTGAACACCCCTGTGTGAGTGGCAAAGTAAAGCATTCTGGCTGCAGGGGAGATTATCCTTATTGTCAGGTTACAAGTCAGGGCACAATTCAGGTCACAAGCTGTGAAAAATGCTTGCCTTCATTATCTGTGGGATTATCTGCGGGTACTGTTGCTCCTGGTTGTGAGGGAACTGGTGTATCCGCAGGGCGCGGCGCATTCGTTTGTGATCCCCAGGATTATGAGTGCAGAGAATGCAAGAACAACGACGAATGCGGCGGAAAGAAATGCATTCAATTGGATGGGCAGACCGCGTTCGGTTGCTATGAATGTATACCTGGACCGAAGAATGAAGGTTGCTCTGGGGATAAACCTTATTGCGAGCCTTCTACGGGTACATGCAGGGCGTGTGAGAAAGATTCTGAATGTGCGCCTGGAATGTATTGCGTGGGTCAAGAACAGAAGGTTTGTCGGTCATGTCGCCACAAGTTTGATGAGGTCACTGCGGCGGATGAAGGTTGCAGTGGTAGTACTCCCATTTGCGATGAGGCGACTTTTGAATGCAAAGCATGCAACGCTACGGGGGTCGCTGAAGATGCGTGTGGAAGCTTGAAGTGCGCTACTGGTGGCACTTTGACGGGATCATGCCAAGCCTGTAATCCTGCTGATCGTGGCGTAGTTGCAACTGGGTGTGCGGCGAGTGATGGTGCTGGTGGCGATAAACAGGGTGGGGCATTTGTTTGCGATACCACATCCTATAGTTGCCGCGCTTGCAAGAGTAATGATGAATGCGCGGTAAATCAGTTCTGCCAGCAACTCACTCCCAGCTCCGAGTCTGCTTGTTATGAATGTGAACTGGGAACAAATGTTGGTTGCAATGAGTCAGGGAAGTCTTACTGTGATCCTGCTACGGGGACATGCGAGGCTTGTACTTCAGATGCACACTGTGCGAACGATCCGGATGGTCATGTATGCGTGAATGGCACTTGCCAGACTTGCAATCCGGGTACAGATGAAGATTCGGTTGCAAATGAAGGCTGTTCAGAAAAGACTCCATTCTGCGCTGGTGGGACTCAGTGTAGAGCATGTGCAGAGGATAGTGATTGCAGGAAGTCGCCTTTTGGAAAGAAATGCTCCAGCGCTTCGCAAGGCGACTCCTCAGATAAGACGTATGGCCAATGTGTGGAGTGCAATCTCGATACCGATTGCAAGGTCGGGGCTGGATTCGCGATCTGCTCCAATCATAAATGTGTTTCTTGCGAAGATAATGATACTAGCGACCTCGCCTGCCGTAAAAATACGGGGACGGATGGTGGGCCGGAAGGTGCAGGTTCAGGGCTGAGGCATTATTGTGTCCAGCTGCCTGGAGAATCATTGAAGGGATGCTTCGCCTGCAAGCCGGGTACCAATGATGGTTGTTGGCTGGATTCAGAAGCCCCCTTCTGCAATCCTGGAACGGCTACATGTACGGGCTGCAAGAAGGATGCGGACTGTGATGGCAATCCCCATGGAAATACTTGTGTGACAAATGGGGAGCAAAAAGGTTACTGTACTTGTACTGATGACTCAGTCTGCAATGGTGGCTACTGTATCAAAGGTCGGTGGAGTGGAAGTAGTGAAAACATTAAGCAATGCTATGGTTGTGTATTTAACGTCGATGACAAGCACGCCATCAACGATGGTTGCGATCCGCATACCAGCACGCCCTACTGCAATCCCGGTGCTCATACAACTGATTCTGACGTTGATCCTGCCGTTGAATCGAACAAAGTACAATGTACTGGTTGCACAGATAATAACAGCTGTGCCGAGCAGCTAACGTGTGAAACAAATAATACAAACAAGGGTATGTGTATTTGCAACGCTGATGCTCAATGCGCTGAAGGATTGCATTGCGGCAATCCTTCTAATACAAATGGACCGAAGACATGCTATGAATGTGTTGAGAATAAGAACTGCTCGGATAAAGATAAGTCTCGGCCTATTTGCGAGACGTCTGGTTCGTCAGCCGGGACTTGCAGAGCCTGCAAGACTGATAATGAATGTGGTGGAGGCAAATGTTATAACGGCTATTGCGCAGCATGTGATCCCACAAAGTCAGAGCAATGCTCGACCGCTGGTGAAGTTTGCTTGCCGGATACTACTGAAGGTGCCAAATGCGGCGCTTGCACAAGTGATATCCAATGTGAACGTGAGACAGACGCAGGAGGAAACTATTGTGTTCAGGTAAATAACTCCATGAGTTGCAAGTCCTGTCGTCCGAGTGCCATACCGGGACATGTGGCTGAAGGCTGCGGAGCAGGAGTGACAGTTACCACCCAGTCTGTAACGGGTTCGTTTGTATGTAATTCTTCATATCAATGCGGAGAATGTACGAGACATTCAGATTGTCCTTCAGATTTGCCTTATTGTGTACAGAAGACCGATACGAATCCTCTCGTAGATGCTACGGGCTGCTATGCCTGCGATCCCAACATTCCTTTGCCGAATTACAATGGCTGCAATCCTGATAAGCCGATTTGTGGGAGTGGGGTCTGCAGAAAATGTACGGTTGGCTCCGATGAATGTGGAAATGGCCGGGTTTGCACCTCTTCGGGCACTTGCGCTGCAGCTACAAATCCCTGAAGTCTTTCATCCCGCCTCTTCCTCACGCCCATCTTTTCCTTCCTCGCAATTCATGATACCCTTGCACCAATTGAGGTGAGGGTATGCAGCGTCATTTTCTTTGGGCCGCCTTTTGTTTTTTAGCGTTGCCGGTGTTTGCGTCTGAGGACGAGAGCGCTGAGGATGCGCATGTGTCGGAGTTGGAGAAGCTCGATCAGGAGACGCTCGATAAGGCAGAAACCTTATTTTTCGAGGGGTTAGCGAATTATCGGGCGGAAAGATGGAAGGAAGCTGCGGCGCAGTTTAAGAGCGCTTACGCGTTGGCGCCTCACCGGGATTTGTTATTTAATGTGGCGCGCTGTGCGGAGCGGCAGAATCACAATCAGGAAGCGGTGCGCTATTATCGGGCGTATTTGGCGACCCAACCGGCAGATGAGACGGGCGTGATTCACCGCATTCAGATTTTGGGAGGAGATCCTACGCCTTTGGCGCTGGATGCGAAGGAGCCGAAGGCTCAACCTCAGGCCCAGAAGAATACTGCAAAAGCGGATTCCGGGGATTCGTCTTCCAGCAGCTCGTTTCCGTGGGTTTACGTGTTAGGGGGCACCGGGGCTGCCGCGTTGGCGGTGGGGACCATTCTGGGGATCAATGCCCTGGGTGAAGCGGACGACGCGCGCACTGTGGTCCAGCGCGAGCGAGCGAAATCGCACAAGAGTAATGCGGAATCTTTTGCGCTGGGCGCCGACATTACGTTGGGGATCGGCGTGGTGACCGCAGGCCTTGCGGGCTGGCTCTGGTGGCGGTCTCGCAATGCGCAACAGGCTGAAACGCAAGGACATTTGGGCGTTGCGCTGGATGGAGAGACGACTTACCTGGGCTACAGCGGTACGTTTTAAACGAGCGGGCCTGGATGGGGTCAGAGAGCGTTCAGAGTGGTGTGAGTGGGGGTTAGCGTGAATGGGGCAGGGACGTTTTATTTTTGATTGCTGCCCTTGTTGTCGGTTGGCTTGCAGTTTTCGCAGGAAGGTGCTTCCCCCTCGCTGAAGCTGCGGCAGATTTCGCAGGCGATGCCCTCTGTTCCGCCTTTGCCGGAGCTGCTGCCGCCAGGGCCGCCGTCCTTGTATGTGATGCTGTTGGTGTTGTGACCACCCTCTTCGCTGAATTGGGGATTGCTGTTGTAGGCATAGATCCCGATGCTGGCACCACCGGATCCGCCGCCGCCATGCCCGCCGCGTCCGCCTTTGCCTCCGGTGCCACCGCGTCCACCGCCGCCGAGGTAGTTGTCGCCGGAACCGTTGGAATCGCCGCCGGATCCCGCTTGTCCACCTGCACCACCTGAACCGCCGGTGCCGCCGCGTCCGCCTTGTCCGCCGAGTCCTGATTTGATCGTATTGTTAATAAAGGTGGCGTCAGAATTGATGAGCAGGACCGCAATGCTTGCGCCGCCCGCTTGTCCTCCGGTTGCAGCAGTTCCACCGCATCCGCCGCCGCCGCCGCCGCCGCCGCCGCCTGCGCATCCGATGTCGCATTGGAAGATGCCAAATCCAGAGTTGGATTGCCCGCCGCCGCCGCCGCCGCCGCCGCCGCCGCTGCCAGAGATGCCATTTGAGCCGTTTCCGCCAGCGTCGCCTACCCATTGCTCGCTGATCATGCGGCCAGAGCCAGAGCCTCCAGCTCCGTCGTTGCCGTTTGTGCCATTCTTGCCATTTTTGCCTGTGGAACCGTTGCCGGTGGATTTGCAGTTTGCGTTTGCTCCGCCGGATCCCCCATCGTTGACGCCCGATTCATACGGTGTGCCGTTTGCGCCCCTGCTGCCGTCGTCTTCATCTTTACCGCCGTCGCCGCCTTTACCGCCGCTGCGGTTGCCGTCGCTGCAGTAGCTGTATCCGCCGTTGCCTCCGGTCGCTTTATCGCAGCCGGCGCCCACGTGAGAGGCGTCGTTGGCTGCGTTGCCGCGTTCGCCGGCGCCGCCGTTTGAGCCGCTGCCGCCGTTGGTGCCGTCGAGGCCGGTGCCGCCGTTTTTTGAAGAGATGGTGCAGTCGCGCACGATCAGACCAGGGGCGTTTTTGACGTAAAGAGCGTAGCTGTTTTGGCTGGCTGTGGTTTGATCGATGCCCTCAATCACAAGTCGCTGGATTTCGGTGGGATGGTCGGCGTCGATGCCGATGGCGCGGAGGCCTTTGTTCGTGATCACTTTGGTTTCGGCGGTTGGGGTGCGCTTAAAGTTTTGATCGGCATCGTAGCCGCCAAAGAGACTGACGCCCTGAATCAAATCGATTTCTTCCCGGTATACGCCGTACGAAATGTAAACGTCGTGCCCCCGGCCGGAAGCCGCTAAGATGCCGGTGTTGATGGTTTGATAAGGCTTTTCCCGCGAGCCGTCGCCGGTGCTGTCGCTGCCGTTTCGGCCATCTACGAACACTGCGCGCGTGATGTCGCCGTCAAGGCCATCGCAGTTGGCGTCCTGATTGTCTAAGTCGGGGTAATCGAAATCGTTTTGCCAGGTGCATTCGTATTCGCAGCCGTCTGCTGGATTTTCATTTAAATCAACCCAGCCATAGGCGCATCTTTTGATGGAACAAAGCCCTTCATCGCATTGGCCGACGGCGTTGTTGTATTGGCATTTTTTACCGCAACGACCGCAGTTGAGCGGGTCGGTTTGCAAATCAAAATTTTCGTCTGTGAAGCCGTCGCAATTGTTGTCGAGATAGTCGCAGCTTTGCTCTTCGCCTTCCTCATAGGTTTCGGGGTAGCCGCAGTTCCAGACGCCGTGGTTGCAGGATTCTTTGCCGCGCTCGGCGCAAACGCCCAGGTTGAGGCAGGTGCCTGTGCAGTCCGTGCAGTTCATGGAATCGGGCAAACATTGCCGATAATTCACGCCGTCACGGTCGATATCGGTGCAGGTAAATTCCTTGGGACAGTTGCTGTAGGTGCAGTCTCTGGCACAATAGGTGTCGGGGCCTACGGGCACACAAAGATCGTACTCGTGACCGCAATCGTCATCCTGCGAGCAAGGGGTGCAGAGGATCTGTTCGGGCATGCAGCGCAGCGTGCGATCGGGGCCCGCGTTGCCCATGATCGTGCAGGTGAAACCATCGCCGCAGTCATCTACGCTGTCACAGTTTTTGGTGCAAATGCTGTGCGCACCGGAGCCGTCGTCGATGCATTGTCCCGATTGGCAGTCTTCTTTACGCTCGCAAGGCTCCCGATATCCCGCTTTTTGGGGACTACTGGCGTCGGCTTCGACGTCGGCTTCGGTGACCTCTGTATCGCGAGGGATATAGACATCCCAATCGGTGTTTGTGGACTGCTCAGCATCCTCTGTTTCGATCTCTTCGACGGGATCGCTGCAAGAGAACATTGCGAGGAGCAAAGCGAGAGGAAAAATAGGCGTGGTGGCTTGCTTTTTCATAAACTTCAAGTTAGCAGATTTAAAACCAAAATGCCAATGGCGCGAGGGATGCCTTGACAAAACCCGGGCCGTGTTTATGGGCTTGCGCCTTTGGAGGTTGAAATGCCTGCTGATTATTATGAACTTTTAGGTGTTGAACGGACTGCGAGCCCGCAAGAGATTAAAAAAGCTTACCGCAAACTGGCCATGGAGCTGCATCCCGATCGCAATCCCGGCGATGCCGCTGCCGAAGAGCGCTTTAAGGCGGTCAGCGAAGCGTACGAAGTGCTCTCCAATCCCGAAAAGCGCGAAACATATGATCGCTTTGGCCACGAGGGGTTAAAGGGACAGGGATTCAGCGGCTTTAGCGGAGTGGGCGATATTTTCAGCCATTTTGGCGACATCTTTGGCGATATCTTTGGATTTGGCGGCGGTGGTCGGAGGCGGCCTCAGCAGGGCGCCGATTTGCGCGTCGATCTGGTGATTTCCCTTGAAGATTGCTTACATGGCGTCAAAAAGACGGTGGATGTCCCCCACGCCATCAAATGCGACAGCTGTAAAGGGAAGGGCACTGCGGACGGCTCGGAGCCGGTCACCTGCGACGCTTGCCACGGCCGGGGCCAGGTTGCGGTCTCGCGCGGGTTTATTTCGATGACCACCACTTGTCCGCGATGCGGCGGGCAGGGCAAAGTCATCAAGAATCACTGCAAAAAATGCAAGGGCACCGGGCTTACGCGCCAGATCAGCAAGGTCACGGTCAATGTGCCCGCAGGCATCGACAACGGCATGAAGCT
>JAEEGL013482815.1_pt1 | contig 13268 bp, 11 predicted proteins | sample 9134231 | NCBI WGS metagenome assembly JAEEGL01 (sample SAMN16246548, study PRJNA631951) | gut metagenome | biome: gut microbiome; feature: rumen; material: fiber-attached | host: Bos | place: Iran: Karaj | collected 2018-10 | reverse complement strand
TGGCATCAGGACTACGCCAGGAAACAGTACTACAACTGGAGGGGCGGGAGGATGAGCCACAACAGGAATCCGAGAGCGACCTCGAAATGGTTCGAGACCGCCAAGGCAATATACGGAGACAGATGGCTGGAGGCAATAGGTGCTGAACATAGCTGAGCTTATAAACTCATACCTTGCGGCGCACATACAGGGACTGCCTGCAATCTACAACGACATCTTCCCGGTTGAGACCGGGGACCTTATCGTGTCGAGGCACGACCCGTCCCAGAGCGCATACAGGAGCTTCGGAGACGGCACCCGCTATGTCGAGGCCAACTTCGCATACTATGCGCGCTGCAAGAGAGCCCAGGACGCCAGGGAATGGCTTGAGAGGATAACCGCGGAGCTTGAGAACGAGCAGATAGTCCGCCAGGCGGATGATGTGTCCTTCCAGAGCTCCGTGACGACACTTCCGCAGTTCGTGGAGGTGACCGAGAAAGGACAGACAATCTACACGATGTCTGTTGTGATTAGTTATGTAGACGGCCTGCAGAGGCCGTAAGGAGAACATATGGCAACATTAGAAGACGGCGGCTTCGTGAAGAAATATCACGTTGCGCTCTTCCTGAACAAGGGGACAAGCTCCACACCGGACTGGTTCCGGATCAAGAAATCAACCGACAACACCATCACAATGAATGCCACAACCAACGATTATGACTTCATCGCTGATGAGGTGCCGACAACAATTCTTGGCCAGTACAAGCCGAGCCTCTCCCAGCCTTTGACAATGATCAAGGGCGAGGATGACTACGAGTACTTCTTCGAGAAGTTCTTCGCACAGGCTACAGGCTCAGACGCAGAGACAGACATCTGCATCGTGTTCTACAACGCAGAGACAGAGACCGCAGGCACATACCAGGCCTGGAAGTCACCATGCCTGCTCGTTATGGACAACATGAATCCTGTCGAGGGAACAATAACCTGCAACATCAACATGAACGCAGGAACCCAGACCGGAACAGCAACTGTGACCCAGGGTACGCTCACATTCACCCCGGACCCATAAGCTGATGGACCTCACCAAGATCAAGCTGCCTGACACTGTGGAGGTGTCGGGCGCTTTCTTTTCTATCCACACGGGGCACCCGTACTGGTTCCGCTTCATGCAGCTCCTGCAGGAACCGGGCGTCACCACGGACTCCTTTGACTATATATATAGAGACGACATACCGGGGGACCGGGAGGCAGGCTTCAAGGCGCTTATTGAATTCTGCTGGGAGAAGAAGGAGATTCCGAGGAGCACCGGGGAAGGCGGCGGCCGGATAATCGACTACGGGATAGATGCCGACCTGATATGGGCGGCGGTCCTGCAGGTCTACGGGATAGACCTGACCGAGTGCGAGGTGCACTGGCACAAGGTGCGGGCAATGCTGGCGGCGCTCCCTGGCTCAAGGCTTGAGGAAGTGATGGGCTGGCGGTGCTACAAGGGCAAGGATGCCAAGCTCCAGAAGCTGAGGAGACAGTGGGAGCTCCCGGAGGCAGAGGACAGGGCAGGCAAGGAGGCGCTTGAGAAGTTCAACGCGCTTTTCGACAAATAGGAGAACAAAATGGCTGATGACGGATACATAAAGATAAAGACGAAGATAGAAGGACTGGCCGAATCCCTGAAGGGAATAAAAGACCTCGGCCTGGGCGTATTCGGACTCGGCACAATATACAAGACGCTGACCGGCACAGTGAAGCAGCTCTACGCGGCGCTGGACGACCTGAACAAGGCATACAACGTCCAGAAGAACGCGGAGGTGCAGCTTGCGACAGCAATCAAGAACAACCCGTATCTGGACACATCCACCGCGAAGAAGCTGAAGGACTACGCGTCACAGCTCCAGAAGATATCCACGGTGGGCGACGAGCAGCTTCTCCCGTTCATGGCGCAGCTTGCGGCAAGCGGAAGGACAGAGGCCCAGATAATGGACATAATGAAGGCCGCACTGGACGCCAGCGCAAGCGGGATGATATCGCTTGACGAGGCTGTGCGCGGTCTCAACAACTCATACACCGGCCAGATCGGGCGCCTGGGACAGCAGATTCCGGCGCTCAAGAGCCTTACGGCAGAGGAGCTCAAGGCAGGCAAGGCCGTCGATGTGGTGGCAAAGACCTACAGCGGGCTGGCGGAGGAGACCGCCAAGGCCACAGGTTCCACAGAGCAGCTCAAGAACGCCTGGGGAGATCTCAAGGAGGAGATGGGCAAGGATGTCGAGAAGACACTCGGTCCGTGGCGCCGGTTCCTCACTCAGCTCATACAGGCGAGGACAGCAACCGAGAAGACAAGGCGCGCGCTCATGGACTCAAGGGGCGTGCTGGGCAAGGATGCCGGAAGCATAACCGCCGACGACATGGACACGCTGCAGCAGAGGAGGGGGGATGTGCTGGCGCGCATCAACTCAGGATATGCTCAGGGCGTGGAGCTGACAATCCTGAAGCAGGAGCTGGTCGAGCTCAACAAGAAGATATCCGCGGTCATGGAGATCCGTGACATGGAGCGGGAGGCGGCGCTCGCCGAGCAGGCAGCCGCAGACAGGGCCGCAAGGGAAGCGCAGGAGACAGCGCAGGCCGAGCAGACAAGAGCCGAATACCTGGCAAAGAACACAGAGGAGCGGGAGAAGGCCATCGGATCCATGAAGCTGGAGGCACAGCTCAGGGGAGAGCAGGTGGACGACGAGGCCCTCCTTGATGAATACATCAGGAGCTATATAGCGCTGCTGACAGAGGCGCCCGACCTGGTGAAGGCGGAGGACGCAGAGGCCAAGGAACTCCTGGCCACCATAGAGCAGCAGGCCGCAAAGGTGAAGGAGCGGCTTGACGCAGAGCAGCTCTCCGCGGAGGAAGCAAAGCGCCGGGCAGAGGAGCAGGCCGCCGCAGAGAAAGCCGTAGACGGATTCATAAGACAGCTTGAGGGCATAAGCGCACCTGACACACGGACACTCCGTGAGCGCCTGGCAGACCAGAAGGAGCAGCTTGACCGGTTCTACCGGGAGATGATGGAGATGACCGTCCTGTCCGAGGAGCAGAAGGAGGAGCTGGAGCGGCAGTACTTCACCAAGCGCCAGATACTCATAGACGCGCAGAAGGAAGCCGAGATAGCAGCCATAGACGAGCTGAAGGAGAAGCGGAGGGAGCTGGCCAAGGAGAGCCTCGACAGCCTGGCAAGCACAGTCAACACCTTCACAAACATAGCAAAGCAGAACAGCGACGCACGGCTTGACGTGCGCATAGCGGAGATAGAGGCCGAGGAGCTCTCCGAAGAGGAGAAGAACAAGAAGATATTGGAAGCCCAGAAGAAGGCCGCACGGGAGCAGTACAGGATAGAGCTCTGGCAGTGGACTGTATCGAGCCTCCAGGCCGCAGCAAACATCGCGGAAGGTATCTCCAAGTGCTTCGCCCAGAACGGACCTTACGGCTTCATAACATCGGCGCTCGTTGCGGCAGCAGGTGCGGCGCAGATAGCCACGATCATAGCGAGCAAGCCTCAGCCCCCTGCCTTCGCGACAGGCGGCGTGGTGCCGGGCAACAGCTACTCGGGAGACCGGGTGCAGGCCCTGGTGAACTCAGGCGAGATGATACTCACGAGACAGCAGCAGGCGCGGCTCTTCGACATGGCCAACGGTGCAGGCGCCGGAGACACCAACATCAACATAAAGAACTTCCGGAGCAACGACACCGACGTCAGGGCGAACGTGACCGGACACGACATCGAGCTGATAATCGACAAGCGGGTGAACGAGAGCATGGCGGCCGGCAGATACAACCGGAGCTACAACATAATGCAGAACAACATAGCGGGACAGCGGATAACCAACTGAGGAGGAAGTGATGGCAGTTTCATGGCCGGCAGGCGTAAATACCAAGGCATACGGGATGGACACAGGATTTGAGGAGAACACCGAGGTCATCGAGATGAAGTCCGGGCGCCGCGTGGCGTATCTCCGGAACTCAAGCCCGAGGCGGACATTCACATTCAGCATCCGGATGAACGACGTGGGCGCAGGCTCCGAGTACAAGACATTCCTGTCATGGTATGCGAACACAGCCATGAGCGGAGCCGTGACATTCCTCTTCCCGAACCTGATCACCCACACCGGAAACGGCGAGTATATGTTCAACGGCACACCCAGCGCAAGGGGCCAGAGATATAAAGAAGTGACTATATCTTGTATAGAGATATAGGAACATGAACAGCATATTCAACAAACTGAGGAAATCCGGCGGATACACAGTCCCCTACCTCATCAGGCTGCATGACGCAGACAGCACTGTAGACTACTACTTCATAAACGACAACAGGTCCCTCGAGTATGACGGGCACACATACGTGGCCTCGACATTCGAGTACACACCGAACTCATCCCTGCAGGGCGCAGACGGCGGAGGACGGCTCGAAATCCAGGTGGTTGACAATTTACTCATCGAAGCCCTTGAGACGTTCTCCACGCTCTACCTCGAGGCTGTGGGCGTGCTTCTCGAGAACGGGACAGTCCAGGAGATAAAGACTCACAGCCACAAGTACGGGCAGGCCGTATGGCAGGAGCAGACGCTCACCTACACCTTCGAGGCCGACGACAGGATGGGGATGACATTCCCTTCCCTGATATTCTCGACATACAACAACCGGGGGAACGCGTGATAAGGTACGACGACCTTCTGGGTGTCCCCTTCAGGACGCACGGACGGGACAGGGGCGGCATGGACTGCTACGGGCTCGTCTTAGAATGCCTCAGGAGAGAGGGAAAGAGCCTTCCCGACTTCGTTTATCAGGACCACCGCCAGAGTGCCTCAGAGGCCCCGTTTTACGCCTCCAGGACAGGAGTACGCAAATCGGACAGGAAACAGGGCACTGTGGCCGAGTATGAGGTGGAGGGGAACCTCCATGTCGGATATATGCTGGACTCCGAGCTGATGCTCCACATGACCTACTCAGGCGTGCGGGTGTCTCCGGTCGGTATTTTCAGGAACGTGACATTCTACGAGGTATAAAATGGTATTAGATCTCTTCAAAAACTTGTCCGATGACGGACAGCTCATCACCATAGAGAGCGGAATATCCCTCCGGGAGCAGCTCAAGGGACTTGACTGGAGCCAGCTTGTAATCCTGGCCAACGGAAAGAAGGTAAGCCCGGACTATGAGCCGCAGATGGACGACTACCTGGTCATCCGGAGGATACCGGGAGCCTCCGCGTCCGCAGCCTTCGCCATCATCGCAATCGTGGTGGCGGCAGTGGCAGGAGTGGCCGCCGGAATAAACGCATACAGGGTGCGCAAGCAGCAGCGCAAGCTCAAGGAGATGCAGGACGCACTCTCCGCAAGGGACGATGTCTCCAACATTCCATGGCTCCAGGGAGCGAGCAACTCCCTGGCCACAGGGAAGACCCAGCCCTACATCATAGGAAAGCACCTATTCACACCGTATCTCCTGCAGCAGGGATTCTATGCGCTGTCCGGGACAGACGGGGTGAACCAGGACTTCTACACAGTGCTCGAGGGAGGCTTCTCAAGCCAGGCAATACAGAAGATATCGGCAGACGACTCGGTCATCCACGACTTCGGCAATCAGACCACACCGCAGACAGGACTCACAAGGCCTACAGGCGGCATATGGAAGTACAGGTCCGGGGTGAACGACAACCGGCTGTACATAGGCCAGGCAGGAAGCTCGCTCGGACTCACGCAGTTCACACAGAAACGCGCTGTAGACGTCCCCAACGTGCAGCTCCCGTGGAGGGAGGACTGCGAGACCTGGACAGCCACCAGGGAGGTGGAGTACACCGAGAGAGTATGGGTGGAGCGGGACGACAACGAGGGCTACTGGCGCAACGTGAAGCGCACACGCACTGAGACCTACACCGCCGGAGAGATCACCACAGAGACCTGCAAGTTCGTGCTTGACAGGCACGCAATGGACGTCGAAGTATGTATCTTATTCAACGGACTCTGCAAGTACAACGACAAGGGCAAGAAGGTGGCCCATACAAGGAAGATAGGATTCCGGTACTCCACCAACGGAGGAAGCACCTGGAGCGCAATGACAGTCTCGGGCACAGGCCCCGACTCCATCGCCACAGTGGACGGATACTGCGTGGCGACATTCACAAGGACAACCACCAGCCAGATCAGGTTCGCGCTGACCCACACATTCACAGCCTCACAGGCATGGAACGCCGGGCAGAACGAGCAGCCGATAATCGTCGAGGTGACCAACAGGGACACCCAGTACTCAGGCAAGACAGGAGCATACGAGGACTGTCTCGTGCAGTGGATACAGAGCCGGATATACGACCCGGGCAGCAGCTCAAGCTCAAGCCTCACCGCATGCAAGGTCATCGAGGACCGGGAGCGGAATGTGTCGACAATCATCGGGCTGAAGCTGAGAGCCAGTGCCGAGAACGAGGACAAGCTGGGCAGGATAAACATCGTCACATCCGGAGTGGCGCGCACATGGAACGGAAGCGCATGGAGCAGCTCAAAGACAGCCACCAGCAACCCCGCCGCATGGATCCTCGAGGTATTGACCAGCGACACACACCCTGCGTCGAAGTTCGACGACTCGGAGATAGACCTGGCATCGCTGGGAGCGCTCTACCAGTACTGCAATACAAACGGCTTCGAGGTGAACATGGTCCTTGCATCCGGCGACAAGAAGGAGCAGATACTCGAGACAATCTGCAACACCTGCCGGTGCATGCTCTACAGGAACATCTACGGACAGATTTCCGCAGCAATAGACGCGCCGAAGCCTAACGCAGTGGCGCTCCTGAACGCGCAGAACATAACAGGAATAGAGATAACCAAGGCAATGGACAGGCCTGTCGACGGCCTCAAGCTCTCATATGTGAACGCGGAGGCGGGATATGTGCAGGACGAGTGCATCTGCATGCGCCCGAACACCACAAGGACCGCTGACAGCATAATGCGGGAGATGGACGTACAGGGAATGACCAGCTATGACCATGTGATGAAATATGCACGGTACATCATGGCCGGAGCTTCCCTGAGGCCGAAGACAATCAAGGTCACAACCGGGCTTGAGGGGCAGTACTTCACACCGTTCTCCAAAATACTCATGCAGGACGACTCGCTGCGCGTCGGACTCGGCAATGCAGTGATAAGGCAGGTGCTGACATCAGGAGGCAACATCATCGGGCTGCAGCTCAACGAGGCTGTGGACCTGGACACCACACACGACTTCGGTGTCATCATCCAGTGCGTATCCGACACATACTGCACACCGCTGGCCAAGGCAATCAACCAGGGCGGAAGGACAAGCGAGATAGCGTTCACAACACCTTTCCCGGTGTCAAGCGCAGTGATACCCCACGCAGGGGACGTGCTCTCCTACGGATACCTTGAGAACGGAGAATTCGACAGGATAACATCGGAATATCTCATAACAGGCATAGAGCCGCACGACAACAGCGTGACACTCACACTGATTGACTACAACCCCGAGGTGTACACCACAGGGGCCTATGACGCATATGTTCCGAACATCACACGGAAGACAGAGCCATACCAGCCTGTGATAATACCGCCTCCGGAGGCAGCCTCCGAGGTCGAGGACGTATTATCGGGCGACAACATAGCACCGCCGGACACCCCGGTGGGAGTGACAGCCGTCGCGACATCACGGGGAATAGAGGTGTCATGCACCGCACCCGACACCACAGCGCTCAACAACAGCATAGCCTATGTCCAGTGGGAATATGCGCCGGAAGGGATCCATCCGGAGACCGTGCTCACGGATCCGGTGTTCTACCCGATAGCGCCGCAGACCGGATACACAGCGCTGATACCATATCCTGCAGGCACATACCCGGAGGCCGACGACCTGTACACATGGCTGGTAAGGGTGAAATTCGTATCAATCTATAACAAGGAAAGCGAGTATTCAGAATATACAGTAATAAATACAGACAGCTACGGAACATGGCAGGTGCAGAGCCCGGTCATCGTGCTGAGGACCAACAAGCGGAGCCTGCATGCACACCTCGAGCAGCCGCCTGCATCCAATGTCTACGGAAACGTGCGCTACAAGGTGCAGATAAGCCGGTATGACGACACCGAGGACGGGGAGAGGCTCTGGTACCAGCCGAACCTTTCCGCCGACCCCTACGGAGCAGAGGACAACTACAAGGGCACGCTTGACGGCTATGTGGTGGTGGTGAACGACTTCTCGCAGACTGTACCTCTGGAGGGCCAGGGCGACACACCTGCGGCGCCGACAGACACACTTTACTATCTGCGGTTCACACCGTTCAACGAGGCGGGAGACGGAACCCCTGTTGTCACCGACCAGATGAACGCAAGGGCAACCGGAGCGAGGGACGTGGTGCTGGCACACATGGGCGACGGAAGCATGAACACCGACGCGCTGACCGCTGATAACATATACACAAGGAACCTTGCCTCCATTGTAGGTATCTTTGCACAGATACGGGACGGCGTGGAGACCGCCGACAACTTCTGGGACATGGAGAACTCGGAATTCCGCGTCGGCAATGACCACGCGCTGGAGGGAGACAGCATAGACCAAGACGACCCAAGCGCGCAGTATATCCACTTTAAGGACGGCAACCTTAAAATGCACATACAGCAATTGATAGCCGATATATCGTCCAGCTACGTGAAAGGTATCTTTGATATTTACAGCTCCGACCAACTGTACCGGTGCCGTGTATCAGAGCAAGGACTCACGCTGCAGAGCCGGGCAAGCCTCACAAGCGCATGGGAGACAAAGGGCGTATTTACGCTCAACCCAGCCAACGGCTCCCTTATGATAACTAATACCTCGGTAAGCTCCGGCTACATGACGACAATGCCGAGCGGAGCGCACGTCTACCATTTCCAAGAGACCGCCGGCAATCCGCCGCTGGACGACACCGGGGCCAACGGAGAGGGGCTCGAGTTCTCCTCCTACGCCTACGCGGAGACCAACCCTATTCTGGTATCGCAAGCGCAATATTTACAAGGCACATTGAAAAAAACCGGGCTCACCACCAAGAGCGCCGCCACCTATGGAACAGCGGCCTTCCGTGCGGCCGACAACAACGCATGGGGCGAGGCCTCCGGCTATCTGGCAGCGCGCACAACCATAGACGCGTCCACAAAGAAAATCACGCTTTATGTGAAAAACATGCTTGACGGCACCGTGGCCAGCAAGACCGTGACAATCGACGACGAGGCCTTTACCAGCTTCGGCTACCGGCACACCTTCTTCTATAAAGGCCAGCCTTACTTCGGCGTGATATACAACCGGGACGCCGCAACCACATCACGGCTGCGCATATACAACAGCGCCGGTACAGCCGTATGGACGCCATACGAAAAGTTCGTCCGGTTCACAGTTCTGGACGGCATAGTTTATGCGCAGAACGCCACCGCCAGCTCCAAGAGCTACCGGCTGGGCATATACAACCCAGGAACGGGCGCAAGCTCCGTGACTACCAAGACATTCACAAACACCCCGACCGAGATTATCTGGACATGGGCCGAGGCTCTGTTCTACATCAGAAGCACGACAACCGGCTCGGAGTGGCTGCAACCCATAGCCGTGAACCCATACAGCGAGCGTACCAAGATTAGCAGCGGTATATCGGCGCCAACCCACACTTACAGCGTATATAATGGCTCATATTCCCAGACGTGGTACAGATACCAAGATAGGACGATAGGCTATACCTACGGAATGGTAGGTTACCAGGAGAACAGAGGAATAGACCTTGTAGATTACAACATGATACCCGGCGGTGCGGTTTATGCGGGCAGCATAATTCTCGATTATATCTGGTGTATTCGCAGGAGTGACAACCGGCTGGGCAAGTGGAGCTGGAACAGCTCCGGAGTGGGCAGCTTTGCCACCGTAGGCAACGCCACATACAACGCCAGCCATGATTGGATATTGACAAACGACATGCTGCTGGACGCGACCAACGGCGCAGCCTACCGGCTCGCAGCCTACAACCAGACCAGCACCCAGACCAAGAATTACGCCTTCTGGTACAACGGAACTGCGGTCAAGTTCGGATCGTTCACCCTGGCCACCCCGGCGGAGTGGTGCTATATCACCATAGCGCTGGCCAGCGGCACGATAACGTGGCACATATACAAGACCGACGGCTCCAGCTCCTCCGGCACCTATGCGCTATCGACCTACACCGACAGCGCGACGGCCGACAACCTCGACCTCGTGCTCAACGGAAGCGTGGAGGAATTCTCCTATGGAGCTCTGCCGGACAGCACAACGCTTGACAATATACTTACGTATAAGGTTCCATACGGAAGCGGAGAGTTTCTCCCGATTGCCGACCAGTTCATAGTTAACGCCAAGGATCCGGACATGGTAACGAGCAATGCCTTCTGGTGCAAGAAGGACGCGCTGGTCATCAGCGGAAGGGACGGCGATAATGCGGCATTTTCATTTACTATAGGAGGAGTAACCACATGAGTCAGCTCTATATAGGCGGGAAATTGATTTTTGATAATCGAATACGAACCACAGAGACAAAGACCGGCGCTACGTACAGCGGTAAACCGGTGTATAGAAAACTTGTAACAGCCACTAATGTTGCGCCGGCGACTTATTCAAACCGGCGCACAGTTACCATAGAAACTACCGTTGCCAATCTGGATACGCTAATCAATGGCTATGGAACGGTTAAATACAACGGGGGCACCTATGCAAACCGTGTTTATTCCTTGCTCGGCGCACAAGTTGACGGCAATATGGATATTCTTGTCGCCGGCGCAATCAGAGCTTCCGGGACCACCGTCTCTGGTATTTTCTGTATGACCCCAAACTATACGCCCACAACCGCCAATATGGTAATGGTGCTTGAGTACACCAAGACGACCGACTGACAGAAGCGCCCGGCGGCAATGGGACCGGACCGGGCGCAATAATAAGGAGGTATGCACTAATATAGTCATACTTCCTTCCGGGCAACAGGCGGGCAACAGACCACAGATACACTATTGACACAAGAGCCAAAAATACCCCATATATAAGGTGATTATGTCCATATTGTCACTCACGACAACGGGAGCGCAGTTCTCCTAAGGATGAGGTCGCCGGTTCGAACCCGGCGTGGGCCATTGATATAAAGCCTTTCAGCATAAGCAATTGCAGAAAAGGCAGAGAACCGCATGAGCCGGCGCGGGCAACAAACGGGCAGCACAGGGGTGAAAATGAGGTATCCGAAACCGTACAGAAAGAAGGGGAGACCTGCCTCCCTCTACTTCGTCTATACCGACCCTCTCACAGGGAAGAGGCGCTACCAGGCGACCGGTTCCCCGAAGGTCGGCGAGAGCATGGAGTACATCCGGCTCTTCATGGACAGGCTCACCCCCGCGGGCACACAGACCTTCAGGACATACGCCGCCCAGTTCTTCTCTCCGGAGACAAACCCGCGCTACATCCGCTACCAGATGGCGGGCAAGCAGTACAGCATAGGCCACATAAGGCAGCTTGCGAGCGTGGTCACCCGCTATGTGTTCCCCGAGCGCTTCTCAGACAAGCCTCTGTCCGAGATAACCAGGGGCGACATACTCGACCTGCTGGCGCTCCTGATGAGGAAGAATCCCGGGCACCCTGCCATAATCAACAAGGTGTCGGACTTCATCTCCTCGATATTCTCTGAGGCATACTACCGGGAGGACATCCGGAACAACCCCGCCATGAGGCTGTCCGACATTAAATATGAGAAGAAAACCAGGGGAACATTCTCGGCGGAGGAAATCCGCTCTCTTTTCTCGGAGCCGGAGAAGTGGAAGAGCTCCCTTGCCTACAAGGTGTTCCTGTTCGCCGCGTACACCGGGAGGCGGTGCGGGGAGATACTCGGCCTGCAGTGGGAGCAGATCTCCGGCGGCTGCTGCACGATAGACCGTGCGTTCAACCGTGCGGTGCGCGGCATCACGAGCCCGAAGTGGGACAAGTGCGTGACGTTCCCGCTCTGCCGGACGATACTTGAGAACCTTCCTGAGAGGACAGACTGCCCCTGGGTGTTCACCGAGGACGGGGTGAACCATGTATGCGAGACCTGGTGGCAGAAGGCGTTCAAGCGGGAGATGAGGCGGCTGGGCATAGACCGGGAGGGGAGGAACCTCGTCCCCCACAGCTTCAGGCACTCGCTCAACAACAACCTGCTCGTGGCGGGAGTTCCGCGGCTCTTCGTGAGGAAGTACATCGGCTGGTCGGAAGGGCGGGACACGCAGGAGTCCTACACCCACATAGCGCCTGAGCACCTCCGCTCCGTGGCCGATAAGATTGATGAGATATATTCAATATAAAACAATTCTGCTCTGGGGTAGGGGTGGGGTAGACCCCCAGAGTATACCCCCTCTCCGTGGCCGACAAAATCGATGAGATATACTGCTTAACCAAAAATTAACCAATTCTTAACCAAAAATTAATCAAAAATTAATCAATTTAAAATTGATTTTCAGTGCAGGCAGTTTATAATAGGTGTTGTTAATCCTTGCTCCGCCTCGGGGAAACTCGGGCGGTTTTTTTATTCTCTCATCCAGCCAGCCTTCATATCCTTGACCACAGAAATCACCACATCCATGCGCTGATCCGAGAGACCCTGGCATAACACCAGGAGCCTCTGCTCAAGCGGCGAGAGCTCGTCCTCCGAGCGCTCTCCGGTCACAAGATAGCGCACCGTGACTCCGAGATAATCTGCAATCTTGACAGCTCTGTCTGCTGGTGGTAGCGTGTCACGTTTTATCCAGGCGTGAACTGTTCCCTTTGAGCAGCCTACACCTCGCACCAGGTCTACTTGTTTCAGCCCTTTTTCTTCCATTAAGGAACGGGCCATTGTCCAAAAAGTGGACATACCTACCTCCTAACCCCTCCCCAACCCCAATATAACACAAATTTATCTTTTAGTCAAAAAAAGTAGATTTTTTGTGGAAAAAACTATTGACAAATTCAACACCCTTTGATAAATTGTAATTGATTTCAACAGTTGTTGAATTTAGGAGGTAGGAAACATGACAAGAGAGTTTAAGACAATTTCTGAGTATGAGCTGCTCAGAATGGCGAGACGTAGTCTTGAGCAACGGTTAAGCGAGGCACGGGTTTGGGCAAATTATTATGCCTACGAAGTTAAAGACTCCAAGAAAGAGGCTTTTCATACACAAAGGGCTTTTGAGCTGCATGACCAGATTGAGGAAATAAGTGCGGCCATGTGGGCCCTCCGCAGAGAAAGAATGGAGGCAAGGGCATGACCGGA